>ERZ827156.2916-NODE-2916-length-16416-cov-4.144918_pt1 | contig 16416 bp, 15 predicted proteins | sample MGYA00519919_ERZ827156 | MGnify/ENA primary metagenome ERZ827156 (study PRJEB31778, sample SAMEA3449269) | human gut metagenome | biome: human gut; feature: human-associated habitat; material: faeces | place: United Kingdom | collected 2010/2012 ... | reverse complement strand
TTGTGTGTTGCTTCGTATTCGTGAAGCAGATCTTCAATCTTCTTTACCTCATCGGCTTCATCATCACAAATCCCTACTTTGTATGTTATCATGTGTATCTCCTTTCGTTGTGAAAAGTCCCATAAGCCAGCTGAAGACAGCGATAAAAACGCAGACGGCTACAGCCGGGTAGATGGTATCAAGTCCGAACCACCAGGAAAGGGCAAAGATTGCCAGACAGATACAAGATGCCAGGCGGCGGTGCCATGCCTGGTGTTTTTTTTGCTCTTTTGTAAATTCTCTTGTGACACTGACGCTGTCTTTTATAAAGAAGATCACCAGGCAGCAGGCCAGTGTAATGAAAAACCATGCTGTGTCGGGAATCTGATGACGCAGACTAAACAGGCCGAATGCGGCAAAAAAACATAAGTAAGAAAACAGAGTGCACAAAAGTCTGGAAGGGGCATGGATCCCTCCGCAGCAGCTCTTTAGAGAAAAGAGGACCAGGGTATACAAAATACCAAAAAGCGGATATCCAAGCAGCAGTCCAAACAGAAATGTCGTTACAAAGTAAACAACTAACTCCAGCAGATAGTCCAGACAGTATAGATAGGCGTCGTATTGGTTGTCCTCGATGGATCCGTTCCGGACCATGCACCGGGTAAGAAAAGCAGCCAGTTTATAAGATAGATACATAGGCATCCCTCCCTCATATAAATTGAATTTATTATAACATAAACAAGTGGAAAAATTAATAAAAAAGTTATAAATCGTCGCAAATGTGTCAAATGTGTGTCAAAACGGCCAAATGAATTACCACTCATCGCAAATATCATACCATTCGCTCCAAAACCCCCAAAAGTTATAATTTATGTGTTATGATGATTCCAAGAAAGGAGGTAAAGGGATATGAGACAGAAAATGAAAACAGTCTGCCAGATTCTGGCAGCACTGGCAATCGCAGTTGCACCTGGCGCAGCACAGAATTGCCGCACATTATTCTTTGAGGAAAAAGCACCGGAAAATCTGGATGCCCTCATGAAGAAACATAGCAACTAAGAGTACATCAAAGTGGTAAGAGAAAGGGAGAGTCGATATGTTGGAAAAGAATGATCTGGCAGGAGACTCCTTGAAAATTGTACCACGGCAGTATCTCCCCCTGATTTCAAGGGGGGAGTTATTGCGTAAAGAGACTTTCGGTTCTACCGGAAAGTGTCTTGAGGTATATTGGAGCAAGGAGGATTACATGCGGTCTATGTATTCTTTGTGGTACTATCGAAAAAAATATTATGGAGTGACACCAGCGGATAAACGATGTTCCTTCGATACGATGAAAGGCCAGGACGATCAAACAGGCTATGAGCGTATTTTTGGCATCCGGAATCTGACGGAAACAAGACTGGTGGAAATTTACCGTGAAATGATGGAATATGAACCGGTGTGGCTGATCTTGCAGCCAAGCATCGCAGAACTTTTGTGCATTGTGAAGCATAAACATCATCTTCCGTGGATCCCATCTCTCCGCTATGTAGAGATGACAGGTGAGGAATTGTCAGGAAGTTTGAAGAGACAGATGATACGGAGCTTTCGATGTCTGGTGGCCAACCGTTACAGTTCCACAGAGGTAAACTGCATTGCGTATGAGTGTCCTTACGGCAACCTTCATTGCATGGAGGACAATGTGAGGGTAGAAATTATAGATGAATATGGAAGGTATATGAAGGAAGGGCAGTGCGGCAGGATCTATGTCAGCACTATGCACAACCGGGTGATGCCTTTTGAAGAGTACGGAATCGGAGATCTGGGAAGTCTGGAAAAGAGCCGCTGCCAATGTGGCAATCATGGGAAAATACTGCACCTGAAGAAAGGGCGCAGTGCCAGATGGGTAGACATGAGAAATGGAGAGCCTGTGACACCATATGTATTTGCTAATGCAGTAAATGGTGTAAATCGCAAATTTAAAAACTGTATTTGCCAGTTTCAGGTAATACAAAGGGATTATGACGATTTTCTTGTGAACCTGTCATTAAATGAAGAACCGGCTCACTTGCAGGATGAATTTAAGAAAGGGATAGGCTATGATGCATTGAAAAAAGCCAGGTATGAGTTTGTCATGTCAGAGCATTTGTTCCCGGAACTCGAAGAAAAGAACAGTTATTTCTGTAGTGAAATAAAAAAGAAACAAAGGTGGTGGCAGCTGCCGTTTAGGCGGTTTCGTTACAGGCTGCTACGGGTGTAAGGAAAGGAGTAGTTAAGATACATGAAGAAAATTTTTTATTTATTAACAATGGTGATGGCAGTTGCTGGTGGCAGCCTGACTGTCAGAGCACAGGCCGTTTATCCGTCGGCAAAAACACCTACTAACTCTTTTGCAAAACTGGTGGCAGAGGATAATGTGGGTGATGTGTATGAAAAGGTTACAGTAAACCTCGATAAAGGTACTGTTTATGCGGACGGTGAGAAAACCTCCCTGCGCAAAGTTCTTCATTGTTCGAAGAAGAAGGAGGAGCAGTACCTGGAAAAGAGTGCCAGTGGCTTTGAGAAGAGTGTAGAGAACCAGACTGTATGTGAGGTAGAGAAAACATCTGCATCCAAGGTGGAAATCACAAATAATTTTCAAACAAAACGAATCATTGCGGCAGTGACAGAACTGCCACAGACATATGGTGCGGAAAAAAGCGCCAAAGGTGAGACAGCCTACATATTGAAATATGCTACAGAGGAGGAAACACAAGAGGCATATGATAAGCTTGTAAAGGCGTATGGAGAGGATAAGATTTTTTATGATAGAGTGTATGAGGCAGATGAGCTCGTTGAGAATCCAGGAGCTACGGAAGCAAAGCCAGATGTGGTATATACTCGCCAGTTATATGTAGATCCGGCTAAGACACTGGGAAAAAATTAATAAGTCTGGATACAAGCAGAATAAGGTGACAGTTGCGGTGCTGGATTCAGGACTTATTTATTATACGAATCCGTCTTGCGAAATAGGAAGAAAATTAAGAGATAAGTTTAATCCTCAGATAAATTATGTGTTTAGCAATGCGAAAAACACGAGGGACACGATGGGACATGGAACAATGGTCAGTTCTGTTATAGCATATAACACACCAGACAATGTCCAGTATGGTGTGTTTAAGGTTATGGATGCAAATAATAAAATTGATGATGCCGCTGTTTATGCAGCATTGGAACAGGTATATGCACTGGATATTGATGTTGTGAATTGTAGTTTTTCTCTTACATTGTCAAAAGATACGGCTGACAGAGAAAAACAAAAAAAGAAACAATGTTATGATTCTATCCTGAAAAAATTATATGAAAAAGGAGTCATTATTTGTTGTGCGGCAGGAAATACAAGCGGAAGTGACAAGGACGCGGATGACCACTACCCAGCAACCAGTCCATATACATTGTCTGTATCTGCATTGGATGTGGGATTGCCGGCAACTAATTTCCCGAAAATATCAGAAATATCGTGTACAGGATCGACGGTGGATTACTCTGCGGTGGGGGTTAATGTATATGTATATACAAAGGATGGTGAGGAAAAAGGAGCAGCAGGCACATCCATTGCATCCCCTATTGTAGCATCTGAGTTTGCTATCTTGAAAACTTGTAACGATACTTTTATGACGGTATCGCAAATGAGAGAGTATTATGATTTGCAATTAGAACCGGATTCTACATCTGGCGTAGATAAAAAGGCTTTTGGACGAGGATTCTTCGATTTGTCGGGTAGAGATTTGTGTACGGAAAATCATGCCAGATGTTGCGGTTTGTGGTATTATGATAGTGAAACAGGAGATGTGGGAAAACAGCATAAGATGACGATTGATCTTAATGGTGGATTTGGTTATGGTTATGTGAGCGGTAGCAATGTGGCTACGACCAGAGTTTACACAAGAAATTTTGTGTGTGGTCAAGAACGGTATTTTGCGTCTGCATATGGTTATCAGTCTGGTGATTCCAATGGATGGGTAGGATTTGGAAATACAGGAAGTGATCGGGGCAGCGGAACGCTGACAGATCCATATAGACCATATCGGGAAGGATATATATTTGCTGGATGGAAGTGTTCTGGATATGGGGCTATTAACAAGAGAATCATTCAGCAGGGAGGAAAGTATACAGAGGCCTGGAGTTATAATGGGGCAGATAATGAAAATATAACCATTACAGCTCAGTGGGTTCCTAAAAATCTGTATAATGTATTAAATGTTAATCTAAATGGAGGTAGAATGTACAGGGGATCACAAATAGTAACAGGTGCTTTTAATATTAACTACAAACCAGAAGAATATCGAGCTATTTGCGATAGTAAAACACCATCATTTTATGATGATTCGATTATTGGAGAACCAGTTAGAACTGGATACAAGTTTGATTGCTGGTGGGTAGCCAGAGGAAACGGGAAGGTAGAAAAAATTTTAGGAATAAATCAAAATGCTTATTTTACCAATGAATTTTACGGTTATTGTGAGTCTGTTGGTGCATTTGCTTATATGACAACGGATAGAAATGAACAGGGAGCGAGTATAATTGCAGAATGGATAGCAAATACATACACGGTAAATTTAAAGATTAGTCAGACTGCTTCAGTAAAAACAGGAACGGCTACATTTGATGAAAAATACGGTGATTTACTAAGTTACACACCGGTCAAAGAAGGCTATGAGTTCCAAGGCTGGTATACATCATTAGATGGTGGAAAGCAAGTGCTTCCAACAACTAAAATGACTATACCATGGGATCATTCATTATATGCCCATTGGAAGAAAAAATAGTAAGGTGTTCAGAATGTGAAAGGGGTAACGATTATGAAAAAAATTTTATGGAGCATATTTATTTTGTGCATGCTGGCAGGTACAGGCGGAGCCTGTGCCTTGGTGGCGCAGGCTCAGACAACGGCAGAAGAAGGATGTACCGTCAAATTATATGGAGATGATCAGCTTCTTGAGACCAAGTGGTATAAGTGGGGGGAAAAGATAGAACTGCCAGAATATTACCAGCGTGATTATATAAAAGATGGCAGTGAAGTGAAGACGGAGACAATATACATCAGGGAATGGAAGTGGCAGGATAGCAAAGGTAGTATTTCTTGTGCCGTAGACAGGGATCCACAATTGACGGTATCCAAAGAACTTTCGTTAACAGAGAATGGCGAGATAGAGGTAAAAGGCTATAGCAGGGTTGACAGTGCCTATATAAATCAGGCAAAGGTACTGGTTAAATTCTGCGTAGGAGGAGAAATTGTAAAGACGGCATGGTATGCTCAGGGAGACACAGTGTATCTCCCAAGTGATCTGGCTGGGAAGAATCTGGATACCTGGTGGTATCAGGGAACTTACACAGACAGTGACGGTCAGACCAGAACTCGGCAGGTGTGGGTGGTATGGAAGTTTGGAGCGTCTGTTTTGCCAAGAGGAATATATGAACGCACATTTCATGTAGCTTACAAAAAGGAGGAAGACACGACGACAGAGACACCGAAAACATCTACAGGAGTGTTCAGTCCAACAAAGCGAATTGAAAAAGAGGATAAAACGCCACCGGTGATCAAAAACATCAAGAACAAAAAGAAATATAAAAAAAGCAAAGTAACCGTGTATGTGAAGGACAATGATGAACTATATAAAGTGACCGTGAATGGCAAAAAAGTAAAGTTAAAGAAAACAAAGAAAGGTAAATATAAAGGATATTACCAGTTTACCCTGAAAAGAAAAAAGAAAACGAAAAAGTATAAGATTACAGCCATGGATATAACGGATAATCGGACTACAAAAACAATTTGGATCTGTAAAAAGAAAAAGTGAGTCGGAACTGTTAAATATGAAGGGAGATGAAACCATGAAGCAGATTATGAAAAGGGTACTGAAGTTGTTCCTGGTACTGTGTCTTTTGGTGGAAAGCTTTTCAACGGTTGCGGCAGTTAAGGCAGAAGAAACGGCAGACAAGGGGCGCATGGTAAAAATATATGTGGATGATACGCTGATTGAGTCTAAATGGTATAATTATGGTGAAAAGATTCAGCTGCCAAAGTTTTATGAATGGAGACAACTGGATGATACAAAGGTTGTTGAATTTATAAGGGAGTGGTGCTGGTATTATAAGGGAGGCGATAGGAGAAGTCTTGTAGACGAAACACCGGATATCACATTGACATCAGATCTTCGTGTAGAAACAGATGGTTCAGTGAGAATAGATGGAGATATACTTAACTACCTCAACGAAGATCAAGCTAAAAAGGTATTAGTGAAAATATATGTTGGTGCTTCAGCGTACAAACAGATGTTATACAGTCCGGGGGAAAAGATAAGGTTCCCAGAGTGCTGCCTGGATGATCGTTACACCATTAGTGAGTGGAGATACAGTTTAAAAGAAGCTGCATGGAAAGATGAATCGGACATAGTAAGTTATGTCACCCCAGACATTACTGTGCCCCAAGGCATAAAAGTATTAAATATTTATGGAGAATCAAACATGCCCCCTACATGGGCGGTTCCGGATACAACAAAGACGGCCAATGCTTCTCAGACCAACGCTATCCAGACCAGCGGTCAGCAGAGTGAAGTCAAAGATACTACTCCCCCCGTAATCAAAAACATCAAGAATAAAAAGAAATATAAAAAAAGCAAAGTAACCGTGTATGTGAAGGACAATGATGAACTATATAAAGTGACCGTGAATGGCAAAAAAGTAAAGTTAAAGAAAACAAAGAAAGGTAAATATAAAGGATATTACCAGTTTACCCTGAAAAGAAAAAAGAAAACGAAAAAGTATAAGATTACAGCCATGGATATAACGGATAATCGGACAACAAAGACCATCTGGATTTGTAAAAAGAAAAAGTGAGTCGGAACCGTTAAATATGAGGGGAGATGAAACCATGAAGCAGATTATGAAAAGGGGACTGAAGTTGTTCCTGATACTGTGCCTTTTGGTGGAAAGTTTTTCAACGGCTGTGGCAGTCAAGGCAGAAGAAACGGCAGACAAGGGACGCATGGTAAAGATATATGTGGATAATACGGTAATTGAGTCTAAATGGTACAATTATGGCGAAAGAATTCAGTTGCCAAAATATTATGAAAAAGCAGTAACCGAAGAGGGTACGGGAGAGGATGGCGAGAAAATATATTGGACGAACAAAAAGGTATCTTTCATTCATGAATGGAAGTGGATTGTAAACGTAGAGTATCAAACAGCAGTCGATCAGACTCCGGAGTTGATATTGACTCCGGATTTTACGCTGGAATCAGATGTGATAAAAATAAGGGGATATACTGGTTATACGGCATCTACGAAAGACGATGATAAAAAGATCACAGTAAGATTTCATATAAATAAATCTTGTACAGAAGAAAGAATCTATGAGCCCGGCACAAAAGTAATGTTTCCGGATTGTTATCAGGGGAAATGGATCGAAAAGTGGCAGTATGCATTAAATAAAAATTCCACATGGTCGCCTTCGTGGTCACAAAAGGATACGGATCAGGTTAAGACCGTATATGGAATCCCGGATATTGTGCTGACAAAGGACCGAACTGTGTGGGACTTTTATGGCTATACAAAAGGGTATGTATCGGGAATAAAACTTGAACCACTCCTGCTGGAGTCCAAGGAAATTGTGATAATAGACACCACGCCCCCGGTGATCAAAAATATTAAGAACAAGAAGAAATATAAAAAGAGCAAAGTAACCGTGTATGCCAGTGATGACAATGAGTTGTTCAAAGTAACGGTAAATGGAAAGAAGGTAAAATTAAAGAAAACGAAAACAGGCAAGTATAAAGGATATTATCAGTTTACACTAAAGAGAAAAAAGAAAACAAAGAAGTACAAGATTACTGCCTGGGATCCATGGGATAACCACACCACAAAGACTATTTGGATCTGTAAGAAGAAATAAACAGGATTGTTGACAATTGATAATTTTCATAATAAAATATTTTCAATACACAAATATGAAAAACTGTGTATTGAAAGTTGGTGAATGATGAATAGAACAGAAAAATTGAAAAGCATATTTAAAGACGGTAATGAAATTGCAAAAACCTGTGATGTAAAACAGTTGGGGTTCAGTAATGATGAAATTGCAAGGCTTTGTAATGAGGGCATTTTAACTAGAATAAAACATGGATATTATTCACTTGGTGACAGACTGATTTCAGACGAGCAAGTTATATCCACATTGCTTCCCGATGTTATTTTATGTCTTGAAACAGCACTTTTTTATCATGGGTACAGCGATTATGCTCCAAGAACATGGAATATTGCGGTTCCACGAACATTTTCAAGAACGAAATTGAAATTTGATTCGTTGTTTATTAAGACTAAATTTGTTCAAACTGATTTATTTGAGCTTGGAAAGACGAAAATGCAAATTAATGGTTTTGAACTTAATGTTTATGATAAAGAACGCACAATTTGCGATTGTTTTAAATACAAAAACCAGATTGACAGAGAAATTTTTAATAAGGCAGTTAACGCTTATATTGCAGACGATAAAAAGAATCTTGCTAATCTTTCTAATTACTCAAAGCAAATGAGGGTTTATAAAAAGGTTGCTGAGATAATGGAGGTGTTGTTAAATGGCTGATAAGGCGGCATCTGTATTAACAAAATTGAAAAATAAGGCGAAAGAGAGTGGCAGGAGTTACCAGCTTTGTTTACAATTATTTTGCCAGGAAGAATTTTTAAGACGACTTGAAAATTCAAGATATGCAAACAATTTTGTCCTCAAGGGCGGCTTGTTTATTTATACACTTACAGAGTTTGAAAGCAGAGTAACAATGGATATTGATTTTTTGTTACAACGCTTGCCAAATACACCTCAACAGTTGAAAACTGTTATTGAGGAAATTATTTTAACGGACACGGGTAATGATTACATATCATTTGAAGTGAGAAACATTCAGCCAATAGCAGTTACAAAGAAATACGCAGGCATCACTGCTTCGTTGATGGCTAAAATAAAAAATACAAAAACGCCAATAAACATTGATTTTGGTGTAGGGGATGTAATTATTCCGCGGCAGGAAAAACGAGCAATTCCAACTCAACTTGCAGAATTCGAAAAACCTGTTGTGAACACGTATTCACTTGAAACAACCATTGCAGAAAAGATTGATGCTATTCTTGACTTGATGGAATATTCAAGTAGAATGAAAGATTATTATGATATTTATTATCTTTCAAAGCATTTTGAATTTGATAGTGAAATATTATCCGAGGCTATGAGAAAGACATTTGCAAACAGAAATCACAGTTTTTCAAAGGAACAATTTGACCAAGTGATGCAGTTTGGTACAAATCCTGAAATGAAAAAGAAATGGCATTTTTTCGCAAGAAAAATTAATATTAATGATATTGATTTTGAAGAAGTGATGAGAGAGATTAAGGAGTTTTTAGAAGAATCTTTCATAAAAAGTTGTTAAAAGAGCGTTAGACATGGGGAAAACAAACTATTCCGAAATTAGAGGCTGTTATAGCGTAAGGCTATAACAGCCTCTAATTGTTTTATATTAGACAAAATAAAAAAAGGAGCGTATTATTTAATTCATACTAAACAGATGGGAAAACAATAGACAAAACGGGGGAGGCGCATAAGAATGAATCTTAAATTATATAAGCCAGATATTTTTAAAGAAAATACAGCAGAGGATTACCTGCGGTATGCGTTGGAGACATCCAATTGGATCGAGAGTTTTCAGGTGCCGGCAGAAGAAGGTAAGTATTGGCACCGGTCTCCGGAAGCAGAGGACGATGAGTTCATTCATGTACCTTTCTTTGGAGAGAGATGTTTGTACTGCGGTGCTGCCGGACTGGGACTGTATTATCTTCGTGTGTACGATGTCACAGGAGATAAGAAGTACCTGGATGAGGCAGTGGCTGCGGCGGACTACCTTATAGCTACTGATGAGGGAACTTCTTTTTATGAAAAAACGAGAAATTCCGAAATCGGCGGAGTGTTGAAAGTGCCTGGCTGGGCGTTGGGAATTTACAACGGACCCACAGGAGAAGGACTTTTTTATGACCGGCTGTATGAGCGTGTGCCGGATGAAAAATATGTGACTATGATCCGCAAAATAGCAGACGATCTGCTGGAAGTGGCATATGAGGAACCGGCCGGACTGCGCTGGAGTGATCAGAGCGATCTGGTAGCAGACGGTGGATTTGTTATGTACCTGATCCTGGCATATAAAAGAACGAAGGAAGAACGGTATCTGGAGGCTGCAAAAAAGGCGGCAGACTATATTGCGGAGGGGACCATTGAACTGGACAATGGCGGTGTGCGCTGGCAGTTAATGGACCTGAGGCTTCTCGGCTTTGGAGAGGGGGATTTCTTCCCGAACTTTGCTCATGGAACAGCGGGGATCGCCTGGATGTTTGCTACTTTGTACAAAGAGTCCAAAGTAGAGCGGTATCTGGATCTGGCAAAGCGTGCCGTTGTATATCTCCAGTCCATTGCAGTGGGAGATGAAAGCGGAACCCTGATCCCATACCTTGATAATCCAAAGACAGGGCCGACTTGGGACAAGTATTATCTCAGCACCTGCCACGGACCGGTAGGAACGACTTTGGTCTTTAGAATGTTATATGAACTGACGGGAGAACAAGAGTATCTGGACTGGATCAAACGACTGGCAAGAGGAATCATCCGTGCCGGAGCACCGGAGAAAAACTCCTGGGGCTACTGGGCAAGCAACTGCCAGTGCTGTGGAGCGCCCGGAGTGCTGGAACACTTTGTATCTGTGTATGAATTGACTGGAGAAGAAGAGTTCTTAGAGTATGCAAAAAGGACAGCGGATGTGCTGGTAGGAGACTCCCAGTTATTAGACGGAAAACGCCGCTGGATGAGTGCATGGAATCGTCCGACGCCGGAAGTAGTAAAAAGTTTTACTGGTTTTTATGTAGGATCGGCAGGAGGTTCATCTTCCCTTTTGAAACCTTACAGTGCCTTAGAGAACAAACCATTTACGGACATTTTTGAATATATATACTTTGATTGAGAAAAGAGGAGATAGACATGGCAAATATACATCATTCTATTTCTGAACTGGTGGGTCGTACACCGCTGGTTGAGTTTGATAATTATGAAAAAGAACTGGGGCTGGAGGCCCATTTACTGGGAAAACTGGAATATTTCAATCCGTCGGGAAGCGTCAAAGACCGCGCGGCGCTGAATATGATCGTGGAGGCAGAAAAGCGGGGCGATCTGAAGCCGGGAGATACGATCCTTGACTTTACCAGCGGCAATACCGGCATCGCCACAGCGGCGTTTGCCAATGCCAGAGGTTATAAATACGCTGTTGTGATCCAGCCGGGAGTATCCAGAGAGAGAACGCTGATCCTGAATGCTTATGGCGTTACATTGCTGCAGGCTTCAGATGTGCCTGGATTTGCAGAGATGCTGGCAAACGGCGGCCTTACGATGAAGAAACTAAAACCGATCATGGAGGCATATGCCAAGGAGCATGGTTATTATTACATAGATCAGGGAAACAACCAGGACAACCCGGATGTGCATTATGGATTTACCGGTCCGGAGATCTGGGAGGACACAGACGGAAAAGTGGATTATGTGGTGGCGCTGGTAGGAACCGGCGGTACACTGGCAGGATTGTCCAGATATTTCCGGGGAAAAAATCCGGATATCAAGATCATTGGTGCCCAGCCGGCAGAGGTGTCCAGAAGAACACCGGAGCATCCGGATCCTAATGTAATTGATGGTGTACAGGCATTTCACAGTGTAAAAACCCTGCCGGCATTCTGGGATGAGGATCATATCCCATATGATGAATGTCTGGATGTAGTGGCGGAAGACGCTTATGCGGCAGGAAGAAAACTAGTGCAGACAGATGGAATTTTCCTGGGACAGTCAGCGGGAGCCGCTCTTTGGACGGCTACACAGATTGCCAAAAGACCAGAAGCAAAGGGAAAAAATATCGCTATTATTCTGGCGGATAACGCTTTTAAATATTTATCAACTAATATGTATAAGTAGCAGGTGAGGGGCAACACATATTACACAAGGGAGGTCTTACTTTGAGTTCCTATTTAGAAACAGCCCAGGCGGCTATGAATTTTATCAATACGAGAAAAAAACAGGGGCCGGAGGGAATTTACTGGTCGCTGCAGGATGCGGCAGAGGGAAGAAAGATTTATTATGATGAGATCTGTATGTATGCCGGAGCCTCGGGAATTATATGCTTTCTTCTGGGACTGTATGATGCGGCGAAAGATGAGTCCTATCTGGAAGAGGCCGAAGAAGCGGCCAAGTATATTATATACCGGTGGCATCATGACCGGAGTCTGAAACGGAATTTTTCCCAGTATGCCTTTTCCAGCGGCTGGAGCGGTGCAGGATTTGCATTGACCAGACTATATCTGGCAACAGGGAAACAAGAGTATGAAGAGGCCGTGGCATCCATCATAGAGCAGGCACAGAAAGATGCTAAGCCGGGAGCAGGAGGCCTTGGTTACAGCTGGTCCAGTTTCCCGGGAATCGTAGGGGATGCCGGTACGGTGTTATTCCTGCTTTTTGCGGCAGATACATATAAGAGAGAAGACTGGAAGCAGTTTGCCATTGAAAGTGGAAAAAACTTTTTCGGACAGAGAAGAGAAGCAGGGGATGGCAAATACTGGTATCAGGGAGTTGACCCGGCCTACTTTGGTGCAAAGGATGATTATATCGATCCGAATTTCCCCATGGGAACAGCGGGGATCGGATTTACATTGCTGAAGTTATATGAAGCAAGCGGCGACAAGGAGTTTTGGCAGATGGCACAGGGCGTGCCGGAATTTATGGATTCCGTAGCGGTAAAGATCCGTCTGGGACGGCTTTTGCCCCACGGACTTCCGGACCGCGGAAATCTGTTCTACCTGGGGTATTGTCATGGCCCGGCGGGAACCAATCGCTTTTTGTATGAACTTTATAAACAAACGGACGACGAGATTTACAAAAAGCGTATCGATGAACTTGTGCAGGGAGTTCGCGATATGGGGGCACCAAAGGAGAGAAGTGAAGGCTTTTGGAATACGGATAATATCTGCTGTGGTACGGCAGGTTTGTTGAATATGTATCTGGGATTGTGGGCTGCTTTTGGAGAGGATGTCTACTATCAGGAAGCCTTAAAGTGCGGTGAAGTGCTTTTGAAAGATGCCGAATTTTCTACGGAAAATGGTGTGGAAACGGCCAGATGGCCTTTCGCGCTGGACCGGGTCAGCCCGGATCAGCTGTCTACACCGATTGGCTGCTTTGACGGAGCGGCCGGTATCGGATTGGCGTTGCTGCAGTTGTATCAGGCGGAAAAAGGTCAGTTCCATACCGTGCGCATGATCGATGATCCTTTCCCGGAAGAAAAATTAGGATAAAGAATGGAGGATAAAGATGAGTGAAGTGAAAAAGATAGACCCGGAGAGCCGGGATTATGACTTGAAAGACATTCAAGTGGATGCAAGATTTACCCAGACTACCAAAGAATTTTTCCTTACCATGGGTGTATATCTGGTATTTGCAGCGTTGATGATCGTGAACCTTTTTGTGGTAGGTGGCGACAATGTGGCAAATTACACTTATGTACTGGGATTCCCGCTGTGGATCTTTAATGAGATCGTGCTGCTGATCGGTTTTGTAGTGGCAGTGATCCTGGTAGCAACTTATGGTTACAAAGATATGGATATTACGCCGCAGGGTGAGATCCATGGGAAAAAGGAGGCGTAAACACACATGAATTTAAGTGCAAATCAAAGAATCATTATCGTGGTTGTATTTGCTCTGTATACGATTGCATTGCTGGCATACAGCCTGGTAACGAGAAAGTCTATGAAAAGGGGTAAGGGAGATTACTTAAGTAAATTTTATACCGGTGGAAGAAATGGTGGTATTTTAATTACAGCCATGATGGTTTCTGCAGGTGTGGCAGGAGCCGGCGTGTTCATGGGTGTTCCTGGATTTACCTACACCTTTGGTGCCATCTGGATGGTATGCTGCTTCTTCTCCATTGGGTCTAACTTCATGGTGCTTGGTCTTATTGGAAAAAGAGTAGGAATCGTGGCGCGAAGAACCAATTCCAATACATTTGTTGAACTTTTGATGCACCGTTATAACAACAGCAAAGTAGTAGGATGGCTGTGCGGACTTGTGACCTTGTTTTTCCTGGGAGCCTTTGCAGTTTCTACCATTACCGGAGGCGGCCGTATTTTCCAGATCCTGACCGGAGCGGATTATCGAATTGGTCTGGCTATCTTTACAGTGCTGGTTATCATTGCGGCGATCACCGGAGGAATCAAGGGTGTGGCATCCGCTATGGTAATCCAGGGAATCGTTATGACGATCTCGGTGGTACTGCTGTTTGTTATGGGCGTGTCCAGTACGGGGCTGTCTTATACAGATACCATTAAATCACTGGTGCAGACCAACGCAGACTGGTTCGTACCACACGGCATCCAGACCGCAGTTTCCTTTGCGTTTTTGTGGGGAATCACTACATTTACGCTGCCTCATGTAACGATGACAGCCTTGACCTATAAAGATACAGCCACCCTTCACCGGGCCATTAAGATTGGTACAGTTGTAGTAGCAATCTGGCTGATCGGATTGAACGGACTCTGCTTTGTGACAAAATATGTATTTCCGGAAGGAACACTGGCTACACCGGACCTTGCCATTCCGACTCTGGCTGTCAAGGTAATGCCTGCTTGGGCCGCCGGTCTTGTACTGGCAGGTGTGTGTGGTGCCGTGCAGTCTTCGGTAGGAGGCATGGTAGTAAACCTGGCAGGAACCGTAGTAAGTGATATGTATAAAAACCTGATCAATCCAAAGGCAGATCCGGAAAAGGTAAAACGATTTAATGTGGTTATTACCGTGGTAGTGGCACTGGTTATTTTCCTGTTTGCCTGCAACCCGCCGCAGCTTTTGGCATCCTTGATCACCTATGCAACCGGTGGTCTGACGGTAGCATTTTTCCACACGGTACTTCTGGGACTGTTCTGGAAGCGTGCCAACGAGTATGGAGCCGTGGCAGGAATCCTGAGCGGAATCGCATTATATCTGTTGATAGATAAAGCAGTCATTCCTATTTCCCTGGGATTCAACGCCTGCATTATGGCGACACTGCTGTCTACTGTCATCATGATCGTAGTCAGTCTGGTTACACCAAAATCTCCGTACCGGGTTATTGATACCTGGTTTGGAACAGGAAAGACGATACAAGAGTAATGAAGTAAAGGGAAAAGTCCAGTCATTCCGAGACGGGTAACGCGTTTGCGTTAAGGTCTTGGAATGGACTGGATTTTTTCTTTGGAAGGGGGGAAGCAGGGGGAGAAAGATAAATAAAAATGAGAAATGTTACAAAAATATTAAATTTGGGATATTGAACAATAAATAATAATCAACATAATCGACAAAAAACGATAAAATATTCTTGCGTATGCATTAGGGGTATGTTACACTAAAGTTATTACAAATAGGGGCTACGGGAGGGAGCGTGATGCATTGGTATAGTAGCGGTAAAATATATTTTATATAGGGAGAGAAAACTATGAGAAAAAAAAGAGTATTAGTAACATTAACTTCTCTGGCGATGGTGGCGAGGTGTCTGCCAATAGTAACAGCTGGAGCAGCCGAGCAAAAAGGGATGCAGAATTACATAGTCAGTACGGCAGCGGTGGAGAGACTTGAGAAAACATATGCGACGACGCATACCATAAGCGGACAGGGTGAGGATCTGTCGCAGAAGCACGACTTGGCGATGGTGGCGCTGACAGCGGACCAGAAAGAAACACTAAAGAAGGATGCAAAAGTAAATTATGTGGAACCGGATGTGATGGTGACGGCGTGTGGATATTACGGCGCCCATGACAAGAAGGTAAAGAAGTACAAAAAGAACACACAAAAACAGGAGTGGAACATGCAGATGATCCACGGAGGAAAAGGAAAGAAATCAGTCAAAAAGAAGATAAAAGTGGCTGTTTTGGACTCGGGTGTGGACGATGGCAATGACCTGGATCTGGCGTATTCGGCAACGCTGGTACCGGGAGAGGAAGAAATGTCTCCGCTGTTTATGGACGGAAGCGGCCATGGAAATGGTGTGGCAGGTCTCATTGCGGCAAAGGATAACAAAGAAGGGATTACAGGAGTGAACCCCAATGCGGAGATTTATTCAATCCGTGTTCTGGATGATGACAACCGGGCACCGTTAAGCCGGATCATCGAAGGAATCTATATGGCCATTGATCAAAAAGTAAATATCATCAACATGAGTTTTGGTGTGAGCCAATATTCTGAAGCACTGCATCAGGCGGTGAAGGCAGCAGAACGGGCAGGGATTCTGATGGTGGCTGCGGCAGGAAATACAGGAAGCAAGGGTGTCCAGTATCCGGCAGCCTTTGAAGAAGTCATGGCAGTAGGCTCGGTGGATAAGCAAGGCGTCA
>ERZ827156.2915-NODE-2915-length-16420-cov-3.277482_pt1 | contig 16420 bp, 16 predicted proteins | sample MGYA00519919_ERZ827156 | MGnify/ENA primary metagenome ERZ827156 (study PRJEB31778, sample SAMEA3449269) | human gut metagenome | biome: human gut; feature: human-associated habitat; material: faeces | place: United Kingdom | collected 2010/2012 ... | reverse complement strand
AAATAATGATGCTAGCGATGAAGATTCTAAATTTAAAGTTGCTATGGTAACAGATACAGGAGGAGTAAATGACCAGTCATTTAATTCTTCTGCGTGGCTTGGCATGAGTAATTTTGCTTTAAGAACAAATACAGTGGCTAGATATATAGAGTCTGCTCAATCATCTGACTATATTATAAATATAGACAAATTAGCAGATGAAAATTGTAATTTAATATGGGGAATAGGGTTTGCTTTAGCTGATGTTGTAAAACAAGCAGCTAGAGTTAATCCTGAATTGAACTATGCAATAGCTGACTATTCGTATGGAGATGATACACTTGATAATATAACAAGTGTAGTGTTTCGTGCGGAAGAGTCGGCTTTTATTGTGGGATATATAGCAGGGAAAACAACAAAAACAAATTCGGTTGGGTTTGTTGGAGGAATGAAAACTGTTGTAATAGACCAGTTTGAATATGGTTTTAGAGCAGGGGTTGATTATGCAGCCAAGGAACTCGGTAAAAAAATAGATATTAAAACTCAGTACGCCGAAAGCTTTAGCGATGCTGCTAAGGGAAAAGCTATAGCATCTATGATGTTTTTGAATGGGTGCGACATTGTTTTGCATGCAGCAGGAGGAGTTGGAGTTGGAGTTATAGAAGCTGCCAAAGAATCCGGTAACTTTGCTATAGGGGCTGATTCAGACCAACGTCATTTAGCTCCGGATAACGTGCTTACTTCTGCGATAAAAAATGTTGGAAAATCAGTTGATATTGTGTCTACTAAATTGATGAACGGGGATAAAATAGGTGGACAAACTATGTCATTTGGTTTGAAAGAAGAGTGTGTTGGGATTCCGGAAGAAAATCCAAATGTCGCTCCGAACGTGTTGGAATCTGCGTATAAAGTTGAAAAGCTTATAATGGACGGCAAGATTGTGCCTCCAAAAAATATAGAAGAATATAATAATTTTGTAAAAAATTTGTATTAATTAAAGTATAAGATTGGAGGGTCGCAAGGTGGAGATAAGTAAGGATTACGCAGTTCAGATGAGGGGAATTAACAAATCATTTGGAGCATACAAGGTTTTAGATGGGATAGATTTAGACATAAAAAAAGGTACGGTACATGCTATATTAGGAGAAAATGGTGCGGGCAAAAGTACGCTTATGAATATACTGTATGGAATGTATCATGCTGATGAGGGAGAAATTTATATAAACGGCGAAAGCGTGAATATAAAAAATCCTAGTACAGCGCTAAAATATGGAATAGGAATGGTGCATCAACATTTCATGTTGGTTGACAAATTTACTGTTACGCAAAATATAATTTTGGGCAATGAAACAACAAATATGTTTGGCTTGGTAAATATGAGACAAGCTAGAAAAGACGTCATAAAAATAGTAGACAAGTATGGCTTGAAGGTTGACCCTGACGCTAAAATTCGAGATATATCCGTTGGAATGCAGCAAAGAGTTGAAATTTTGAAGGCACTTTATAGGGGTGTTGACTTGCTAATTTTGGACGAGCCAACAGCTGTGCTTACTCCGATGGAGATAGAAGAACTTATTGATATAATGAAAAATCTTATAAAAGATGGTAAAACAATTATAATAATTACCCATAAATTGAATGAGATAAAAGCTTCTTCTGATGATTGTACCGTAATAAGAAAGGGCAAGGTTATAGACAGAGTCAAGGTTAAAGACGAGAGTGAACAAAGTCTGGCTGAAAAGATGGTTGGAAGAAAAGTTAGGCTTATCGTGGAAAAATCAGAGCCAAATTTCGGAGAGAAAATTTATGAGGTAGACAATTTAAGAGTAAAATGCGATAGAGGTATAGATACTGTAAAGGGACTTTCTTTATCGATAAGAAGGGGCGAAATTTTAGGCATAGCCGGAGTCGATGGCAACGGTCAAAAAGAGTTGGTTGAAGCTTTAACTGGCGCAAGATGGGTTGAATCGGGAACTATAAAAATAAATGGAAAAGAAGTTCAAAATACCAGTTGTAAAAACATTATTGATAACAAAATTTCTGTGATACATGAAGATAGGCACAAACATGGAATAATCATGGAATTTAGTGTGGCTAGCAATGCTATATTAAAAAATTATCGAAATTATCCGTATTGTAAAAATGGAATCATCGATTATAATGCTAGAGACAAATTTACTGAAAGCTTAATAAAGGAATACAACATAAAACCGGAGCATTGTAAAAACACTCGTATAAGTAGACTGTCCGGCGGAAATCAGCAAAAATTGGTAATTGCCAGAGAAGTGGCAAACGACCCGGATTTGTTAATAGCAGTTCAGCCAACAAGAGGGCTTGACGTTGGAGCCATAGAGTTTGTGCATAAAACTTTGGTGAAATTAAGAGATGCCGGGAAAGCAATATTATTAATCTCACTTGAACTTGATGAAGTAATAAATGTTTCAGACACAATTTCTGTTATATATGACGGAAAAATTACAGGAACATTTAGTCAAGAAGAGGCAGATGAACAAGTGATAGGCTTATTAATGGCTGGAGGTAAGGAAAATGAGTAGGACTATGCGAATTTTAAAAAAACCAATTACTTGTACATTAATATCAATATTTTTTGGATTTTTATTTGCATCAGTGATTTTAAAGTTCACGGGGTATAATCCGATACAATGTATGACAGTAATATTTAACGCTATATTTTCAAGACCTAAGTTTATAACTAATGTTATAATAAAAAGTACGCCAATAATACTTACGGGGCTTAGCGTAGCGTTTGCGTTTAAAACAGGGCTTTTTAACATTGGAGCAGAGGGGCAATACATAGCTGCAACCATAGCTTCAACTGTAGTTGGAATAATGTTTGACTTGCCGGCTGTGTTGCAAGTGCCGTTAGTGGTGTTGTCGGGAGTTTTTGCGGGCGCTGTTTGGGGAGCTTTTATAGGATTTTTAAAAGCTAAGTTTGGTATTCATGAAGTAATTACGAGTATTATGCTAAACTGGATAACTTTATATTTGTGCAATTATGTTGTCAACACAGAAAGGTTTCATCAACCTGAAAGTAACAGCACTTACCCCATAAATAAATCCGGTTTGACAATGATTTTGTATGATTGGAAATTTTCAGAAAATGGACAAGAGGTTTTAAAAAATAACCAGCTTTTGAATGATATACTTTTAAAAACAGATTTAAATGTTGGTTTTTTAATAGCTGTAATTGCGGCGATTGTTGTATCGGTGGTTTTGTACAAAACAAGTAAGGGATACGAATTAAGAGCTGTTGGTCTTAACGCTCATGCTGCAAAATATGCCGGTATAAGCGTAAATAAAAGTATAATGTATTCAATGATTTTCGCAGGGGCTTTGTCTGGTTTAGCGGGAGCTTTATCTGTTACGGGTTCTTCGGCTCATAGCATACACGTTTTATCTATGTTTGAAAATAACGGATTTAACGGTTTGGCTGTGGCTTTAATCGCCGGAAGTTCACCTCTTGGATGTATATTTTCAGGTTTAATGTTTAGTGGTTTAATATATGCGGGTCAGTCGTTACAGTTTAAGGTTGGAGCTCCATCAGAAATTGTAAATATAATGATAGGAATTATAGTTTTCTTTGTTGCTCTTACTCAAATTATACCAGTATTAGTAGACAGATTTACAAGAAGGAGACATGAAAATGCTAAATAGTATACTTATCGCAATAGGAATTACTCTTATGTATTCTGCTCCGTTGGTATTTGCAGCAATAGGTGGGGTTATATCGGAGCGCTCTGGTGTTACTAATATAGGAATAGAAGGTATGATGAGTGTAGGCGCATTTACCGGGGCTGCTGTGGGGTATTACACAGCCAACCCTTGGCTAGGACTTCTTTGCGGAGGAATAGCAGGAGGACTTTTGGCTTTATTGCATGCTGTGGCATCCGTAACCTTTAGGGCAGACCAAACAGTTTCAGGAATAGCTATTAATTTAATCGGTCCGGGAGTATCGTTGTTTTTGTCAAGATTGTTTTTCGAAGGCGCCACTATGACAAAACCGGTTCCAAACAAACTTCCAAAATTATTTAGTATTTTGGGAATAGAAAATAGCTCGCTTGGTAGCTTGAATGTTGACATAACAGCTGCTTTGGCTTTATTATTAGTAGTGATTGTTTGGTTTATTATGTATAAAACAAAGTGGGGGCTAAGAATGAGAGCCCTAGGAGAACACCCTGCAGCTGTGGATACCCTTGGTGTTTCTGTGTATAGGTCCAGGTATCTGTGCGTTATTATATCGGGGATACTAGCAGGAATAGGCGGAGCATCGTTTACGCTTGCAATAATATCGCAATTTACCCCTACTGCAATTAGCGGACAAGGTTTTATCGCTTTGGCTGCTGTAATTTTTGGAAAGTGGAGACCGTTTGGTGCTTATTGGGCATGTTTGCTTTTTGGATTTGCACAAGCTTTGGTTGTAACGTTGGGCGAAAAGGCTGTTGTGCCGTCAGATATCTTAGCAATGCTACCTTACATTTTAACGATATTGGTTTTGATAGTATTTGTTGGACGTTCATCAGCACCAAAAGCATCAGGAAAACCTTATGAAAAAGGTGCCAGATAGATTTAATATACGAGTTTAGTGGGTGATTATTTTGGACATAAAAGACATATTAAGCAAAGTTGACCATACTTTATTATCGCAAGTGGCAACGTGGAATGACATTAAAGGATTGTGTGATGACGGAATCAAATATGGAGTTGCTTCTGTGTGTATAGCTCCGTCATATGTGAAACTTGCTAGTAAATACGTTGAAAATCGCATAAAAGTTTGTACTGTGATAGGGTTTCCGAATGGCTACAGTACTTCTAAAGCCAAACTATGTGAAGCTTCTGAAGCTATAGAAAATGGTGCTGATGAGCTCGATGTTGTGATAAATTTAGGCTGGGTTAAAGACAAAAAATATAATGATTTAAAAAAAGAACTGTGCGATATTAAAAATTTATGCGGTGGTAAGATACTGAAAGTCATAATTGAAATTTGTCTTTTAACCGAGGAAGAGAAAATTAAAATGTGTGAAATAGTCACAGATTCAGGCGCTGATTATATAAAAACTTCAACTGGTTTTTCAACTGGAGGGGCAACCTTCGAAGACATAAAATTGTTTAAAAAATACGTTGGAGAAAACGTAAAAATTAAAGCTGCCGGTGGAATAAGCAGTATAGAAGATGCTGAAAAATTTATAGCATTAGGAGCATCAAGACTTGGAACCAGTAGAATTGTTAAAATAGTCAAGGAAAGGGAAATTTCTAAATAGGTGGTTTTCTATGAGAATATACGATATTATTGCAAAAAAACGTGATGGGAATAAGCTTAGCGAGGAAGAAATAAAATTTTTTGTTAATGGGTATGTTGATGGCAGCATAGCAGATTACCAAATGTCATCATTGCTTATGGCGATATATTTAAATGGAATGGATGCCGAAGAAACAACTGTTTTAACGGATTGTATGGCAAAATCAGGGGATATGATAGACCTTTCATCAATTCCTGGAATTAAGGTCGACAAACACAGTACGGGAGGAGTAGGCGATAAAACTACGTTAATAATATCACCTATAGTAGCTGCTTGTGGAGTCCCGGTTGCAAAAATGTCGGGAAGAGGGCTTGGTCACACGGGCGGAACTATCGATAAAATGGAGTCAATTCCCGGAGTAAAAGTCTATTTGGATAGGGAAAAATTTTTTGAAAATGTAAAAAAAATTGGCTTAAGCGTTGTTGGTCAAACAGGAAACTTGGTCCCTGCAGATAAAAAGTTATATGCTTTAAGGGATGTAACCGCGACTGTGGAAAGCATACCATTGATAGCGTCGAGCATAATGAGTAAAAAAATAGCTGCGGGTGCAGATTGTATTTTGTTAGACGTGAAATGTGGAAGCGGAGCTTTTATGAAAACAAAAGAAAAGTCAGCTGAGCTTGCCAAAATGATGGTTTCCATAGGAGAGGGAGTCGGAAGAAACACGATAGCTTTAATCACAGACATGGATAAACCGCTTGGCTATGCAATAGGAAATTCTTTGGAAATTAAAGAGGTGTGCGAGGTTTTAAAGGGCGATGGACCAAAAGATTTAAGGGAAGTTTGCCTGAGTTGTTTTTGGCAGGTAAGGGAGAGTTATCTGAGTGTATGAAAATGGCGTGTGAGGCGTTGGATAGTGGCTTGGCTTACAATAAATTTAAAGACATGGTTGTTGCTCAGGGCGGAAACGGTGAGTTTATAGATGATACTGAAAAATTCAAAAAAGCTGAGATAATAAAAAATGTTACTTGCCAAAAGTCCGGATACATAAACCATATAGACACCGAGAAATGTGGAATTGCGGCAATGGTGCTTGGAGCAGGTAGAGAGAAAAAGGAAAGTTCGATAGATTACAGTGCAGGAATCGTTTTAAAGAAACAGCTTGGAGATTATGTAAATACTGGGGAAGTTTTGGCAGAGCTACATTCCTCGACTCCGGAAAAAATTCAAGAAGGCGAGAAAAAATTATTAGAGGCTGTGAGTGTTAGTGCCGACAAGCCTGAAATTTCGCCAGCAATAATTGCTAGGATTACAAAAAATTCTACGGAATATTTCGTAGAAAATTAAATAAAATATACACTGCTTGAGTTTAAATTCAGCAGTGTAAATATTTCCGCTCGTGGCGAAAATGGATATCGCAGTAGATTCCGATTCTAAAGATTGGGGGTTCAAATCCCTTCGAGCGGGCCATGCAAGGGTACTTTTTGAAGTACTCTTTTTATATGGACAAAACTTTTTTTGAGTCTGTTTATTTTAATGATACCGGTTTGTTTATAAATGTAATTAACATAATAAATTAGCTTATTCTTTGTTAATTGATTAAACAGTATATGTTCTTTGTTCTGACTTACATCGAATTCTGTATTTTATCCTTGTGTGATTCATATTGCATTGCGCAGTATAGTGCTAATATCTTATCTGTTTACTGCTATTTTATTTTTATTAGCTTTGTATTCCGCTCTAAAATTTAATAAATTTATTTTAATGAAATTCTCAGCACTATCCCAATTTTCGTCAAACCATAGATATAGCAATTTCATATTCCTCTTTTGTTCTCGACCTAATTTAGTGAGACTAGTTTGTTTAGAAAATTGGTCATACATGCGAGAAGCAAAATTAACTAACTCTTTTTTCCCCATTTTCAAGTCTTCCTTAAACAAATTGTATGCTTTACTTGTATTTGGATCGAACGTTTTTAACTTTAATTCATTCTCGGCTTTTTTCTTCGCAAGGTATACTTTTTGTTGTGCTTTTTTTCCCTCTTTGTGGGTTTGATAGTATTCTGCTTGTTTTACCTTAAATTCCTCTTTGTTGTCTTGATAGTATTGTAATATTCGTTCTCTGTTGTTTTGATAGTATACTTTATAATATTGTGCCCTTTGGACCGGATCATTCGAATTTATTCTATTCGCATTAACACTTTTTCCTGCCATACATATTACAGACATTGATAATAAGCCGATTAATAATTTTGTTTTTTTATTCTTCATTTTTACACCTCCTTTTAACGTTATTATAACAGTTATTTTTTGAATTTTCAAGCATTATAAATCATTTGTTAAAATTCATATATTATTGACAAAAACTACAACTAACTTATTTATCGTACATTTAATATAATTGCATCTGTGATAAAGTTGTAATTTTTTGAGTTTTGTAAACCAAATTATCTATTAATATGTCTCATAATATTTTGCATTTGTCTGATACCTCTGCTTTGAGAAGAAATAATTCTGCGTAATATAGGCTTTAATCCTGAGCAAACTTCAAAACACAAAGCGTTATTACACATTTCAATAGCTCCTCTGTGATGAGGAATCATTTCGCTTATAAAGTTAGCGTTTATATTATTTGACCTCAAAGAATTTTCCATTTTGGAAAACATATTTTTAGAAATTGAATTAAACCTTTTTTGATACAAACACAAGTCGTCGCTACAGTTGCAAAGATTTGCACACCTGTCTTCTATGCATTGCATGTTTTCGATACCTTCGGTTTGTTCCTTTATAATGTTACACGCCACATTTTGTAAAGGAATATTTGTTGTGTACTTAAGAAGATTTTCACACATTTCTATTGCTGCGCGGTGATGAGGAATCATTTGCATTATAAAGTTTTTAGAAATACTGTCGCTAAGTTCAACATTACTCATACATTCAATCATTCTATTTAATATACAATCAAATTCGTTAATATACTTAACAGCAACGTTACTTAAATTACAATTATTATTCATAAAAAAACACTCCTTTATAATTAGCCTATGTATAAAACATACGAAGGGTTCTATAAAAATATAAAGGAAAATTAATTTCGATTTATGATACAATTATTTAGTATAATTAAGGTAAATATTAGGTTGTCGAAAGATGTAGACATTTTTAAAGATTGTGTTATTATAAAATATAAAAGAAATATAATTTTATGTGTTGGAGGTAAATAATGAAAGTTAGTTATTTCCCGGGGTGTACGTTAAAAACTAAAGCTAAAAAACTTGATTATTATTCACATAAATGCGCTCAAAAACTGGGAATAGAGCTTTGTGAAGCAGAAAATTGGCAGTGTTGCGGAGGAGTGTATGTAAATGCTAAGGATGAGATTGTGTCTAAGCTTGCGTCGATAAGAGCGCTTATTCAGGCAAAAAATGAAAATCGTCCTTTAATTACGGTGTGTTCAGCGTGTCATAATGTTATAAAACAATCAAATCACGCTATGAAAACAGATAAAGATTTTGCATATAAAGTAAACGCTTATCTTTCTCAAGACGGAAATGATTTTACTGCGTATAACGGAGAAACAAAGGTTTATCACTATCTTGAGTTTCTTCGAGATGTTGTGGGGTTCGACAAAATTAAAAAAACGTTAGTAAACCCTCTTAGTAAAAGGAAATTGGCTGCTTATTATGGCTGTATGCTTTTAAGACCGGGTAAGGTTATGAACTTTGACGATGTTGAAAATCCGAAAATTATGGAGCAGTTTATAAAATCATTAGGAGCCGAGCCTGTTATTTACTCTATGAGAAACGAATGTTGCGGCGGATATGTTTGTATGGAAAGTAAAGAGTTTGCTTTTGAAAAAAGTAATGATGTAATTTGTAGCGCTGTAAGTCAAGGGGCGGAAATGATAGTAACGGCGTGTCCGCTTTGTAAATATAATCTTTCAAAGTTAAAAAGCCCGGTGCCGGTAGTATACTTTACTCAGCTTTTGGCTGAAGCTCTTGGAATAAAGGATGATTTTGTTGAGGAATAAAAATAAAATTCTTAAAGAACAAATTATTGAAATTAGTGGGGTCGATATTAAAAAATGTATGCAGTGCGGAAAATGTTCTGGAACATGTCCTGCATATGAGAGTATGGAATATCACCCTAATGAATTTGTTTATATGGTAAATGATGAAGATGTTGAGTCTCTTATCAAATCAAATGCTATTTATAAGTGCGTTTCGTGTTTTGCGTGTGTTGACCGTTGTCCAAGAGGCGTGGAACCGGCTAAAATAATTGAAGCGATACGTCTTTTAGCTATAAGACAAAAAGGTCAAAACTATATGACAGCAGACGATATTCCTGATTTAACTGATGAAAATATTCCTCAGCAGGCGATTGTCGGAGCTATGAGAAAATACTTTAAATAAGGAAGGGGAAAATAGTCGGTGCAGAGAATAGGAGTGTTTGTGTGCCACTGTGGGACAAATATTGCTGGGACGGTAGATGTAAAAAAAATTGTGGAGAAAGTTAAAGATGAACCCGGTGTTGTTTTTTCCGCAGACTATCAATATATGTGTTCGCAATCCGGACAAGCCTTAATAAAACACGCAATATTAAATTATAATCTAACAGGAATTGTTATGTGTTCCTGCTCGCCACGTATGCATGAAGCAACTTTTAGAAAAACAGCAATTTCAGCAGGAATAAATCCATACATGGTGGAGATAGCCAACATAAGAGAACAGTGTTCCTGGGTGCATAAAGACGTTTTAGCAGGAACTCAAAAGGCTATAATTTTAGCCAAAGCTGCCATTGCCAAATTAAATTTAAATTCACCTCTTATCCCAGGCGAGAGTAAGATTGAAAAAAAAGCGTTAGTAGTGGGCGGAGGGATTGCAGGAATTCAGGCAGCTTTAGATATTTCAGCTGCGGGATTTGCTGTTGACATAGTTGAAAGGGAGCCAACAATTGGTGGTAAAATGGCTCAGCTTGATAAGATATTTCCGAATCTTGACTGCTCTGCTTGTGTTTTAACTCCAAAGATGGTTGATGTTTTACAAAATCAAAATATTCGTATATTTTCTTATTCTGAGGTTGATGAAGTTAAAGGGTTTGTTGGAAATTTTAAAGTTAAAATAAAGAGAAAGGCTCGTTTTGTGAAAGAAGACGTGTGCATAGGGTGCGGACTTTGTGAGAAAAAATGTCCTCAAAGAAATGTACCGAATAGATTTAATTTTAAAATGAACAACCACAGTGCAATATACATACCTTTTGCTCAAGCCGTCCCTAATGTTGCAACTATAAATCCTGATTATTGTATGATGCTTAAGGAAGGAAAATGCGGTGTTTGTGCTAAGGTTTGTACGGTTGGTGCGATAGATTACGAAGATAAGGACACAGTAATTACCGAAAAATATGGAGCCATAATAGTAGCAACAGGGTTTAATGCTATTTCTATGGAAAAATTTGATGAATACGCTTATTCTCAATCTAAAGACGTTATAACATCTTTAGAGCTTGAAAGACTAATGAATGCTTCTGGACCAACAGGCGGAAATTTAATTCGTCCTTCAGACGGCAAACATCCTAAAAAAGTAGTTTTTGTTCAGTGCGTTGGTTCACGTTGCTCGGCTTGTGCTGAAAAAGGTAAAGAGTATTGCTCGAAGATTTGCTGTATGTACACTGCTAAGCACGCAATGCTTATTCGTGACAAATACCCAGACACGGAAGTTTACGTGTTTTACATTGACGTTCGTACACCGGGAAAAAATTTTGATGAATTTTATCGTCGTGCGGTTGAAGAATACGGAGTACATTACATAAAAGGTATGGTAGGTAAGGTGTCGCCTGAAAATGGAACTCTCAAAGTTAGAGGCTCAGACCTTATCTTAGGAAAACAACTTAATATAGACGCAGACCTTGTTGTGCTTGCGACTGCCATGGAGGCTGATAAATCTGCAAAAAATCTTGCGATGATGCTTTCGGCGAGTATAGACAATAATAATTTTTTTAATCCGGCTCATTCAAAGCTTAGCTCAGTTGAAAGTCCAACAGCGGGAATATTTTTTTGCGGAGCTTGCGAAGGTCCAAAAGATATTCATGAAACGGTATCTCAAGCAAGCGCAGCGGCGTGTAAGGTTATTGGTCTGTTTAGGAAGGAGAAACTTTTGGCTAATCCGTGTGTTGCCAATTGTGACGAAAGTATGTGTAATGGTTGTTCGCTGTGTAAAAATGTTTGTCCTTACGGTGCCATTTCATACGAAATTAAAGAATTTAAAACAAATTTAGGTATAAAGAAACGTAGGGTAGCAGTTGTGAATGAGGCTATGTGTCAAGGATGCGGAGCTTGTACGGTGGCTTGTATGTCCGGAGCCATGGACCTCAAAGGTTTTACAAATAATCAAATTATGGCGGAGGTGGATGCTGTATGTCGATAAGTGAATATGAACCTACTATAGTTGCGTTTTGCTGTAATTGGTGTTCTTACGCCGGAGCAGACCTCGCTGGCAGTAATAGATTTGGTTACCCTGAAAATATAAAAATAATCAGGGTACCGTGTTCTTGTAGAGTAAACCCAATGTTTGTTTTGCGTGCTTTTCAAGGTGGGGCAGACGGCGTTATAATTTGTGGATGTCACCCGGGGGACTGCCATTATGTTTCCGGGAATTATCATGCCAGACGCAGAATGACACTTCTTTTTTCAATGCTTAATTACTTAGGAGTTGAAAAGGAAAGAACTAGAGTTGAATGGATTTCAGCATCTGAAGGGGCAAAATTTTCTAAAGTTATGAATGATTTTTCGAAGACGGTTGCTTCTCTTGGAAAAAACAAAAGACTGGAGGACCTAAGATGCAAGAGGTAAAGAGGGAGGACATTCTGTTAAAAGCTTGTGATTTACTGAAAAGCGGTGTAGTAAACAGAGTGTTAGGTTGGAGAGTCGGGGAATTTGATTACGATGTAATGCCTGCGATTTTCGACTGTCGGGAAGACATTCTCGAAAACTTTGTTTGGAATGATTTTTGCTATGTAAATTTATCAAAATATTTAATCAAAGAAACAGAAAAAAACGATGGTAAAATTCTTGTATTCTTAAAGCCGTGCGATAGTTACAGCTTTAATCAGCTACTGTCTGAAAACCGCTTCTCGCGTGAAAAAGTTTATGTCGTTGGAGTTTCGTGCGATGGTATGCTAGACGTTAGTAAAATAAAAAATAAAACCGGCAGTATTTTGCATATAAAGGAAGATGACGATAAAATTACGGTTCAAACTATTTTTGACAAGAATTTTGTTTTTAAAAGAGATGAGTTGCTTCCTGATAGGTGTATAAACTGTAAATCAAAAAAACATGCAGTTTACGATGAGCTTTTAGGCACAGAGAGAAATATTTCTGATTGTCGAAGATTTGATGAAGTGAAAAAAATTGAAAATATGACCTCAAAAGAGCGCTTTTTATTTTGGCAAGGGGAGCTTTCAAGATGTATTAGGTGCAACGCTTGCAGGAATGTTTGTCCGGCGTGTACTTGTGAGAATTGCGTGTTTGACAATCCTAATTCAGGTATAGAAAATAAATCACCGTCAAATTCGTTTGAGGAAAAAATGTTTCATATAATAAGAGCCTTTCATGTTGCCGGACGCTGTACGGATTGTGGTGAATGTTCGAGAGTTTGTCCACAGAATATTCCGCTTCATTTGATAAATCGTAAGTTTATTAAAGACATAAATTCTTTTTACAAGGATTATCAAGCTGGAGCCAAAATTGAGGTATGTTCTCCGTTGATGGAATTTTCAACTCAAGATATAGAGCCTAAAGATGCTATTGAGAAAGGGAAAGAAAATGTTTAAAATATCGCTTAAAAAACTTGATGAAATGTTTTTAGAAATCTCGAAAAGTAACACTCTTTATGTCCCTGTTAATACGAAATCCGGAGCGGAATTTAAAAAATGGCAACAGGGTATGCGTATTTCAACTGACGTTAACACTAATAAAAGTCCGAAAGATTTTTTCTTTCCGCAAACTCAAAACCTTATGGATTTTAAAGTCAAAGGGAAAAATATTGAAATATTTCCTGACAAATCAAATTCTGAAAGCTTTATTATTTTTGGTGTTCGTGCGTGTGACGTTAAAAGTTTAGAAATTCTTGATAAGGTTTTTCTTTCAAATCCTGTTGATGCCTATTATAAAAGGCGCAGAGAAAGTGGAATAATAATGTCGCTTGCTTGCGAAAATCCGCTTGAAACTTGCTTTTGTCATGTATTTAATATAGACGCATCTTCTCCTAAGGGAGATGTGGTTTGCTATAAAATTGATGAATTTTTATATATGAATGCCGCAACTTATAAGGGGGAAAATTTTTTAAAAGAAATTTGTGAAATTACTGAATGTGAAGATAGTGCTAAAGTTGAAAATCAAAAAAAATTAATTAAAGATAGGATAGAGAAACTTCCATTAACAAATGTTTTAACCGAAAAATTTAAAAACGCAAGTACTAAAGACTTTTTCGATGACCCCAAATGGAGTGAACTTTCGAGATTTTGCGTTGGTTGTGGTACATGTACGTTTATCTGCCCAACATGCCATTGTTACGATATTAAGGACTTTAATTCAGGGTGTGAAATAAAAAGATTTCGCTGTTGGGATTCATGTATGTATTCGAGCTTTACGAAGATGTCAGCCGGACAGCCTCGTGCCACTCAAACAGAACGCTTTCGTCAGAGATTCATGCATAAATTAATATATTTTCCTATGAACAATGATGGCGATTTTTCTTGTGTGGGATGTGGAAGATGTGCTTTGTGTTGCCCTATACATATGAATATAGTAAAAGTAATGAAAACGCTTGGGGGAGGAAAGACAGATGCATGAAAATGAACCGCTTATACCGTTAATTGGTGTTATTACAGGTATACGTAATGATACTAACGATGTTAAAACATTTAAAATTGTTAATGACCAAGGTAAGAAAGCTTTTGACCATAAGCCCGGACAATGTGCTATGATATCTATACCGGGAGTTGGGGAGGCTATGTTTTCCATAACTTCTTCGCCAACTAACAGTGAATTTATGGAATTTTCTATTAAAGAATGTGGCTGCGTAACGAAATGGCTACATTCTATAGAAGTCGGTCAGCAAGTCACCATAAGAGGTCCATACGGAAGAAACTTTCCTGTAGATAGTGATTTTTTAGGTCAAGATATGCTTTTTATAGCCGGAGGCATAGGAATTGCTCCTCTTAGGTGTGTGATAAACTATTGCCGACACTATAAGGACCGTTACGGCAAGATAGATGTTGTTTATGGGGCAAGAAGCGTTGAGGATATAGTGTATTATGATGAAATAACAAATGACTGGGCAAAAGACCCGAATGTTAACGTTTACATAACTATAGACAGAAATCAGCCGGAATGGAAAGGTCATGTTGGCTTTGTTCCGAATTACGTTAAGGAACTTAAATTTAGTAACAATAAAACAGTGGTTTTGTGTGGTCCTCCTATTATGATTAAACTTACGCTTAAAAGTCTTGAGGAGCTGGGATTTGATAAAACGCAAATATACACAACCATGGAACTTAAAATGAAGTGTGGAATCGGAAAATGCGGAAGATGTAATATTGGCAATAAATATGTTTGTAAAGACGGTCCGGTGTTTCGATATGACGAACTTTCTGAACTTCCTAATGAATATTGATAAGGAGTAACTTAAATGGAAAATATGGTAAACATTTATCTTTTTGGGAAACTATACAGTGTTCCGGATAATCTTACTATTATGAGAGCGATGGAGTATTCGGGATATCAGTTAATAAGAGGATGTGGATGTCGAAATGGTTTTTGCGGAGCGTGTACGGTAATTTACAGAATAAGGGGAAAAAGAGAATTAAAAACTTGTCTTGCTTGTCAAACCACGGTGGAAAATAATATGTATATAGCAACACTCCCGTATTTCCCTCTTGTTAAGGATAAACGTAAAATAGAAGAAATCAAGCCTTCAACTCAGATAATGATGCAACTATACCCTGAAATATACGCTTGTGTGGGATGTAATGCTTGCACAAAGAGTTGCACACAATCTCTTAATGTCATGCAATATATAGCTTATGCTCAGCGTGGAGATTTTACAAAGTGTGCAGAAGAGTCATTTGACTGCGTGATGTGCGGAGCATGCTCGTTTCGATGTCCTGCAGGAATCTCTCATTGTCAAGTTGCAATGCTCGCAAGACGCCTTAACGGGAAGTACATTATGCCAAAATCCGAGCATCTTGAAAACAGGGTAAGAGAGATAAATGAAGGAGTATATGACGGGGCTATAAATGAATTGCTCCAAAAATCAATTAAAGAGATAAAAAATCTTTATGATAGCAGAGATATCGAAAAGTAAGGGAGAGAATATTGTGTATTCAAAGGAGTTACAAAAATCTTTAAACGCCGTTGAAGTAAAAAGAGATGCTAATATATTATACGAACCAAAACGTATGACAGCCGAAGAAAAACAAATCCTTTTAGAAAACTATCACCCTGATTATAAAAAAAGCGAATTTTCCCAGCTTAAAATAGGACCAAATAAAGGTGAAAAGGTCCCGTTTGAACTTTGCGAGTTACTTCAAGCTAAAAGTATTGTTTGTCCTGAAGAAATTAATCTTGATGATGTAAAATATGATGTGGATGTTCTTATCATAGGCGGAGGTGGAGCGGGTGCTGCAGCAGCTATTGAAGCCGATAACGCAGGAGCCAAGATTATGATAGCAACTAAACTTCGCTTAGGTGACGCTAACACAATGATGGCTGAAGGAGGTATTCAAGCAGCGGATAAAGAAAATGATTCACCAGCAATTCATTTTCTTGATGCCTTTGGCGGGGGACATTATGCAGCTAAAAGAGAGCTTTTGTCAAAGCTAGTAACCGAAGCTCCCGAAGCTATCAGATGGCTTAATGACCTTGGAGTGGAGTTTGACAAATCTTTAGATGGCTCTATGATAACAACACATGGCGGAGGAACGTCAAGGAAACGTATGCATGCGGCAAAAGACTATTCCGGAGCGGAAATCATGCGCACCCTTCGTGACGAAGTTTTGAATAGAGAAGGAATTTTCGTTTTAGACTTTACTTCGGCAATAGAGCTAATTCTTGATGAAAATGGTAAGGCAGCAGGAGCCGTCCTTATGAATATGGAAACTAAGGAGATAATGATTGCACGAGCTAAA
>ERZ827156.2914-NODE-2914-length-16425-cov-3.125657_pt1 | contig 16425 bp, 10 predicted proteins | sample MGYA00519919_ERZ827156 | MGnify/ENA primary metagenome ERZ827156 (study PRJEB31778, sample SAMEA3449269) | human gut metagenome | biome: human gut; feature: human-associated habitat; material: faeces | place: United Kingdom | collected 2010/2012 ... | reverse complement strand
GACTGCGTCAGAGATGCGGTTCGCTTTTTGGAGGAAGCATTACAGAAATGATAAATTCGATCAATGAGAGGCGGAGTATCCGTAAGTATCAGGAAGGGAATGTGATTTCTTGCTGCTTCATAATAAGGGAAAAAACAAATAATGGTGAACAAGAAAGGAATGGTGAATTATTATGGAGAGAATAACAAGTTTTACGATAGATCATGATGTATTGGTTCCGGGCTTTTACATTTCCAGAAAAGATGGAGATATTACAACCTATGATCTTAGAACGAGAAGACCGAACAAAGGAGATTATATGAGCAATGCGGATATGCATTCTGTAGAGCATATGTTTGCGACCTATATCCGTAATTCAGAAATTGCGGATTCGGTTATTTACTTTGGACCGATGGGATGTCAGACCGGATTTTATCTGCTGGTTCGTAACAGCAGAAGTCCGAAAGAAGTGTTTGCTATGACAAAAGAGGTTTTGAGACAGATTTATGATCATAAAGGAGAGGTATTCGGTAAGTCTGCAATTGAGTGCGGACATTATGAAAATTTATCTCTCGCAGCGGCAAAGGCAGAAGCGGCAACCTATCTTGCTGTGCTGGAAGAACAGACAAATATGGATTTTACATATCCGGAATAAAACAGATTGCAGGAGGAAAAGATACATGAGAATCGGAGTAATTGGTGCGATGCAGATTGAGGTGGATAACCTGAAAGCATCCATGAGTGATATCAGCACGAAAGAATACAGTGGTGTCACCTATGTGTGTGGAACCATTGGGGACAAAGAAGTGGTTGCAGCAGTGTGTGGAATCGGCAAGGTGTTTGCCGCGATCTGTGCGGAGGCAATGATTCTGGAGTTTCATGTGGATTATGTGATCAATATCGGTGTGGGTGGTACGCTTTGCAAAGAACTTGGCGTAATGGATGTTGCTGTGGCAGATAAGGTAGTGCAGCACGATATGAATACGACACCTCTGGGAGATCCGGTTGGACTTCTTTCCGGTATCAACGAAGTGTATCTGCCGACAGATGAAAAAATGTGCAGACTGCTGGGCAGCTGCCTGGCAGAAAAAGGAATTCACTATCATGTCGGAACGATTGCTACAGGGGATCTGTTTGTCAGCACACCGGAGCAGAAGACAAAGATTCATGAGCGGTTTGATGCGATTGCCTGTGAGATGGAAGGCGGATCTATCGGACATGTCTGTTATGTAAATAAAGTTCCGTTTGCAATTTTACGTTCCATTTCGGATGGAGAGGGTGCTTCTATGGATTATGCAACATTTGCAGAGAAAGCAGCACTGCAGTCAATTCTTGTGGTGATTGATTTCATTCAGAGAGCGGATGAGCTGCAGGCATAAATTGCGTCTAAATTTTTGGAATGGTACATATACTCTACAAAGACATTTGATGGAGTTATTATGTTCAAAAAAATACATCGTGAATTAAAAAAAGAGTCATGCAGGAAGATCGGAAACGGTTTTCTTGTCATGGCTCTTATTTGCTGTCTGATGTTTGTCTCGTATCAGGCGACATCTGCAGTGATTACAAGTGCTAAGGTCGGGGATCGTGAACTTCCGATTTACTGTGTAGACACAACAGAAAAGAAAGTAGCACTCAGCTTCGATGCTGCATGGGGAGCAGAAGATTTTCCACGTATCATGGATGTTTTGGATAAACATAAAGTAAAGGTGACATTTTTTATGACCGGAGGCTGGGTAGAAGATAACCCTGATTGTGTGAAAGAGCTGGTAAAAAGAGGGCATGATCTGGGAAACCACAGTGAGCATCATTATGACATGACGACAATTTCCCAGGAGGAAAAAGACAGTGAATTAAAAACTGTGCATGATAAGGTAAAAAAACTGACCGGTTATGAGATGTATCTGTTTCGGCCGCCTTATGGGGCTTACGACAATGATGTGATCAAGACGGCGTACGCCATGCATTATTATCCGATTCAGTGGTCAGTGGATAGTCTGGATTGGAAGAATTATGGTGTGGATTCTATTATCACGACGGTTTGCAACCATAAAGCACTTGCACCGGGAGCCATTATCCTCTGTCACAATGGAGCAAAGTATACAGCGGATGCATTGGATGCCATGCTGACCAATTTAGAGGAACAGGGTTACAAGATTGTGCCCATCTCGAAGCTGATCATGAAGAAAAATTATCATATGGATGCGACAGGAAAACAGATTGCGGATGATGCCGAAAAACAAAAGACGACGGAGGCGGTAATACATTGAGTTGTGTATTTCCCGGAGTTTTGGTTATTGAAACCAACAGATATACGGATTTCCCTTTGCGAAACATTTCTGTTCTACATAAAAACCTGCTGAAAGAACCAGACGGGACATATAAAGGATAAAGGTCGAAAAATATCCCAGTGAATAAGGAAAGTGGGACATATAGACAGGAGAGTGACAAAAATGTCCTGCTGTGGCAGCGGTATGGGACATAACAAATATTTTTTTTGTATATGTCCGGACAGACGAGAAAATGGGGACATAATATAAAAATTTTCCTCTATATGTCTAAATTTTTCACGGAATTCGTATTCCAGAAGCCAGAGAAGGGATTATGAGTAGAAAATATCAGAGCACAGTAATGATACATAATATTTGCTTCTGGATGAAAAAGAATTTCGCATTGACATATCTTTTCGGGGGGGGGTAGAATCAATATGTAAAAAATATTATTTAAAATAAGGAGGAAATGATTATGAACAAGCTGAAAAAAGCAGTGGTAATGGTTTTAGCATTGGCAATGGTTTTAACATGTGCTATGGTAACACCGGTGCAGGCTGCGGGAAAACTGAACAAGAAATCGGTTTCTATTTATGAAACAGAGACAGTTTCACTGACTGTGAAAGGAGTAAAATCCGTAACCTGGAAAACTTCCGATAAGAAGATTGCCACTGTTGATAAAAAGGGACTGGTAAAAGGCGTAAAGAAAGGCACCTGTACTGTTACAGCAAAGGATACAAAGACAAAAGCTGCATATTCATGTAAAGTTACCGTAAAAGCAGCAAAATCACTTGGAATTGCAGCAAAGGATATTAGTGTATTCACTGGTGGAGAAACTATTTCTTATCCGGGAGAGGAAATCAAGGGCGCAACTTATGTACTGGATGGAAAGAAACTCGGGAAAAAGGATTACAGTACATGGACAGATAAGGATGGAGAGCGTGTAGTTTCTTATGTTACACTTACAAAGAAACTTACAGATGGAAAACATACCTTTGCTATCCAGAAAAAAGGGTATAAGACCGTGACAAAATCCTTCAAATTTACAGCATTAAAGGTTGATGGAATGTTTCCGGACGGAGAAGAGCCTTGGGTATCTGACGGAACCCTGTACGTTATCTGTACACCAAAGCTGGATGGAAAAGATTTTGTGATTAAAGTAGATGGTACAGAAGTAAAACCTAAGGATGCTTTCTTAAATGGAGATGGTGTATTTGTTATCTGGGTGGATGCTACAGGACTTTCCGCAGGAGAGCATAAGGTGAGCGTTACCGCAGAAGGAATTCCGGATGGAGAAGCTTCATTTACAGTAAAATAATATATCTGAATTTCAAAGGATATGAATCATTGTCAGGAGGATGACTATGAAACAAATGAAAAAACTGCTTGCATTTGTACTGGCATTTGCGATGATCATCACGATCTATCAGCCATCAGCGGCATATGCAGCAACCAAAAAAACAAGATTAAATGCAAAGACAATGACGCTTCAGGTGGGACAGAAAAAGACCCTGAAAGTAAAGAATGCAGGGAAAAAGGCCAAATTGAAGTGGTCCAGCAATAAGAAATCCATTGCAACCGTTTCCAAAAAGGGAGTAGTAAAGGCAGTAAAAGCCGGAAATGCTGTCGTTACCTGTAAGGTAACAACAAAAAATGGCAAGACAATCAAACTCACTTGCAAGGTTGCGGTTAAGAAAACAGCAAAAGTTACCAGCTTGACCGTTGGTTCTCAGAGCGAACTGGAAAAGGCTCTGAAAAACAAAAATGTTACAAAGATCACAGTTGCGACACAGGGAGCTGTTACATTTACGGTACCGCAGGGCAATTACAGTAAGGTGGATCTGGTAATCAATGCACCGAATGCGGATGTTGTGAACAATGGAAAATTCAAGTCCATTGATATTCAGGCAATCAAGCCGAATACCTACCGCGAGAATGCAAAAGGAAATGTTATTACGGTCAGTGCAACCGGTGATGCACGTGTGATTGTTGAAACCGGTGCTACCGTTGCAAAAATTATGGTTTCCGGATCAAAGGGAAATGTAAAACTGGTGGTAGATGGAACCCTTTCCGGCATTACGATTGATGCTCCGGTGAATGTGACTGTAGAAGGAAAGACAACCGCAGCAGTACCTGTTACCGTAAATGAAAAAGCGGCAGGTGCAAATGTAACTTCCAGTACACCGGTAGAGGTAAAGGCAGCAGCGCCGATCGCACTGAACCTGACCAAAGGTGCAGAGGGAAGTAAGGTAGAGACCACATCTGATAAAGCAGAAGTCACCGTAAAGAATGAGACAACACAGGCAGTAACGGTTACGACTCCGGCAGGAAGCAAGGACGTGGCAAAGGATACCACTTCAAAAGTAGATAATGCAGGAAAAGTTACGGATGTAGCAGACAATACAGATGCCAATAATAATGGCGGTGGCGCAACAGGGGGAGGTTCATCTTCTGGAGGGGGAATAACTCCAGTTCCTTCTATTGGAAAAATAGGGGAATTTTCTGTAATGGGAAGAAATAAATTATCTATTTATCCAGATGATGTGAAAATCGTGCCGGAAACAGTGGCAAATGAGAATATTACGGTTACAGATGCAAATGGCAGAAGTATCAGAGCAGCAGAAATCAAAAGGGATGCTGATGGAGAGAGTGGATATTATGTCACATTAGCGTCTGATATGGTAAACGGAACGTATACTTTTACTATGCTTTTACAGGGAAAAACTTATACACAGGAGTTTACATATAACGATAGTGTATGGAGTGTTATGGATGAGGCGCAGAAGGTTATAAAGGAGTATGAACAGTCGAAACCAACTGCTTCAGTTTCTGCTTTAAAGAATCCTAAGATTTGTCAGAAGGTTTTACTTGATGGAATTATGGAAAAGTTTAATGAAGATCCGGCACTTAAAACCCTTGATTTGGAAGTAAATTATGAAGAAAAGTATACAGTTAATGGATCCGAATTAACCGCTGCTATGTGGATTGCAATCTACGGAGATAATGATGCAAAATATGAGTTATATGATGATGTGACATTTGTATGTACAGAATCTGAAATTCAGGTATCTGCGCCTGAAATCAAACATATTTTGAAACATTCTCTGGTGGTAGCAGTTGAGCCAACTTATGAATATGCTTGTGTTACTAGCGGTACAGCAATTTCCGCTATAACAGAGGATGAGTGGGTACAAGGAAATGAGTCGGATGATTTTGGATGCTATGAAATGTCCGGTCTTAAAGAAAATACAGAGTATGTTGTATATAAGAGAATTATTGATGTAGATGAGTATTATGGAAGTTCAACAGCTACAACAGGTGGGGAAGAAACTATTTGTCTTGCGGAGGCTGATGAGAACGCAAAGAATGTTAATGTTGGAAATGTTAAGGCAGGTGATCGAATTTCTATTCCGCTGAAAGGATTGAAGGTTGTATGTTATGCAAAGCCGAAGGACGGTTTTGAACATGGAGACTTTGATTTTCGGTGTGATGATGAAATGAACAAGTTGCTTTGGGATGGCTATTGGTCGCTGAATTCTTATGATAAAGATAACAATTTGCTTGTTACATTTACTGTTCCTGAACAACTGGAATCAGGAAAGGTATATACAGTTAAAATATGTTATAATTTTGAGTGTAGTAAGGAATCAGATAATCCTGATGAGTGGGGAGATCTTATTGCACAAAGTGATGATTTGATATATACGGTTACGTTTACTGTAGAATAATTGAATAGGTGCTTAGTGAAAACTGTCCATCCATAACGGGTGGGCAGTTTTTTTACTTGCAGAAAAAATTTATTTTTTTTTGAAGGGGATCTCAAAAGTATAGGGGGGTTCCTAAAATTTTTTGGGAGCAATGAAATAGAGAGAAAAATAGATTTATAAAAATTTAATTTGCTATTAGAATCAATATCTTTTACAATAAAATCACATACGTTCTTTTGGGGAGATTTTTTGACGGGGATTTTTATGTAAGAGGAGGTTTTATTTGAACACAGAGATAAAGAATGCCATTCAGGCAGCTGATAGCGAGGCACAGTATGATGAAAGCGCAAAGCGTCTGTTAGCACAAAAGTATGTATTGGCTCACATTTTAGTTAGAACAGTGGAAGAATTTCAAGGGATGGAAATCGAAAAAGTAGCTTCCCTGATAGAAGGAGATCCATATATCAGCAAAGTACCGGTTGCGTCCGGACTGACCAATAAGGACAGGAATGTGGAGGGGAAAAGGATTGTAGGACTAAATACAGAAGCCGGAGAAAAAAATGAAGGACTGGTTCGTTTTGACATTATTTTTTATGTGCGAATGAGAAACGGGTTGGCACAGATGATTATCAATGTGGAAGCCCAAAAAGATGAACCCGGTTCCTATCAGATTTTAAACCGCGCTATTTTTTATGTAAGCAGACTGATTTCTTCACAGAAGGAACGGGATTTTGTAAAATCAAATTATAATGATATAAAGACAGTCTATAGTATATGGGTTTGTATGAACATGCCGGAAAACAGTATGTGTCATATTCATTTAACAAAAGAAGATTTACTCGGAAAACATAATTGGAAAGGGAATTTGAATCTGTTGAATATTGTTATGATCGGCTTGACGAATGCGCTTCCGCAGCGTCATAATGAATATGGGCTGCATAGATTGTTATCTGCCATGTTTTCCAGTGAATTATCACAACAGCAAAAAATGAAAATTATGGAACAGGAATATCATATTCCAATGGAAGAAAGTTTTAAGGAGGAAGTGAGTATTATGTGTAATTTGAGTCAGGGTATTAAAGAAGCTGGAATTGCCGAGGGGCGAGAAGCCGGAATTGCCGAGGGACGGGAAGCCGGAATTGTCGAGGGCAAGCAAAGAGAAATTGAAAAAGTAATTTTAAATATGCATAAGAAAGGGTACTCGTTAGAACAGATTATGGATGCAACGGAATTGGAAGAGATTGAATTAAAATCCATGATAAAAAAATTGAAATAAAGCATCTCAAGGGCATTGGTAAAAGTGTTTACGGTAGTTGAAAAAATTATAGGCAAATACCTTGTAAAAACAAGCATAAAACAAAATAAATAAAAGAATGCGGGTATAAATGCATAAAATATCAAAAAAGGCGCAGTGATTCACGACACTGCACCTTTTTTGCTTTGTGCAAAATATCTTTCATACAACGGAAATGTATGTGAAAAGTGTATAAAATGCATAAGAAAAACTTGGGATTCCCGTCAATTGAATAAACGGTTGCGCAAGTGGTATAGTGGACATATCAACAAAACAAACGGTTGCGCAACACGATAGGTCTGGTGATAAGGGAGAGGATATCAGAACTATCGTGTTTGTGTCCAAAGAGGGAGGATCGTGTATGAAAGAGAAAAAACATTGGAACAGGAGAGTGCTCAGTTTTCTTCTGACACTTGCTATGGTGATTACACAGCTTGGGGTGTGGAATGCCGGAAAGGAGAGCGTACAGGCAGCGGAGAATAGCAGTTTTACATTGTATTATTACAATGAAAGTCAGGAGCCGTTGTATGTGAATATATGGAGTTGGACTGGAATTTCATTTGCAGAAGATGTAGAAGTGACTTCTGAATTTGGATGGAATCATGATCTTGCCGTTATGAAAGCCGTTGATGGAAATGAAAACTGGTATAGTGTAACTATTAAAATTTTGGATGCAGAGGCAGATGATGGATTTACCATTTATCAGAATGGAACAGGAGATGACAATATACTGGTACAATATGACAGTCAGTATAATAACCAAAGCGATTATGCGAATTTTGTTTCCGGAACGGAGAGCGCTTATGCAGTAAAAGATGAAACCGTATATACAAATCTGTCAGAAGCTGGATTGAATATGGAAGATCAGGCAGATGATGATGACAATTCCACTGAATACAATCTGCAGATCACAGCAGATAACACTACAGTAGAAGCAGGTGATACAGTTAGTCTGACAGCCGTACTGAAAAAGGGACAGACCGAAATCACCGATTTAGAAGCAGCAGGGCTGCATCTGTACTGGTGGAATAATACAACAAACAGTTCCAATGAGTTTATAGATTATGAAAACAGTGGTTATTCCCTGACTTTGCAGACAACTTTAGGAACGCTTGGAACCAACGAAATTCAGGCAGAACTTCAGGACGCAGAGTGGAAGGATATTGTGAAAAAGAAAATAGAAATTACAGTGAACGAGGCATCCAACAGTGTAAAAGATGCACCGATCAATGTAACAAAAGTAAACAATTTGTCTTCTGATTTTATCATGGGAATGGATATCTCCTCCATGATCTCTGAATTACAGAGCGGTGTGGTATACCGTGACTATGACGGAAACGAACTGAAAACACTTGATGATATCTGCAGGTTTATCAAAGAGCAGGGCATCAATCACATTCGTGTCCGTGTATGGAATAACCCGTATGATGCCAATGGCAACGGCTATGGCGGAGGAAACAATGATGTGGCAAAAGCAAAGGAGTTTGCAGATGCATGCCGCAATGCCGGACTGAAAATGTTAGTTGATTTCCACTGTTCCGATCTGTGGACAGATCCGGGCAAGCAGCAGGAACCGAAAGCATGGAAAGGTTACACCCTTGAACAGAAAAAAGAGGCATTAAATACTTATATCACAGAATCCTTAAATACCATTGATCCGTCAAAAGATGTTGTGGATATGGTGCAGGTTGGTAATGAGACAACGGGCGGATTTATCGGTGAGACAAATGTCAGCAATATGTGTGTATTATTTTCAGCGGGCGCAACCGGTGTAGAAATGTATAATCCGGATGTCAAAGTCGTCATCCATGTGGAAAGCCCACATAAAGGAACCATGGTAACATGGGCAAAAAATCTGCAGGACAACAATGTTGATTATGATATTCTTGCCACCAGTTATTATCCATACTGGCATGGAACATTAGATAACTTAAAACAGCAGTTTGAGACGGTAAAGAATACATATTGTAAAGATGTGATGGTTGCGGAAACCAGTTATGCTTATACGTTAGAAGACAGTGACGGACATGCCAATACAGTGCGTGTTGGAAATAATGATAACGGAGCTGACACAACGGAGCCGTTTACCGAGCAGGGACAGGCAACTGCAATCCGCAATCTGATCAATACGGTAAACGAAGCAGGAGGACTTGGGGTATATTACTGGGAGCCGGCATGGCTGACCGTTGGAAATACCAAAGGACTTACCGGAGATGCATACAATGCACAGGTAAAGGAAAATCAGGAAAAGTGGGAAAAATACGGAAGCGGATGGGCTTCAAGCTATGCCAACGAATATGATTCGAAAGATGCAGGCAAATGGTATGGCGGTTCTGCAGTTGACAATGAAGCCATGTTTTATCCGGATGGCACGGCAACTCCTGCACTTCATGTATGGAATTATGTAAAAACAGGGGCTGTTTCGAATCTGGTAAGTGTAGAAGGATTTGATTCTGCACTGACACAGACGATTACTGCAGGCAGTGATTTTACACTTCCGGATTCCGTGGAAGTTACGTATTCCGATAGCAAAACACCGGTAGAAGAGGCGGTTACCTGGGATGAAGCATCTGTAAAAAAGGCGGATATGTCAAAGCCCGGAACTTATCAGATTTCCGGTACAGTTTCTTTGAGCAAAGAAATTACAAGAGGTGCTTATAAAGGAAAAACCAGTGTAGATGTTACACTTACTTTACAGGTAAAATATGCAAATCTGATTACAAATAAAGAAGCGGTTGAATTTGACAGTGGAGAATACTTTACCGTAGACGGAACCACGTTCAAGGGAATTCCTTCCGCAGAGAATGCAAAGAGCGGAAAAAACAGTATGGGCTGGTACGGAGCATCCGCAGCAAATGGTTCTGTTACATATAAGAAAGCAATTACGCTGGAAAAAGGAACCTATACATTGGAAGCATATGCCCAGGGGGCACAGTCAGATGTAACCATGCAGATATTAAACGCAGAAGATGACAGTGTATTATTTACCGGCGAAGCCACAGCAATGACCGCATGGGGAGACTGGCATACACCGAAGGTAACTTTTACACTGGATAAGACAAAGAGCGTAAAACTTCGTGTATGTGTAGAACATGAGGATGGCGGATGGGGAGCAGTGGATGTGCTGTATCTGCATAAGGATGCATCATCTTCGGAAGGAAAGGATGATACAAATACTTCCGGCAGCTCATCCTCTGGTGGCTCATCCTCCGGCAGCGCTGCAACCGTCACTCCATCTGATGATACGAAGAAGGATGACAAGCCAGAGCAGACAACCGAATCAAAGAACGTAACGGCAACGACTGCTTCCGGGGAGAAAGCAGAAGTAACGGTTATCGTGACAAAAGATACGGCTGGAAAAGTAACGGAAGCAAGTGCAGAAGTGACAGGTACCAAGGCAGAGATTTCTGCAGATATGGTGAGCAGGATCGTGGAAGCTGCCGGAACAGACCATGTGGCAATTACTGCAAATGTTACCGATAAAGAAGGAAATATCAGATATACAGTAACCGCAGATGCAAAAGACTTAACTGCAGGAAACAAACTGAGTGTCGTTGTTGTGGATAAGAAAACCGGAGCGTATAAACTGGTGAATGCAAAGACGTATACCGTTGGAAAAGATGGCACATTACATGTGAATCTTGCCGCAGGTTCGGATTATCGGATGCTTTCTGCAGCAGAAATAAAAAATGTGGAAAAAGCGGTTTTAAAAACGGTCGCCGTAAAAAAGACGACAGCTTCCATCAAAGCGGGAAAGAATACAAAGATACAGTTAAGCAGTAAGCTTGATCTAGATAATGTAAAAAAGATTACATATACATCTGGTAAAAAGTCTGTTGCAGCAGTAGATAAAAACGGAAAGATTACAGCAAAGAAGAAGGGAACCGTCACGATCAAAGCAAAAGTAACACTGAAGAACGGAAAGACAAAGACAGTTTCCATGAAAATTAAAGTAAAATAACATTGTGAGGACAGTGGTTCTGTGATAAAATAAAAAAAAGAAATTGTATTCTTTGAGACTTATCCGGGTATCTTAAAGGATAAGACAGGTGAAAAGGATTTGGGGATTAATTACAAAAGGAGATGGAATCATGTCAGCAACGGGGTTATTTATTTTTCTGATTGCGATTATCGGGATTGCGGTACTTGGGGCGTTGATCGCAGTGATTGCAGCAGTATCCGGGGCATCTGCAGCTATTTCGGATGAAGAGGATGGACTGGAGGAGAACGCATAAAGTAGTCAGAAAATAACGGACAAAGTACAGGAAAGAAAGACATTCGGAAGCGGATGTCTTTTTTGTTTCTAAAAAGAAAATAAAGCTTTCGGAAATCCTCTTGTAAAAAAGAACCGATTATCGGTATAATGAAAAAAAAGCAGGCGCTGGGAACTGTGTTCCACTTCCAATGTGTCTGCTTTATTCAGCAGAAGAAAAATTTACAGGAGGAAAACATGATTTCAAAGTACAGTGTGAAACGTCCTTATACCGTGCTTGTGGCAGTCGTGCTGGTCATCGTGCTTGGTGCGGTCTCGTTGTCAAAAATGACGACAGATCTGCTTCCGGATATGAGTTTTCAGTATGCGCTGGTTATCACAACCGATATGGGAGCAAGTCCGGAACAGGTGGAAAGTGATGTGACCGCACCAATCGAATCGGCGATGGCGACCACTTCCAACATCAAAAATATCAGTTCTATTTCTTACAATAGCTATTCCATTGTAACACTTGAATATGAGCAGAATGCAAACATGGATTCGGTGGTCATTGAGATTCAGCAGAGTCTCGATCAGATTTCCGGCCAGTGGGATGATTCCATCGGAACACCGATGATTATGAAAGTGAATCCGGATATGCTTCCGGTATTGGCAGCAGCGGTGGATATGGATGGCATGGATGCTGCAAAATTGTCCGAATATGTGGAAAATGAACTCTCTCCTGCAATTGAAAGTCTTGAAGGTGTGGCATCGGTTACCACGACCGGACAGTTAGAGGAGAGTGTGCAGGTAACACTCAATCAGGACAAGATCGATGCATTAAACAAAAAGGTGCAGAAAAGCATCGACAAGCAGTTCGCAAAATCCCAGAAAGAAATTGATGCCAACAAAAAGAAGGTAGAAGACGGACAGTCTTCAATCAATACAGGCTCGGATCAGCTGACGGATGCCATCAATCAGACGATGGACAAGCAGCAGGAACTGTTAAAGACCGAGAAAGATTTAAAGAATCAGCTGGCCGATCTGAAAAAGCAGCAGAAATCTCTGTCACAGATTCAATCAGGCATTCAGACTTTTATGCAGTCAGATGCATATACGGGAATTGTCTCTGTGCTCAAGGACAATCCGCAGCTTGCAGAAAGCGAAGAGATGAAAGCACAGATCAAGCAGCTTAACAAAGTAGTGAAAGAACAGTTCGCGGCATTGTCTTCGCTTGGAATTACCGTAAATACATACGAAGACCTTCCGGCTGCTTCCGCAGAAGTCGGCAAGCTTCTGGCGCAGGTAAATACAGGAATTAAAACCATTGAGAGCGCACAAAAGAAGGTGGAGAGCGGCAAGGTCAGCCTTTCCTCTGCATTAGACACACTCAATGCAAATGCGTCACTTACAGCCCTGAAAGTAAGCACAAGTTCTGCGGAACTGACAAGTGCGGCATCTTCCTTAGAGGATGCACAGTCCAAACTTGACGATGCAAAAGACAATGCTTATGATTCTGCAGATTTAAACAAGGTGCTCAGTGAAGATACAATCACAAGCCTTTTGGCAGCACAGAACTTTGATATGCCGGCAGGCTATGCGATGGATGGGGATACACAGTATCTTGTCCGTGTAGGCGATGCTGTGGAAGACGTCGAGGATCTTAAGAAACTTCCATTGATCGATATGGGAATTGACGGAGTCAAAACGATCTGTCTGTCCGATGTGGCGGATGTGACTGTGACGGATAACTCGGATGAAACCTATGCTGTGATCAACGGCAATCCGGGCATCATGCTTTCAATGGAAAAGCAGACCGGATACTCCACAGGAGAAGTAACGGACCGTATTCTGGAGAAATTCAAATCTCTGGAAAAAGAAGATTTACTGGAATTGCTGCAACGTGCCATTACTACCGACGTAGTGCTGAAAGAACGGAAAATCGAATTGAAAGAGACCGGTGCCATGCTTCGCTTTTCGGGAGGCGATGCCCGCAAATTACTGAACATACTGGAACTCGTGGTAGAATCGGAAACAGAAGAAACCGTAATCATCACTGATGACCTGGTAACAGAACGCTTGCAGCAAAACCCGCTCGCATACGATAAGGACGGTGAAATGCATTATGACATTATTTCGGCGTTTATCAAATCGATACGGGGAAGTGACCCTGATGGCGCCATCTATTGGCTGGCCCGTATGGTAGAAGGAGGCGAAGATCCGGCATTCATCGCCAGGCGCCTGGTCATCTCTGCCGCAGAAGATATCGGCCTGGCCAATCCGAACGCATTGTTATTGGCTAATGCCTGTTTTGACACATTGATGAAAATCGGCTGGCCGGAAGGAAGAATTCCACTGGCAGAAACAACGATTTATCTGGCAACAAGCCCTAAAAGCAATTCGGCCTACAATGCCATCTGGTACGCGAAACCGGTAATCTGCCTGTTCCCCTACACTTGCGCAACGCTCCCACCAAGCTGATGAAGCAGTTGGGATATGGCCAGGAGTACAAATATGCACATAATTACGAAGGCAATTTTGTAAAACAACAGTTCTTACCGGATGAAATCAAGGCCAAACAACTATGGCAACCCCAACACAATCCGGCAGAACAAAAACATGCCGAGCGAATGAAGCAACTATGGGGAAATGAAAAGAACTATTAACCATCTGCAATTGTTTTATCAGATAAAAAGTTATTCATTCAGTATTCAAGTATCTAAACTGAATACTTAACACCTAATAATTTATGAAGATAGTAGTTTTAGACGGTTATGCCGCCAACCCCGGAGATCTGAACTGGGACGAATTGAGAACTTTGGGTGAGTGTGAAATCTATGACCGCACGGCTCCCGACGAGGTACTTGAACGCTCGAAGGATGCAGAAGCGATTCTTACCAACAAGGTGATGATCACGGCAGAACACATGGCATCCTTGCCCAACCTGAAGTATATTGGCGTAATAGCCACCGGATATAACATCATCGATGTTGCCGCAGCCAAAGAGCGTGGCATTACCGTAACCAATATCCCCGCCTACAGCACTCCCTCCGTCGGACAAATGGTTTTTGCCCATATCCTGAACATCACTCAGCGAGTACAGCATTATGCCGACGAGGTTCGTCAAGGACGCTGGACTCAGAGTCAGGATTTTTGTTACTGGGATACTCCGCTTATCGAGCTGTTGGGAAAGAAGATAGGTCTTATCGGCCTGGGACAAACCGGATACAACACAGCCCGTATCGCTATCGGATTTGGTATGAAAGTGTGGGCTTATACATCTAAATCACGCCTCCAACTGCCTCCTGAAATCCGAAAAGCAGAACTCGACCAGATTTTCCGCGAATGTGATATTGTCAGCCTGCATTGCCCGCTGACGGAATCAACACGTGACCTGGTTAACACCCGTCGCCTGGAACTGATGAAGCCCAATGCCATTTTAATCAATACCAGCCGTGGTCCGCTGGTCAACGAGCATGACCTGGCAGAAGCTCTGAATAATTACAAAATCTATGCCGCCGGACTGGATGTGCTCTCCACCGAGCCACCCCGTGCCGACAATCCTTTGCTGACTGCCAGAAACTGCTTCATCACCCCACATATAGCCTGGGCTACTTCGGCTGCCCGCGAGCGCCTGATGGCTATCCTGGTCGACAACCTGAAAGCCTATATCGGCGGCAAGCCTGTGAACAACGTGGCCAAATAAAGTCAGATATCAAAAAATACAGGAATACTATCGGGGTTCAGAACATATCCCGATAGTTTCCTCAACTTTTCTTCCGCATCCATCACGGCACAAGAATAGCCGGCTACGGACATCATCGGCCAATCATGCATCGTATTGCCTACTACCAAAACCTCCCTAAGAGAAATCCCCAATCGAGCACACAGAGTAATCAGACCGTTCTTCTTACCGGCCTTACTGTCTACCACCGTCAGCAATCGTCCCTCCTGATACAATTGATACGCCTCTTCATCCAATTCGGTCAGCCACCGGACAGCTTCCCGGGTATTCGGTGCAAGCACAGCATATTTAAAGACTTTCCCCTCCCGGGTATAACGGGTCACCCTGCAACCCGGAAAACCGGCAGTCACAGGATTTGCAATCGGAACACATTCGATAGTTTCCCCGTAGCATAACAGACCTCCGTCCGCAAAAACTCCGCCCGAGAACAGGCCGAACACATTGCCAAGCCGTTTTTTAGCATGCGACACCGGTAAAGCAGTACTCAGATATAAAGGCAAACGCTTAGCCATATACTCCAATACCGAAACCGTACGGTCCGGAATCCGTCCCTGAGCATCCGTCAGCGTACCATCCACATCAAAGAAGACAGCTTCCACCTTCTTCCTTTCCGGTATGCGCCACAAAGCCCCATCCCCCATCATTCTCCTCAAGGGCGTATCGCACAAATTACTGAAAGCAATGTAACAATCACAAACTTTACGAAGGCAGAAGGGCTCAAAATCCGAAGTGGGGTCATCGTAAAAGTTTCCCATCCGTATCCCACTTCTCGGGCAAGCATACATATCCCCTTTCCGGTCGATAAAAAGTGTTTCCCTACCTCCCACACAGCCGTCCAAGCACGCCTTTGCATTTCTCCGGTCATAATCGAACAGATTGTCTATTTCACCAAAGAAACGGATATCCTCTTCCGACAGCGGCTTCCGCAATCCCTGCATGGCATTCACAAACAGGTAAACCGACGGATCCAGCAGCTGTCTCAGTTTCCAGATTTGTTCCTTTGCCGAAGGATCACCGACTGCCCCTGCACATACCCCGATGCCGGCCGCACGAAGCATCTCTACTTTGGATGCAAACTCCCCTACCCCAACCATCTCCGGGTGATAGCTCGCCCAAAACCTGAACTTAGACACATCTGCCTGCTCCGCCTCAGCCTCATCTAAAAAACAGGATACCGAAAAGGACAAATTGGTCTGGCAAGAGACTCCAATCACATGGGGCATAGCGGCCAGGCGCAT
>ERZ827156.2912-NODE-2912-length-16437-cov-20.007569_pt1 | contig 16437 bp, 17 predicted proteins | sample MGYA00519919_ERZ827156 | MGnify/ENA primary metagenome ERZ827156 (study PRJEB31778, sample SAMEA3449269) | human gut metagenome | biome: human gut; feature: human-associated habitat; material: faeces | place: United Kingdom | collected 2010/2012 ... | reverse complement strand
CAGCAGTTTTTTCAGGAGGGCGGAAACGGTTTTAGCAGTGAAACGAGGCGCCGGAAGCCGGCGGTTGGTTTTATTGCTAAATCGCTTCTCCTCCTGCGGAAGATAAATTTTTTAGGAGGAAACGAAAATGTTTGAAAATTACAAGGTTTTTGAAACCGATTTCGCGGGGCGCCCCCTTAAAATCGAGACGGGAAAAATCGCCCAGCTGGCCAACGGCGCCTGCTTTGTCCGCTACGGCGACACCGTGGTGAACGTGGCGGTGACCGCTTCCGCCAAGCCCAGGGACGGCATCGACTTTTTCCCGCTGTCCGTGGACTTTGAGGAAAAGCTGTACGCCGTGGGCAAAATTCCCGGCTCCTTCCTGAAAAGGGAGGGCCGTCCCAGCGATAAGGCCATTCTGACCTCCCGGGTCATCGACCGGCCGATCCGCCCCCTGTTCCCCAAGGATATGAGAAACGATGTGTCCGTGGTGTGCACCGTCATGTCTGTGGATCCGGACTGCTCTCCGGAGATCGCCGCCATGGTGGGAACCTCCGCGGCCCTGTCCATCTCCGATATCCCGTGGAAGGGCCCGATCTCCGGCGTTTCCGTAGGGTATGTGGACGGCGAGTATGTTATCAATCCCACCGCGGAGCAGCGCGAGAAATCCCAGATGGCCGTTACCGTGGCCTCTACCGATAAGCTGATCGCCATGATCGAGGCCGGTGCCAACGAGGTTTCCGACGAGGTCATGTATAACGGCATTATGGCGGGGCATGAGGCCAACCAGAAGATCATCGAGTTCATCAAGGGTATGCAGGCGGAGATCGGCAAGGCTAAGTTCGAGTATCCCAGCAACGAGCCGGATCCGGAAATGCTGGCGGCTGTCATGGAGTTCGCCACCGAGGACGTAAAGCTTGCTCTGGATACCGACGACAAGACCGTCCGCGACGAGCGGTTAAAGCCCATTTATGAAAAGGTTCACGAGCATTTCGACCCGATCTATCCCGAGTGCGAGGCCAAGATCGACGAGTGCATGTATAAAACCCAGAAGAACGTAGTCCGCCGCTGGCTGCTGGACGAGCAGAAGCGTGTGGACGGCAGGGCCATGGATCAGATGCGGCCTCTGGCCGCCGAGGTCGGCCTGCTTCCCAGGGTTCACGGCTCCGGCATGTTTACCAGGGGCCAGACCCAGGTTATCACCGCGGCGACCTTAGGCCCGGTCAGCGACCAGCAGCTGCTGGATGGCATTGACGGCGAAGAGTTCAAGCGCTATATGCATCAATATAATTTCCCGTCCTACTCTGTGGGCGAGACCAGACCCTCCAGAGGCCCGGGACGCCGGGAAATCGGCCACGGCGCTCTGGCGGAAAGAGCCCTGCTGCCGGTGATTCCTCCGGTGGAGGAGTTCCCCTACGCATACCGCCTGGTTTCCGAGGTGGTTTCCTCCAACGGCTCCACCTCCCAGGCTTCCATCTGCGGCTCCACCCTGGCTCTGATGGACGCCGGCGTGCCCATCAAGGCGCCTGTGGCCGGCATCTCCTGCGGCCTGATCCAGGACGACAACGGCGGCTTCACCACCTTTATCGACATCCAGGGCGTGGAGGACTTCCACGGCGAGATGGACTTCAAGGTGGCCGGCACCAAGAAGGGCATCACCGCCATCCAGATGGACCTGAAGAATGACGGTCTGACCATGGAGATCATCAAGAACGCGCTGGATATCACCTACGACGCCCGTGTGCAGATCCTGGACCAGGTGATGCTGCCCTGCATCGCCGAGCCCCGCGCCGAGGTGAGCAAGTACGCGCCCAAGATGCTGACCATGCACATCGATCCCGATAAGATCCGCGACGTCATCGGCAAGGGCGGCTCCGTCATCCAGAAGATCGTGGCCGAGTCCGGTGCCAAGATCGACATCGACGACGACGGCACCATCCACATCGCCTCCCCTGACGCAGAGAGCTGCGCCATCGCCAAGAAGTGCATTGACGACATCGTGTTCGTGCCCGAGGTGGGTCAGCTGTACTACGGCCGCGTGGTGCGCCTGATGACCTTCGGCGCTTTCGTGGAGCTGGCTCCCGGCAAGGATGGTCTGGTACACATCTCCAAGCTGGCTGACCACCGTATCGAGAAGGTGGAGGATGCCTGCAAGATCGGCGACATGATGTGGGTCAAGGTCACGGAGATCGACGAGAAGGGCCGCGTGAACCTGAGCCACAAGGACGCTATGAAGGAGATCGCCGCCAAGGAAGCCGCCGGCGAGCCCATCAAGTAAAGAGAAACACCCTGACAGGGCGGGCGCAGCGCCCGCCCTGTTTTGCAGAAAGGAGAAGGTCTCATGGACTATCGCAGATTCGGAAACAGCGTATATATCCGCATGGACAGAGGCGAGGAGATCGTGGAACAGTTGCGGACAGTGTGCGAAAAAGAGAAGATCACGCTGGCGTCCGTCAGCGCCCTCGGCGCGGTGAATGATTTTACCGCCGGTGTGTTCCATACCGACACGAAGCAGTACGTCTCCCATCAGTTCACCGGCGCTTTCGAGATCGTGTCCCTGACAGGCAGCGTCACCACCATGGACGGAGCGTTTTATGCCCACCTGCATATGTCCGCCGGAGACGAGACCGGCCATGTGTGGGGCGGCCACCTGAACCGCGCCGTCGTCAGCGCCACCTGCGAAATGGTGGTGCAGGTGTCCGACGGCACGGTGGAGCGCGCCTTTGACCCGGACGTGGGGCTGAACCTGTTCCGGTTCTGAGGAGGTCCCGCCCATGCCCGATACCATTGCCGCCATCGCCACCCCCGGCCAGCCCAGCGCCATCGGCATCCTGCGCCTGTCCGGGCCGGATACCTGCGCCGCGCTGGACGCGGTGTTCCGCGCCAAAAACGGCAGAAGCGCCGCCGGACAGACGCCCCGCCGTATGGTGCTGGGCGACCTGCTGGACGAGACCGGCCGGGTCATCGACAGCGTGCTGTGCGTCCGCTTTCCCGCGCCCCACAGCTACACCGGCGAGGACTGCGCCGAGCTGCACTGCCACGGCAGCCCCATCGTGCTGGACGCCGCGCTCCGCGCCCTGTTCGCCGCCGGGTGCCGCCAGGCGCTGCCCGGCGAGTTCACCAAGCGCGCCTTTCTTAACGGGCAGCTGGACCTGCTGCAGGCGGAGTCCGTGGCCGATCTCATCGACGCCGAGACGGCAGAGCAGGCCCACAACGCCGCCTGCCAGCTCTCCGGCGCCCTGAGCCGCACCGTGGAGCGCATCTACGACGGCCTTATGGACATGGCCGCCCGGTTCTACGCCGTGGTGGACTACCCCGACGAGGACATTGAAGACCTCCAGCGTGAGCAGATGCTGGACACCCTCCGCACCGCCCAGAACGACCTGGAAGCGCTGGTGGCCGGGTTCTCCCGCGGCCGCCTGCTGAAGCAGGGCGTCCCCACCGTGCTGCTGGGCCGCCCCAACGCCGGAAAATCCTCCCTGCTGAACGCCCTCCTGGGCTATGACCGGGCCATCGTCACCGACATCGCCGGCACCACCCGGGACACGGTGGAGGAGAAGGTCACCGTGGGCGGCGTGCTGCTGCGGCTCATCGACACCGCCGGCATCCGCGCCGGCGGCGACGCCGTAGAGACCCTGGGCGTGGAGCGCAGCCGCGCCGCGGCCCAGCGGGCGTCCCTGGCCATTCTGGTGCTGGACGGCTCCCAGCCCCTGACCGACGAGGACGAGGCCGCCATCGCCCTGGCCCGGGCCGTGCCCCACCTGATCGTGGCCGTCAACAAGAGCGACCTGCCCCGGGCGCTGGACGTCGGCGCGCTGGCCGACCGCTTCGACAACGTGACCTCCGTCTCCGCCGCCACCGGCGCGGGGCTGGACACCCTCACCGCCGCCATCGCCGCCCGGTTCCCCGCCGGGGAGCGCCCCTCCGGCGCGCTGCTGACCAACGCCCGCCAGGCGGACGCCGCCAACCGCGCCCTCTCCGCCGTGGCCGAGGCCCGCGGCGCCCTGCGCATCGGCATGACCCCCGATGTGGTGCTCACCGACTGCGAGGCCGCTCTCTCCGCCCTGGGCGAGCTCAACGGCAAGCAGGTCAGGGACGATCTGGTGGACACCATTTTCTCCCGCTTCTGCGTGGGGAAATAGGCGATAGACGCCCGCATTTCTGCTAATATTCTGTATTATTTACAAATTACCTCTTTCCCCGGCGGCCATTCCGTGATATGATAGCGAAGAAAAAACGACCCAAGGAGGCTTTTATCCATGCGTGAATATGTCATCATGACCGACAGCTGCTGCGACCTCACCGACCACATGGCCAAGGAGCTGGAGCTGACCGTGGTGCCCCTGACCGTCCACATCGACGGCAAGGACTATCCCAACCTGCTGGACGGCAGCGCCATCAGCTTCGAGGACTTCTATTCCAAGATCCGCAGCGGCATGCTGGCCACCACCTCCGCCGCCAACGTGGGCCAGTTCCAGGACGCCATGCGCCCCATCCTGGCCGCCGGCAAGGACATCGTCAGCATCAACTTCTCCAGCGCCCTCTCCACCACCTACCAGAGCGCCGCCATCGCCGCCCAGGACATGAAGCAGGAGTTCCCCGACGCCAACATCTACGTCATCGACTCCCTCTCCGCCTCCCTGGGCCAGGGCCTGCTGCTCTATCTGGCCGTTCAGAAGAAGCGCCAGGGCCTCTCCGCCGAGGAGCTGGTCCAGTGGGTGGAGGACAACAAGCTCCACATTGACCATTGGTTCACCGTGGACGACCTGAACTACCTGAAGATGGGCGGCCGTCTCAGCGCCGGCGCGGCCTTCTTCGGCTCCATGCTCTCCATCAAGCCCGTTATGCACACCTCCGACGAGGGCAAGCTGGTCCCCGTCAGCAAGGTCCGCGGCCGTAAGGCCAGCCTTAAGGCCCTCATCGACAAGATCGCCGAGCTGGGTATCGAGCCCAGCGAGCAGGTCATGTTCATCTGCCACGCCGACTGCGAGCTGGAGGCCCGCGCCGTTGCCGAGGAGATGAAGGCCCGCTACGGCGTCAAGGAGGTCTATATCAACTACATCGGGCCTGTGATCGGCAGCCACACCGGGCCGAACACCATGGGCATCTTCTTTGTCGGAACAAAACGCTGACGCAGGCCGATCGCATACATCAACTTAGGAGGTCACCCCTATGGACTGGCTGGAACTGAAGATCGACACCTCCCACGCGGGGCTGGACGCCGTGACGGAGCTGCTGGAGCAGCAGGGCGTCACCGGCGTGATGATCGACGACGAGGCGGACTTCCAGAGCTTTCTGGAGAACAACCGCCAGTACTGGGACTATGTGGATGACGAGTTGCTGGCGCAGAAAAAGGGCGTCAGCCGCGTGACGTTCTATCTGGAGCGCAACGAGGATGCCTACGGCATCGTGGCCGCCGTGCGCATGGCCATGTCGCAGCTGAAAAAGGACCATCCGGAGTACGCGCCCCTGCTGCTGACCATGGAGGATGTGGCCGACGAGGACTGGGAGAACAACTGGAAGCAGTTCTACAAGCCCATGGAGATCGGCAGCCGCCTGCTGGTGGTGCCGGAGTGGGAGGAGGCCGCCGACGCGGAGCGGGTGAAGCTGGTGCTGAACCCGGGACTGACCTTCGGCACCGGCAGCCACGCCACCACCCGGCTGTGCCTGCAGGCGCTGGATACCCACATCCACGGCGGCGAGCGGGTGCTGGACCTGGGCTGCGGCAGCGGCATATTGTCCATCGCCGCCCTGCGGCTGGGCGCGGCGAGCGCCTTCGCCTGCGACATCGACGAGAAGTGCGTGGACGTGGCCTATGAGAACGCCGCCCTCAACGGCATCGGAAGGGACCGCTACACCGTCCGCTGGGGCGATGTGCTCACCGACACCGCCCTGCGGCAGGAGATGGGCAGCGGCTACGACATGGTGGTGGCCAACATTGTGGCCGACGTCATCAAGGGCCTCAGCCCCCACGTCCGCCCCTTCCTGAAGCCCGGCGGCCTGTTCCTCTGCTCCGGAATCATCGACGACCGGGCGCAGGAGGTGCTGCAAAAGCTGAAGGACGACGGCTGGGACGTCATCGAGCAGCGCTCCAGCGAGGGCTGGTTCAGCTATCTGTGCCGATAAAGACCGATCGCGCTCCCCCGGCGACGCCGGGGGAGCGTTTCTGCGCCCATAATTCACGGAATGTACTTTTCTTTTCCGCGAAAAGTTGCTATACTGACCGTGTATAAACAAAAGCAAAGGAGAAACCGGTATGAAACGAGCGATGCGCCTTTTGGCGCTGGCGCTGGGGCTGACACTGCTGCTGTCCGCCTGCGGCGATAAAAAGACCGTGGAGACGGCGGACGCCTCCACCCAGACCGCGCCCCCGGTGGAGGGCGTCACCGCCCTGACCCTGTGCGACGGCCAGGTGACGCTGCGTTTCGCCAAGGACGAGAGCGGCGCGTGGGCCTGGCAGGACGACCCGGACTTCCCCCTGGACCAGACGGCGCTGGACGAGCTGCTGGCCCTGCCCGCGGCGCTGGACGGCGGCGAGGCCGTCCCCGACGTGCAGGAGCTGTCCGTCTATGGCCTGGCGGCGCCGGAGAAGTACATCACCGTCACCTCTGACGGCGCGGACGTGACCTATTACATCGGCGAGCAGGCCACCGACGGCCGCTGGTATGTGCTGACGCCCGACGGCCGGGTGCTGTACACCGCCGATGAGGACAAGGCCCTGCTGAGCCGCAGCGTCTACAGCATGGCGCAGCTGCCGGAGCTTCCGGTGATCACCGCCGACAAGCTGGTCAGCGTGTCGCTGCTGCCGGCGGAGGGCACCGCCGTGACCTTCTACACCGACGAGGACGGCACCCGCCGCAGCGGCAGCCGGGACGTCACCGACGCCACCGCCGCCCTGGTGGACGAGATCGCCGCCCTGACCGTCACCGCCTGCGTGGACTACGACCCGGCGGAGGGTGCGGCGGCGGTGTGCGGCCTGGAGACGCCGGAGGTGACCCTGGCGGTGAACTACACCTCCGACGGCGGCAGCGACCACGCCCTGACGCTGGCGGTGGGCGGCTCCACCGGCGACGGCGGCCGCTATGTGACCATCGACAGCGGCGCCACCATCTACCGGATGGAGGAATCCGCCCTGGCCCAGGTGCTGACCCTGTCGGCCACGGGACTGTAAACGGAAAAGGAGGCGCGCCATGCGCATTCTTATCGTAGAGGACGAAAAACGACTGGCCGGCATCCTGCAGGACCTGCTGCGCCGCCAGGGCTACACCGCCGACGTGTGCTATGACGGCGTCTCCGGCCTGGACAACGCCCGCAGCGACATTTACGACCTGCTGGTGCTGGACGCCATGCTCCCCGGCATGGACGGCTTCACGCTGCTGCGGGAGCTGCGCCGGGGCGGCAGCCGCCTGCCGGTGCTGATGCTCACCGCCCGCAGCGAGCTGACGGACCGCGTCCGCGGTCTGGACGCCGGGGCGGACTACTATCTCACCAAGCCCTTCGAGCCGGAGGAGCTGCTGGCCTGCATCCGCTCCCTGCTGCGCCGGGGCGGCGAGGACGTCTCCGCCGACCCGGAGGTCACCGCCTTCGGCGATTTGACGCTGCACATGGGCACCTTTCTGCTGGAGTGCGGCGGCCGCAGCGTGCGGCTCAGCCGCCGGGAGTACGACCTGATGGAGCTGCTGATGAAAAACGGCAGCCAGATCGTCTCCAAGGAGCAGCTGATCCTGAAGGTCTGGGGCTATGACTCCGCCGCCGAGGACAACAACGTGGAGGTCTACATCTCCTTCCTGCGGCGCAAGCTCACCCACCTGCAGTCCGCCGTGAGGATCAAGACCCTGCGCATGGTGGGCTACTGTCTGGAGGTGGGGGCATGATCCGGCATCTCCGCTGGAAGGTGGTGGCCACCAACATGCTGCTGATCTCGCTGGTGCTGCTGGCGGTGTTCGCCGCGGTGTACTTCATCTCCCGGGGCAACTACCGCAAAAACGTCCAGCAGCAGCTGTATCAGGCGCTGGAGCAGGGGGACTACGGCCTCAGCCAGCCCGGCGCGGACAGCATCCCCTGCTTCGTGGCCGAGGTCTACGGCAGCGGCACCGTCCGCGTCGCCGGCAACAGCTACTACGACCTCAGCGACGAGACCCGCATGGCCCGGATCGTCACCGCCGCCCTGGCGGAGCCGGAGGACCAGGGCACGCTGGACGAGTACCACCTGCGCTACCTGCGGCAGCGCGGCTATGTCAGCACCACCATCGCCTTCACGGACACCTATCTGGAATACACCTCTCTGCACACACTGCTGACTGCCTGCTCTCTGGTGGGCTGCGGCGCGCTGGTGGTGCTGTTCCTGTGCAGCTACCTGCTCTCCGGCGTGGTCACCAAGCCGGTGGGCGACGCCTGGGCCCAGCAGGAGCAGTTCCTGTCCGACGCCAGCCATGAGCTGAAAACGCCCCTGACGGTGATCCTGTCCTCCGCCCAGCTGCTGGAGCAGTCCGCCGCGCCGGAGCAGGCGCCCTATGTGGACAACATCCAGGCCGAGGGCCGCCGCATGAAGGCCCTGGTGGAGGACATGCTCACCCTGTTCCGGGCGCAGAAGAGTGCCGGCACGCCGCCGGACACGGCAGCGGACCTGTCGGAGACCGCGGTGACCGAGGCCCTGCGCTTCGAGCCGGTGGCCTTCGAGGCCGGGCACCTGCTGGACTACGACATCGCACCGTCCCTGCCCGTCCGAGGCAACGGCGCCCGGCTGGGCCAGGCCCTGGCGGTGCTGCTGGACAACGCCGTCAAATACGCCGCCCCCGGCACCGCCATCCATCTGGACGCCGTGCGCCAGGGCGGCCGCGCGGTGGTCACCGTGGCCAACCAGGGCCCGGACATCCCACCGGACAAGCTGTCCCACATCTTCGACCGCTTCTACCGCGCCGACGATGCCCGCACGGACGGCAGCAGCTTTGGCCTGGGTCTGCCCATCGCCAAGGCCATCGTGGACGCCCACCGCGGCACGCTGCGCTGCACCAGCAGCGGCGGCATCACAACATTCAGTATCTCGCTGCCCCTGGCGGCGGGAAAACAGGAGAGAGGCACAGACCATGTTTGATACCATCCTCCGGGGCGGCACTGTCGTTGACGGCACGGGCCGCCCCGGCTTCACCGCGGACGTGGCCGTCACCGGCGGAAGGATCGCCGCCGTCGGCGACCTGCGGGGCGCGGACTGTGCCCGCGCTATCGACGCCGCCGGCAAGACCGTCACCCCCGGCTTTATCGACATCCACCGCCACGCCGACGCGGCGCTGTTCCGCCCCGGCTTCGGTGCAGCGGAGCTGTGCCAGGGCCTGACTACCATCGTCAACGGCAACTGCGGCCTAAGCGCCGCCCCCTTCGGCCCCGCCCACGGCGACGCCATCCGGGACTATCTGCGTCCCATCACCGGCGCCCTGCCGCCGGAGCTGGTGACGGACACCCTGTCCGGCTACTTTGCGTCCCTGCCCGCCCTGCCGGTGCATGTGGGCATGCTCACCGGCGCCGGCGTCCTCCGGGCCGATGCCGCCGGCTACGAGCTGGAGCACCTAGAGGACCAGCACTACCGCGCCCTGCACCGCGCGCTGGAGCGCGCTCTGGCCGACGGCGCCCTGGGCGTCTCCCTGGGCCTGGGCTACGCCCCCGAGTGCTTCTACACCACCCGCGAGCTGATCCGCGCCCTGGCCCCTATAGCCGGGCAGGACATCCCCCTGACCGTCCACATGCGGCAGGAGGGCGGCGGCGTCTGCGACTCTATCGAGGAGATGCTGCTGGTGGCCCGCCAGCTGCGCGTCCCCCTGCACATCAGCCACCTGAAGGCCATGGGCCGCGACAACTGGGGCGTCAAGATCCCCCGGGCGCTGGCGCTGCTGCAGCAGGCCAGGGACGACGGGCTGGACGTGGGCTGCGACGTGTACCCCTACACCGCCGGCTCCACCCAGCTGCTGCACATCTTGCCCCCGGAGTTTCTGGAGGGCGGCATGGACGCCGTGGTCCGCCGCCTGGCGGACCCCCGCCAGCGGGAGACGCTGGCCCACCGCATCCAGGAGGGCGACGGCTTCGACGACATCGCCAAGCTGGCCGGCTGGGACGGCATCTTCCTCAGCAGCCTCCACTGTCCGGAGGACGAGTCCCTTCTGGGCAAGAGCATCGCCCAGGAGGCGGCCATAGAGCACAAATCCCCGCTGGACGCCTGCTGCGACCTGCTGATCCGGGAACACTGCCAGGTGACCATGATCGACTTCATGGCCGCAGAGGAGGACATCGCCGCCATCCTTCGCAGCCCCCTCAGCTGCCTGATCTCCGATGCCACCTACCCCACCGAGGGCATGCCCCATCCCCGGGTCTACGGCAGCTGCACCCGGCTTTTGCAGCACTTCGTCCGTGAGCAGGGCGTGCTGACGCTGGAGCAGGCCGTCCACAAGCTGACCCAGGCCCCGGTCCAGGCCCTGCGCCTTGCGGGCAAGGGCGTCGTGGCCGTGGGCGCGGACGCCGACCTGTGCGTCTTTGACCCCGCCGCCCTGACCGAGCGCGGCACCTATCAGGACCCCTGCCGCACGGCCCTGGGCATGTCCGCCGTGCTGGTATCCGGCGAATTGGCCGTGCTGGACGGCGCGCTCACCGGCGCCAAAAACGGCAGCATCATACGCAGATAAAAAAACGACCCCCGGCAGGGGGTCGTTTTTTATTCTTTTTTCTCCGCCGACACGTTGGCGATGAACACGCACACCAGAATGATCACCACACCGGCCGCCTGCCACAGGCTGAAATCCTCCTTCAGAAACAGCACCCCCGCCAGCACCGACACCACCGTGGTCACGTTGGAGAACAGCGACGTCTCCGACACCGTCAGGTGGCTGTTGGCGAAGTTCAGCAGCCCATAGGCCACGCCGGAGGACAGCACGCCCAGATACAGCACCGCCAGCCAGAAGTCGCCGCTCTGCGCCGGGCCGGTGATCAGCTCGCTGCCCGGTCCGCCGCTCTGGAGCAGCGCCACCGGGATGAACACCACCATGCCCACCACGAACATGATGTAGGTCATCTCGAAGGGGGTGAAGGCCTTGGCAGCGTCGTGGCTGATGCCGTAATACACCGTGTCGCTGAGCATAGTCAGCAGCAGAAACAGCAGTCCCAGCGCCGAGATCATCACCGCACCGCCCACGGAGATCAACGCCACGCCGCCCACCGCGCCCAGGGCGCACAGCACCTGCCGCCGGGTGACCCTTTCGTGCAGCACCAGCACGTCCATCAGGATGCAGCACACCGGCACCGCCGCGATGATGGTCCCCGCCACGGCGGAGGACGTGTACAGGATGCCGTAGTTCTCGAAGATGAAGTACGCCACCGGCTGCACGATGCCCAGCAGCAGCAGCTTGTGCACCGGCTTTCCCCGCAGGGAGAAGGCGAACCACTTCCGCCCCCGCAGCTTTCCGATCAGGGCGTTCAGGGCGATGACCAGCGTCATGGCCGCCACCGCCACCGTAAAGCGGAAGGCCAGCAGCACGCTGGGCGCCGCGATGTCCAGCGCCTTCCGGGAGAACATGAAGCTCATGCCGAAGATCACCGCGCTGGTCAGCGCCGCCAGCAGCGACAGGATGTGAAGCTTTTTCTGGTCCATAGGCAGTACCTCTCTCTGAATATAACGGCCACATCATACCATATCCCGCCCCGGAAGGCAAGGAAAAGCGCCGCCTTCCGGCGGCGCCTATCCCCGGCGGCGCGAAGGGGTCACTCGTGCCGCCGCAGTGCCAGATTTGTGAGGCAGGGAGAAAAGATGGCTATATACGGTAGTAAATAAGATGGGGGAAACGCGGAGCCGTTTACCGGCTGGTCACCTTGGACGTCACCGCCACGATCACCAGCAGGATCGCCAGGCTGGCCAATACAAGATTCAATGCCATGTGCAGCGCCTCCTTTCGGTTGATATCTTTACTATAGCACGCGCACTTTGGCTTGTAAAACGCATGATTTTCATCAAGATGATGAAAAAAAGGTTGCGTCCACCACGCCGTGTGGTATACTGAACGGGAAGGGGAGGTGTGCCCGCCATGAGCATCGGAAAGTACCAAATATTCCTGAAAACCGTAGAATTGGGCAGCTTTACCGCCGCGGCCCGTGTGCTGAATTTCACCCAGTCCGGCGTCAGCCACGCCATCAGCTCGCTGGAGGAGGAGCTGGGCGTCACACTGCTGGTGCGCAGCCACGGCGGCGTTACCCCCACGGCGGACGGCCGGGCGCTGACGCCCTGCTTCCGGGAGCTGTGCGCCATGCAGCACCGGCTGGAGCAGCAGGCCGCGGACCTGCGGGGCCTGGACACCGGTCTCGTCCGGGTGGCCACCTTCACCAGCGTCTCGGAAAAGTGGCTTCCCGGCATCCTCAAGAGCTTTCAGGCGCAGTATCCCCGCATCGAGTTCGAGCTGCTGCCCTCCAACTTCAACAACGAGATCTCCGACTGGGTGCTCCACGGCCAGGCGGACTGCGGCTTTCTCTCCCTACCCACTCCGGCGGAGAAGTACCTGGACTGCTGGCTGCTGCAGCGTGACCAGTGGAAGGTCATCCTGCCCTGCGACCACCCTATGGCCGGCCGCCAGCCCTTCCCGCCGGAGGCTCTGGAGCAGTATCCCCTCATCCTGCTGGACGAGGGCGACGACTACGAGATCCAGGCCATCTTCGACCACTACGGGGTGCATCCTCAGATCCAGTACACCGTCCAGCAGGACCAGACCATTCTGGCCATGGTCTCCGGCGGCCTGGGCATCAGCATCATGGAGGAGCTGATGCTCTACCGCTGCGCCTATCCCCTGGCCGCCAGCACCCTGCCCAGGACCTTCCACCGGGACATCGGCATCTGCGTCAAGGACAAAAACGCCCTGTCCCACTCCACCCAGGTGTTCATCGACCATGTCCGCCACTGGGTGCTGCAAAACTTCCCCGAGGGCTGGAACGCCCCGAAGCCCCACGAGCGCTGAGCCGCTCTTATTGATGAAAGTAAAAAGCGAAACCAAACGCCGCTCTCCGCCGTCAGTATAGGCAGGAGCGGCGTTTGGCCGCTTCACGCGCGGCCGCAAGCGCCAAAGGGGCATGCCTCGCCGCCGCGCAGTCCATACCGGGCGCACCGCGCCCACGCGGCCTTTGGCCGCACGAAAGGAGTACTTAGTATGAAGAAATTTGCTGCTATGCTGCTGGCTCTGGTCATGGCGCTGTCTCTGATGGCCTGCGGCCAGAAGGAGGATAACATCGGCGGCGAGAAAAAGGACGACCAGACGCAGACCGACGGTCAAACCGTTGACCTGAAGGCCGCCTATGACGCCGCCATCGCCAAGGTCAACGAGGAGCTGGGCGACAACGCACCCGTGCTGCTGGAGGAGACGGCTGTGGAGATCCTGAACAGCTACTACCCCGGCCTGGAGAACGCCAAGCTGAAGCAGTCTGTATTCTTCATCTCACCCACCGCCACCTCCTGCGAGGTGTCCATGGTGGAGGCGGAAAGCGCCGCCGACGCTGAGATCGTCCGCCAGAGCTTCCAGGCCCGTGTGGACGCTATGGCCAACGACACCACCTATCCCGAGGAGGCCGGCATGTGGAAGAACAACGCCACCGTTACCGTCAACGGCAACTATGTGGTGCTGGAGGTCCTGCCCGACGGCTGCACCGTTCCCGACGCTTTCTTGGCGAAATTCTGATGTTCTGACTGGAAAATCCCCTTTCTGTGTGCTATGATGGTCTGACCGACAGACACAGAAAGGGGATCGCCCTATGGAGGACGTCCAGATCATCGACGGCTTTTTCCGCCGTGACCCGGCGGCCATCGAGGCCGTCCGGGAAAAATATGAAAAGCGCTGCTTCGCCGCCGCCCGGCACATCCTGCCGGACGAGCGGGACGCGGAGGAATGCGTCAGCGACGTGTGGCTGCGGCTGTGGAACGCCATCCCGCCGGAGCGCCCCCGCTCGCTGGCGGCCTACGTCACCACCGTCACCCGGCGGCTGGCGCTGGATAAATGCGACTACAACCGCGCCGCCCAGCGGCGCAGCGACCTGACCGTGGCCTTCGAGGAGCTGGAGGGCTGCCTGCCCGCCGAGGACAGCGCCGTCCGCACCCTGGAAGAGCAGGAGTTCAGCCGCGTGCTCAACGCCTTCCTGCGCAAGCTGACCCGGCAGAGCCGCACCTATTTTATCCGCCGTTACTGGTACGGCGAGAGCATCCGCGAGATCGCCGACGCCTGCGGCGCGGGCGAGGAGAAGGTCAAATCCTCCCTCTTCCGCGCCCGCCAGCGCCTGCGTACCGTGCTGGAAAAGGAGGGGATGCTGTGAATACCGATCGTATGAAGCGCTGGATGGACGCCATCGACGCCGAGCTGCTGGAGGAGGCCCAGCGCCCCCTGCCCCGCGGCGGCGCCGCCGTGCGCTGGGGCGCCCTGGCCGCCTGCCTCTGCGCGGCGGCCCTGGCCCTGGCCCTCTGGCAGCCCTGGAACGCTGATCTCATCACCGGCGCGGGCGACAACGCCATGGACAAGAGCTTTCCCGTCACTATGGCGCCTGTGCTGGACGCCGAGCCACTCTCTGCCTCTCTGGCCTTGCCGGAGGGCGCGTCCCTGACCTCTGACTACCAGTGGCGTCAGGACGGCGAGGGCGCCGTCACCGGCGTGTCCTGTACCGTCCTGCTGGACGGGTATGACTATGACTACGGCGCGGCCTATGCCAGCCAGCCCCTGCCCGCCCCGGACGGTACCCTCCCGGCGGACACCTGGCAGGTGAACGGCCTGACGCTGCTGGTCTATGACGACGGTGCCGTGGGCTGGTACGACACGTCCGCCGGTATCCAGTGGTACTGCGCGGCCTGGGACGGCGGAGAGCCGCTGGTCACTGCCTTTACCCTGATGGACGCACAGTATTACACCGTTCCCACCGCCCCGGAAGGTGCGGACGTGCTGGGCTATGACCTCTTTGACCTGAACGGTGAGACCATCACCGAAGTCTCCTTTACCCTGAACAGCGTTACCTGGCACTACCGCATGGCCCCCACTTTGGACGTTTCAGAAACAATACCCGACATCTCGGAGTTCTCCGGCGGCGCGCAGACGGCAGAGGGCCAGCTCCGCTGGTGTCCCACGTCCCTGCGCTGGGACGAGGGCGGCGCCGGCTGCATCATCTGGCGGGACATCGCCCCCGGCCTGGTCTACAGCCTGTCGGCCGACAGCGGCGCGTCGGAAAAGATGCTGGCGGATATGGCCGCCCTGGTGTTCAAGCCTGCCCAGGAGGAGTCCTGAATAAGACGCAAAAAGCACCCCGAAAGGGGTGCTTTTTGCGTCACTCGTCGTATTTCCGACAGTACAGCAGGTTGCGGGCGGCTTTTTTTGCCTCCGGGGTGTAGTCCCTGCCGTCGACGACCCTTTGCAGCTTCTCGTCGGAATAGTCCCGGAAGTTATACATGAATTTCTCCACCGGGTCGGTGATGGTCTGCTCCTCTGCCTGCCGCTTCTCAAATTCCTCCAGCGGCGACGGCGGCGCGAACATGGCGGCGTACCGGCACTGTGGGCAAGTATAGATCAGCACCTTCATGTGCCGTTCCATGATAGGCAGGGTTGGGTCGCCCACCGTGGTCAGATAGCTCTGGCGCAGCGGGGCGGCGTCATTTTCGCCCCGCACAGGGGGCAGGAACGTCTGCGTTCTTCCATGGCGGTTCTGTCGGAACTTATCAATCCAGTCTGACGGCGGTGCCGCTGGCGGTGACCATCAGCATGCCGTTGTCAGAGCCAAGCACCTCATAGTCCACATCCACGGCCACCACAGCGTCCGCGTTCAGTTGGAGGGCGCGCTGCTCCAGTTCATAAAGCGCCTGCTCCCGCGCGTTGATCAGCTCGCTTTCGTAGGTGCCGGAGCGCCCGCCGAAGAAGTTGCTGAAGCTGGCGGCGATGTCCTTGACCACGTTAACGCCGGCAATGACCTCGCCAAATACGATCCCCTTATACTCCGTGATGCGGCGACCCTCTACGGTGGGGGTGGTGGTAATGATCATAGTGATCCCTCCTCTCAGAACTCCGGTGCGTCCGGCGCTTTGCGGTACAGCAGGGGCTTGCCCTCGGCGTTCACCAGCAGCGTCAGCCCGCCGGAATTGCCCACGGCGTGGTAGAGATACTGCACACCGGTCTGGGTGTCCACCAGTACCTCGCTGCTGCTGATAAAGCCGCTGTCCTCCATGACCTTGATAAAGCGCTGCTCCTTCTTTGCCATAGCTTTACTCCGCGGCGGGGGCGTCGTTCTCCACCAGCATCTTCGCGCTGGCCGCCAGACCCGCCAGGCCCTGGATCTCGCTGGGGATGATCAGCTTGGTAGCCTTGCCGTCCGCCACCTTCTCCAGCGCCTCCAGCGCCTTCAGCTTGATCACCTGGTCGTTGGGGGCGTTCTCGTTCAGCAGCCGCATGGAGTCGGCCATGGCCTGCTGCA
>ERZ827156.2907-NODE-2907-length-16467-cov-3.435169_pt1 | contig 16467 bp, 19 predicted proteins | sample MGYA00519919_ERZ827156 | MGnify/ENA primary metagenome ERZ827156 (study PRJEB31778, sample SAMEA3449269) | human gut metagenome | biome: human gut; feature: human-associated habitat; material: faeces | place: United Kingdom | collected 2010/2012 ... | reverse complement strand
CAGGATTGTTCTGGTTAGGGAGCAATTTGTGATTCTAAGTAGAACAGGCGGTTTGCAACGACAATCGAATTTATTTCCTTTCTTTCTCAGCTTATCATTAGACATCAAACATGAATTAAAAATTCATATATTAGATATTTTAAATGCAGTCTATTTGTTGTTAGTGCAAATAGGCTGTTTTTATATTTATAAAAAATTATATACTTGACTTAAAGTATAGGTTGCGTTTTATAATAAGAAAAGATGATCAGGAGAGAAAGGAACGTCCATCATGAAGAAAGTCATTAGCATTGGAAAACAGGATTTTGCATATATAAGAGAAAATGACTGCTTTTATGTAGATAAAACCAGTCTGATTAAAGAGTGGTGGGAGGGCAAAGATGATGTAACACTGATTACCCGTCCGCGGCGCTTTGGAAAGACACTGAATATGAGCATGTTGAACTGCTTTTTCTCAAATCAATATCAAAACCGAGGGGATTTGTTTGAAGGACTTTTTATATGGGAGGATGAGACCTATCGTAAATTGCAGGGAACATATCCGGTAATTTTTCTGAGTTTTGCAGATGTCAAACAGACGAATGGTGCAGATGCCATTAAACAGGTGAAGCGGATTATTTCCGATGTATATGAATCCTGTCAATACCTTGTCAAATGGGAGAATCTGGGGGAAAGGCAGCGCAGACAGTTTCTCGAAATATGTCCGCAGATGGATGATGTAACCGCACAGAATGCGTTAAAAGATTTGACAAAGTATCTGGCAAAGTATTATGGAAAAAATGTTATTATTCTTCTGGATGAATATGACACCCCAATGCAGGAAGCGTATGTGCACGGATATTGGGATGTGTTTACAGAATTCATGCGTAGTCTTTTCAATTCTACATTTAAGACTAATCCGTATTTGGAACGGGCAATGATGACAGGAATTACAAGGGTATCCAAAGAGTCTGTTTTTTCAGACTTAAATAATATGACAGTCATTACAACCACATCAAATCGCTATGCAGATTGTTTTGGTTTTACAGAACAAGAAGTATTTTCCGGATTGGATGCTTATGGACTGGCCGCGGAAAAAGAAGAAGTGAAACTCTGGTATGATGGGTTTACGTTCGGAGAATACCGGGATATATATAATCCGTGGTCAATTACAAATTTTTTGCAGGAGCGGCAGCTGCGTCCTTATTGGGCTTCGACAAGTTCCAATGGACTGGTAAATCAATTGATTCGGACAGCCCCAGCACAGACGAAAGAACAAATGGAAATTTTGCTTCAGGAAAAGACGATTGTTGTAAGTTTTGATGAACAGATGGTGTTTCAGCAATTGGGACAGGATGACAATGCCATCTGGAGTCTGTTGCTGGCAAGTGGGTATTTAAGAGTGGAAAAAGTAGAATATCGTGGATTGACAAGAGAACCATGGTATCATCTGTGTATCACAAATCTGGAAACCTACAGTATGTTTGCCGGTATGTGTAAGGGATGGTTTGGCAGGGTATCTGCAAATTATCAGGGATTTATTAAGGCACTTTTAGATGGAAATTTAAAAGAAATGAACGTCTATATGAATGAAGTTGCACTGACGACGTTTAGTAGTTTTGACACGGGCACACATCCATCGGCAAATGCACAGCCAGAGAGGTTTTATCATGGATTTGTATTAGGAATGCTGGTAGATCTGCGGGATGATTATGATCTGCGCTCCAATCGTGAAAGTGGTTATGGCCGGTATGATGTGATGCTGATTCCGCACGAGAAGCACGAAAAGGCAATTGTGATGGAATTTAAAGTGCATGATGCACAGGCGGAAAAGACAATGGAAGATACGGTGGAGGCTGCAAAGCGGCAGATACGGGAAAAGAAATATGATACAGAACTGATAGAACAGGGAGTGAAAAGAGAAAATATCCGGCATTATGGTTTTGCATTTGCAGGAAAAAAAGTATTGATTGGATGAGTATAGTTTTGTCCGTTGTGGAAGAAAAGGAATGTCTAAGAGAAAGACATTCCTTTTTTATGCTGTGCACATGATATCCAGAATCCATGGGAGAGTATTGGATTTACAAGTTGAGATTTAATGCTTCCCGGAAAAAGTGGAACCAGTATTGTTGAGGAAATAAAACCACACATAGATACACCTATCATTGTTGTCTCGGCAAAGGATGCGTTAGACACAAAGGTAAATCTGCTTCTTTCCGGGGCAGATGATTATATGACAAAACCGTTTGAAATTGATGAACTTGTAGCGCGAGTTGCCGTTCAGATTAGAAAACACAGCACAGATAAGTCAGAAACTGTCTATCATTATAAAGATATGGTTTTGAACATTACAGAACATAGCATCTCGGTTTCGGGATATCTCATTTCTTTTACCCGATTTACAGGGGAGACTTATACACTCCGTGAGGAATTTGCGCCTTACGGCTATCTGAAAGCGGAGGAAATCCAGTTTACAGTGGAAGATACCGCTGAAATTCAGAGCGTAGTGATGAAAGATGAAGTTCCGACAGGCGCAATCATCATCAATAAGGACGGCGAATTTGTAACGGACACCACCCTTATGAAGGGATATGTGAAGTCCGACAAGGTATTCGATGTGGATGCGTCATATCAGGGCGATGATAAGGAAGTAATCGAATTTGAGGCAGCAATCACCTATACCGTAGTGGAAGTGGAGGCTCCGAAAGGGTATCTTCTTGATTCCACACCGAAGAAAGTGAAGTTTGAATACAAGGACGGAAAAACGAGAGTGGTTGAATACACACTTGAAGTGGTCAATAAGCCTACGGAGCCGAAACTCCCGCAGACCGGGGACAACATGAACCCGTGGGTATTTGCAGTGTTCGGGCTTGCGGTTGTCGCTGCAGGACTTGGCATCATCTTCTGAAAAAAGAAAAAGGAAGGCGCAGAAGCATAAGGAAGGAATAACCATACAGGAACCCGGTGGGGCATGTAAGCCAGAGCAGCTTATGTGCCCCGCCTTTTTGCAGAATGGAAAGGAGGAACAGATTTTATGCAGATATGACTATTATATTCACGTACCTAAAAAGTTCTTCATCTGACAAATGGGGAATTAAAAATACTGCATCTTATGGGATTGCAGTATATCGCAAAAGAGGGAATGTTTGAAGGGGATCGTGGGGGTTATATGATAAAATTTGGGAGACTCCGTTATGATTCCATTGAAAAACTGATCCGTAAATATTATAAACGGACAGAGAAACAAGAGTCTATGGCAGCAATGGTCTATGGGAAAATTAACAATCTGCCACGGATCAGTGAGATGTTACGGACAGAATCTGTTTTGTATCTATATGATATTACAGCAAATCCAGAACTTCAGTTAAAGACGGACTATCTGCTTGTAAACCAGCAGCAGGATGCGGTTTTACAGTTAGGCATTATAAAAGAGGTTAAATCGAAAGAGCAGATATGCCATTGCAATTCTTTTATGGTGGATTATAAGAATAATGAGGATTATGATCTGCATTACAGGGATCTTACACACTGTTATGAGATTAACAAGATTGTCCGTGAAGAAAAAGAAACAAAACGGGCGGAGGTCATATACCAAAGCATGGAGGCGGAGCAGAGAGAAAAATCCGGTATAGAGAAAATGCTTGCAGCGGCAGGCATATACGCAGATAAAAAACTCTTAAATCTTATCTTCCAGTTGAATAAGAAATTTGGTATATACCATACAGTGGATATACTGAATGACAATGAGGCTCTGCTTGGAAAGTGTACAGATAAAAGGGAGAAGAAGCTTGTATCAGATTTTCTGGAATTATGGGAGAAAAAAGAAGATGGCATATAAGCAGGAATTGTGGGATGAGGCGAAGAAAAGATGCCATATCGGGGACGAAGAAATCCGCATGGCAAAAGAAATGGGGTTGAATCCCAAAAGCCTTATAAAAAATATCCCCAACAAGAGTGAGCAGTGGAAAGCCCCCGTGAAAGACTGGATACACGATATGTATGATAAGAGACAGAGAAAATCACGGCAGAAGGAAAAACGGAGGGCAGAACAACTGAATAAGGACAACAATCACAGCATCTAAGCCAAATGGTTTAGGTGTTATTTTTTGCCCTGAAACGGAAGCGGTGCAGAAAAAAGTGTTTCGGAGGTGCAGTTTCGTTTTGTAACCAACACATCAAGCGGCATGGGACTTATGAAGTGCGGAAATGTGGTAAGGATAATTTTGTTGTGGATTACAAGAACCGCAATGATGAGCGCAGGAAAGATGCCGTAACCTACGAGCAGCTTTATTCGGTCATGGAATATCTGATAAAAGCGCAGATGTTCACCGGGGAGATAAGAATGTCGGCATACCTGCGTGATCATGCGAGGCTGCCGTATGAAAAAATGTCTGCACTGGAAAAGCAGTTTGACGACAAAATGACCAGCCTGCGGAACAAGCAGCACAAAGGTAACTTCCACTTTGAAGAGGCTGAACTGCCAGAAGGAAGCCTTCCAAAGAAGGCTGGGCAGAAAACAAGATATCAGTGGAACGTGGAGGCAATCCGGCTGTTAAAGCAGATTGAGCATGAGGGCAGGACTGCCACACCGGAAGAACAGAAGGTGCTTGCCCGGTATGTGGGATGGGGCGGCATAGCGCAGGCTTTTGACGAAAGGAATGAGGGCTGGCAGAAAGAGTTTGGGGACTACAAGTTCTATGACGCAAAATATGCAAAGCACAATTTCCGTATCCACGATTACTTTTTCGCAAAGGCACTGGATAAGGTCAGACCGGGCGGCATTGTGGCATTCATCACAAGCAACTGCTCCGTGAGAATAATATGCAGGAAGCCGCCAACAATATCTTTGAAATGGCAGCGTATGTCGATGTCATGGAGAAAAAGATGGATTCCGTTTTACAGGAGCTTGTGACAGTCAAGGATCAGTTTCGTAAGATAGAAGAGCAGGAGGCGGAGAAAGGGCTGAAACAGTCACTCAAAAGGGCGGTAAACAAGCTGGAACAGGACTGCAAAGCCATGAAAGAAAAACTGTTTGAGGTCAAGACACAGAGATCAAGGCAAAGGCAGGGGAAATTGTAACAGCGGTAAAGCAGAAAGGGAAAGCTGCCTTAAATAAAGTGGCGGATTTTCTTGGGGTTAAGAAGAAATTAGAAAATATTCGCCAGAACGTGCAGGAGTCCATAGCAGATGTGGATAAGAGTATTGGGAAAATAGACGCTTTGGGCACAGGCATGAGGGAAGCAAGACAGAAGATTGCAAACACAATCCGTGCTTTTGCGGATAAACCGGAAAAGGAGTATGGGGAGAAGAAGTTTTCAAAGACAGAACTGATAAAGAAGCCTTTTCAGGCTAAGAGAAAGCTGATGTCCGGCATCTTAAACTGTGCGGATGCCACCATAGAAAAGACATAGCAGCTTGCCGCAGACGTGAAACAGTATCAGACGGATAAGGCAGAACGGGAAAAGGGCAGCGTTGACAGCATGGATCCTGTTAATCCGATTGAACTTGCAGTAGTGGCAGAGCCGGAGTTCCAGTATGGGGCAGAGGTTTTCGAGGCACATCAGCAGGAAACAGTAAAAGCGATGACAACGGATAAAGCGACGAAGAATGTGCCTGTAAAGAGCGGAAAAAGCCGATAGGGAAAAGTCCTCTTGAATTGAACTAAGGTTTGATTCAAGGGGATTTTTTGTTTGGATGGTCATTTTCTGCAAAAATGGGACACTTTCTGCAAAGCCACTTGTTTAAGATATTGAATGTGTCTACACTACAAAGTAGGAGGTAAAAATAAAATTAGGAAGATTAAAAAAGTTTTTAGTAGAGTTAAAAAAATTGATCGCTTCAAATAGGGTGATTAAAAATCCGTAAGGGTGTTTTTTCATTTTGTTGTATCAGCAATTATTGAAAAAAGCAAATATTTTAAAGGAGGCATATAATATGGCTATGGAAATTAATGAAATTCGTCCTGATTATCCTAGACAGTATCCAGTTGTAAACAAAACAGAAAAGAGCGAAAATGATACACCAGTCAATAAAATCCCGCAGGATGAGTATATAAGTAGTGAAAAGGCAGCAAACAAACCGAGCGGCTTGTATGGATTGGCACAGGATGAAAACGGCAATCGTAAAATTGTTTATGATGATCCACATAAAAAGGAGCGTGCTACTTCTGATGGGGTAAAATCGGCAGATAGAGATGATAAGTCGGAAAAATGTACAACAAATACAGATTCTGTTGATAGAGAGATAGAGAAGCTGAAAGAGGAAGAAAAGCAAATACAACAGCAGATTCGTAGTGCTAATGTAAATGAAGAAAAGAAAAAAGAACTGGAGCGTAAGTTGGCACAAATTGAAAACGAGTTGTCTCAGAAAGATACTGATGCATACAGGCGCCAAAACGCAGTAACAAATAATGCAGGTTAAAATGGCTGAATGCTTATAAGTGGTCAATCTATACAATGAATGTTTGAGATTGGCGTGACTTATAAATATAGAAGGGAAGGAGGTATGCATCATGAAAAAGCAGCTTAAGAAAAAGGTTACAGTCGCATCAAAGCAGCATGTAATGGCACACTGCTCATGCACATGTAGTTGCAGCTTGAACAACAACTACAATGCATCTTGGGGAAAAGTAAATTATCATTATATTTAATAAGTGATGGCTTGTGAAAATATAGTGAACAATTTATTTTGTTGCCAAGTATGTGGGGGCTGATCATAAGGTCGGCTCCCTATTTACTAATATTTAATGTCATTGGAATTTTGTTAATTGAGGTGACGTGAATAATGGATGAAATAAAGGTAGCATTTCTTGATGACGGATTAAACATGAGTTTGCTTTCTGAAATGGAAAAAGTGGATTTATATGCAGTAGAAGATGGCGAGGTAATATTATGCTCAAATATAAATAGAGGTCATGAAATAACTCATGGAACAATATGTGTAAAAATTTTTAAGCAATTTGTAAAAATAAAAGCCAACATTATTAGTATAGAAATACTTGATTATAATAAGAGATGTAGCTCAGATAAGTTAGTAGTTGCATTGAACTGGATTGAGCAAATGGGTATCAAAATAGTAAATTTAAGTTTGGGTACATCTTTTTTTGGGGATGAAATGTGTTTAAAACGATGTGTTAATAAACTAGCTGATAGTGGTCACATAATTGTGGCGGCACAGAATAATAATTCGTTTATTACATATCCAGCAACTTTTACAAATGTAATAGGAGTTAGTGCTAGCCATGAAAATCAAGATATTTTGCTAAATACAGAATATGTTTTTTCTGGAATTGATTTGTTGGGAAAATCGGAACATGAAATTGATATGCAGGGAAATAAAATTGTAACACAACACGCAAGTAGTTTTGCTACACCATACATAACAGCGATGGTTGCTAATTTATATAAGCCTGGGGACGATGTGCTAGATATGAAACACAAATTGTGTTCAACATTTTGCGATGGTTTTCTTGAATTGAAAAAGTATGACTGGTGTAATAAGGCTATTATTGTACAATCACGAAATTGTAATTTTGAAAAAGACTATGTATGCTTTGAAGTGATTAAAAGATATTATTTCGATGAAATCGAATTTAAAATAGAAGAAATTAAAATATTATATAAACAGAATATAATAAAAACTTTAATAATAATTGGAAATGGAGAGAACATTATACATTTGCTAAAAGGCGAAAAAGTTAGGTTCCCTTACCTATTAATGATAAATACTAACAACGAAATTTTATTATCTAAAATGAACAATTTAGAGAGGACTCTTATCATAAAGGACCTGAATTTGAAAAAAATATTTTCAAATGAAAAAATAAAGAAATTAGATATACCTATAGTTGTTATATATTACAATGAACAGAAAGAAAATGAAGCGATATGTAGAATATGTAAGGCTAAAGAAGATTTTGCAGATAACGGATATAATTGTAAAACATTTATTGACAAAAGTGTGGGAGCTTTATATAGTTTTGAATATTGGACTGGTGAATTTGATATTAGAGAATATATTGAGTTTTATATGATAGACTTGGTAGTTATACTGATAAATATGAATAAAAAAAATGGATATATAGATGGTGATTTAAATCTGAGGTTTGGGCAATCGGAAGTTTTTAGTGAAATAAATATGCTTTTCGATGTAGAAGACAAGGATATATATCAGTATACCGTAGAACAATTACAAGAGGAGAACAATAAGTATGAATAAACAAGTTAACCCTATCTATAAACTTTTTCAAACAAGTAATAATGATTTTTATATGTTTGATACGTATGCAAACAAAATCAAAAAGGTAAGTAGAAATTGCTATGAATATTTACGCAAATTAGAAGAAGGGAAGGCAGATTTTTTTCAAGAAGCAGCCATTATCGAGGATGAAGAATTTAAAAAATTTTATGAAGAAAGTTTAGAACAAGGATTATTTGCAAAATATTGCATTGAAAAACTTCAGCATCCAATGACAGAACTTTTAGATGATATTTTGGATGTAAATATAGAGAGCATAAATTTGCAAGTAACACAAAACTGCAATCTAAGGTGCGAATATTGTCCATATACTGGCAATTTTTATAACAACAGAAGACATACAAATAAATCTATGAGCTTTGAATTGGTAAAAAGAGGTATTGACTTCCTTTATAATCATTCAATGAATTGTGAAGTCGTAAATGTTGCTTTTTATGGCGGTGAACCTTTATTGGAATTTGAATTAATCAAAAAAAGTATAGAATATGCAAAAGAAATATTTAGAACCAAAAAAATAATATTTTCTTTGACAACAAATGCAGTATTACTTACTGATGCAATGATGAGATTTTTTCGTGAGAATGATGTTCTGTTAACAGTTAGTTTAGACGGGCCTCAAAATATTCATGATAAATCTAGAATTTTTGCTAATGGAAAGGGTAGCTTTGAAATAGTATATAGAAATTTATGCTATTTTAAAGAAAACTATTTGGAGTATTTTAACCATAATGTTATGTTTAATGCTGTAAGCGCACAAGATCAAGGAGTAATAGAAATAGATAAATTTTTTACGGAGGATCCCCTCTTTGAAAAGTGTGAAGTAGCTACAACATTCTATAGTACAAACTATGTAAGTAATGAGCCACAATATAATAATGAAAATGATAAATTTGTACAGCATATGGAGTTTGAAAAATATAAATGCTTTTTATACATGATGAAAAGGATAAAAAATTTCCCAACAAGGATGCAGATAAATAGTTTTGAAGAAATTAAAAAGACAGAAAAGCATCTAAAGGGATTTATGGGTATACCTAAAATATTTCATCCTGCGGGTCCTTGTGTTCCAGGTAGAAAGAAATTGTTTATGAATGTGGATGGCAATTTTTATCCATGTGAGCGAATTGATGAGACTTCTCCTTGTTCAGTGATTGGGAATATTGATGAAGGATTATCATTAGAAAAATGTGAAAAGCTTTTAAATATTGGGAAAATAACTGAAGAAAAGTGTAAGGGGTGCTGGGCGATAGCTCATTGCAAATTTTGTTTTATTCAAGCAGATAGTGGAGGGGAACTTTGTCCAAAATGCAGATTGGAAAAATGTAGAAATTTACAAGATTCTATAATAGATACATTTAGGGATATTTGTGTGTTAGAAAAGAATGGTTATCATTTTGAGGAGGACGTTTAATGAAAAATAATAGCGAAATAGCGATTGTTTATCCTATGAGTAAAGAATTTGTGGAAATAATAAAATATAGAAAAATGTTAGAAAATTATGAAAAATTAATTCCGGTGTCGTTTATTGGACAAAGTGTAGAAAATAGAGATGTTGGAGAACTAGTAAAAGGAAGTCATATTGGCATAGAAATAACATCGGACTTTGAAAAGAAGATACTTGATGCAACAGAGATTATTTTTACAGAATTTTCAGACATTGTATATGAGAAAATAATGTACTCAATAGAGAAAAAGAAAAATATTGTTTGTTTATGTGAGTTAGAACATGGAGTGGAAGAAAAAATTATACAAAAATGCAAAGAAAAAGGTCTTATATATAAGAATTATTGTAAACTGAGTGAAACTTATCCTGAATTAAAAGAAAATAGATTAAAGCAAGTATGTGCCCCGATATTATTGATTTGTGGATTATCAGAATATACAAATAAGTTTGAATTGCAGCTTAAAATAAGAAATGAGTTTATTAGGCGAGGATATTCAGTTTCTCAAGTTGGGAGCAGAAAGTACAGTAGTTTATTTGGAATGCATAATTTTCCGCAGTTTATGTTTGATGATATTCAGGATAGTGAAAAAATATATCTTTTCAATTCCTATGTAAAACAAATTGAAGATAAGGAAAATCCGGATATAATTATCATTGGTGTACCAGGTGGAGTAATGCCATATGATGCAGATCATCCAAATGGCTTTGGCATTGTAAATTATTTGGTTTCTAACGCCCTAAATGTGGATTATGCACTTTTATCTTTGTCTTATAATGAATATGATGAGTCTTTTTGGAACTTTGTCATAAATTATATGAAATTTAGATATGAATACCCAGTTCAAAGTTTTCATTTGACAAACATTTTTCATGATATATATGGAGACGAAAGAAATGATCGGGAGAGATTAATATATATAAATCAGAAAAAGGTAGAAGAAAAGATTAAAACCTTTGCAAGAAAGGATATATTTAGTCTAAACAATGAGGAAATTTTCATAAGTAAAATTGATGAGATAATAGACTATTTATCTAATTAGAGGAGATTTATCAGATGACTAATAATATAGAAAAAAGTGTGTTAAATAAGTTAGAAAAAAATTTTTCCATTCAATTAACACAAAAAATGTACGATACTAATTTTTTTAATCCTAAAGTAGGTTTACCTGCAAGACATTTTATTGATTTAATATATGAAATGGAGAATGAATTTAGTATTAAATTTGATGAACAAACTTTGATAAGCCCAGAGTTCTGCACATTAAATGGGTTTGTAAAAAAAATAGAAGAAAAGATAAAATGTTAAGCAGAAAGTTTTACGAAAATATTATTAGGAGTAGATGGAGATAAACATGAATAACAGTGAAGCTGTTAAAAAGTTGCTTGGACTTTTAAAGGGATATAGTAAAACTATAGCAGTTATTATTGGCTGCCTCTTAATTTCTACCGGATTGAGTTTATGTATCCCCTTGCTTAATAGGCAAATCATGGATGAAGGTTTTATTGGTGAAAATAAAAGCTTATTGATTGAGCTGACGCTGATACTAATGGCAATATATGGGATAAACTCAATTATTGATATTATTAAAGAAAAGAAAAGAGTAGAAATTTCTGCTAAGTTACAATATTTTCTTTCAGAGCAGTCTTTTGCGCATTTAATGAAAATGAAAATGAGCTATTTTAATAGTACAAATTATGCTGAATTATTAAATAACATCAATACGGATATTGGTAAAATGGTTATGATTTCAGATGAAAGTATTTTTTTTGTTGTTACACAGACGTTTAATATGATAGGCGGGTTGATAGGTCTTTTCATAATAGACTATAGAATGTCCATACTTGTAATCATATTTATTCCAATTAAATGTATTGTTATGAAGTATTTTGCAAAAAAGCAAAAGTCTATTATGGAAGATTTTATAAGACGTAATCAAGAGTATGCAAAATGGTTTGGTGATACCGTTGAGGGAATTAAAGAGGTTAAGTTATTTAATATTTTTGATAAAAAGCACAATGAGTTTTTAATTAGGCAGAAAGGAATTATAGATAAGCAGAAGCAAATGAATATGCTTAGTCAGTGGAATATTATTACTGATTCAATAATGGTTCAGTTATTATCTACGGTATTATATATTGTAGGTGGAAGTTTGGTGTTTGACTTACAATTATCTGTTGGGAGTGTTTTTGCATTTATTACATATAGTTCTTATGTAACAGGACCAATATCAGCAATTTTAAATATCGGATATTTGCTTTCGGGTATAATACCATCTACAAAAAGATATTATGAATTTATGGATTTACAAGAGGAAACAGAAAGTGGAAAACATCTAGAACCAATTTTTGGAGAATTGAGATTACAAAATGTCTCTTTTTCCTATGAGGTAGGCAAGCCTGTACTTAGAGCTATCAATCTAACATTTCCAAAGGGAAGCAAAACGGCATTGATGGGCAGGAATGGTTCTGGAAAAACAACAATTATTAATCTGCTTACAAGAGTGTATAATCCGGTAAGTGGTTATATATTGTTGAATGAGACGGATATTTCAGAAATATCATTACATAAGTATAGGAACATGGTATCTGTCGTAAGCCAACAGATTTATCTTTTTAATGATACAATCAGAAATAATATATGTCTCTATCAGAATGTTAGCGATGAAGTAATACGTGCTGCTTGCAATGAGAGTGGCTTGGAAGATTTTTTAAAAGAAGTGTCTTTAGATTATGTGGTAGGACAAAATGGTGCAATGCTCTCAGGCGGACAGAAACAAAAGATTGCCCTTGTTAGGGCGTTAGTGCATGACAAGCCTATTATAATTTTTGACGAGGTTACTTCTAATACGGATTCTTATTCAGAATATCAGATTAATAACTTATTACATACAAGGCTAAAAAATAAGACAGTAATTATTATTACACATAAAAGAGAGATACTTAGTGAGGTGGATCGAATTATCATGTTAAGAGATGGTATCGTAGTTAAAAATGAAAACTATGATGAGCTAATAGGTAATAGTGATGAGTGATGAAATATCTTGGATAATTAATATGTTATTTTTTGCAAACAATATTTATGTGTAAAAATATTTGTTTTTTTACTTCATAAATTATTTATCTAAAAACAGTAATTTGCAAATTCGAGAAAAATAGAATGAAAAACATTATTAATAAAGCAGACGGTTATGTAGCAGTATATGCCGAATGGTATGATGAAATTGTGTAGGATATGAGCGAACCATGCGGTCTACAACTCTTATTTTTATCTAGATGGGGTACTAGATTTTTCAGCAATGTTTAACCTTAACACATTTAGTTGTTCAATATTAATTAAAGGGAACAGATTATAATCTGTTCCCTTTAATAGTTGGTTGTAAATTATAGTATTACTGACCGTTTTCTGCAATAAAAATTACATAAAGTGGACTAAAACCAGTCCCTTTTCGATAGCTCTATTGAATACAATACTCTAAAAAGAACCGAAATGGGTTCAGAGGTGTGGTGATGACGTGGAGCAGAAAATAAAGCAGGATGAAATATTTATCGGGCAGAATATCAGGCGTATCAGAAAAGAAAAGGGTAAACGTCAAACCACTCGCCTTGGATAATTAGCATTTTTGTGAGACACTCTAAAAAACACGAAAAAACTAATAGTTTTTTAGAGGAGGCAAACTATCATGGATCAACTCACACACAATGTCAGGCGTGCCAATTGGTTAAACATCATAAAACAATGTCAGGAACGACCTGCAAACGTAACCGTCCGGCAATGGCTGAAAGACAATGACATCAAAGAAAAGTCATACTATTACTGGCTGCGTAAGTTTCGCAAAGAATCATACGACCAGATGCAACTTCCAGCAGCTACTGAAGAACCTGCGGAAGTTTCTTTTGTTGAATTCGCAGCTCCCACATCGGAGAAAGTTGTTTCAACACAAAATTCGCTGAATTCAACTACGACCGCGGTTATCCGACATGGAGCTATCACTCTGGAAATATCGAATGCTATTTCAGAGGAAGTACTGAGTCTGCTCCTAAAGGAGGTAATCCATGCTGGAGAACGTTGCTAAAATCACTCGTGTCGTACTTGCGTGTGGAACAGTTGACCTGCGCAAAGGCATTGATGGTCTCTCGGTGATCATTGGTGATAAGTATAAGCAGAATCCGTTTGAAAAAGGAACCCTGTTCCTGTTCTGTGGCAGGCGCTCCGACAGAATCAAAGGGCTGCTCTGGATGGGCGATGGATTTCTTCTGCTGTATAAACGGATCGAAGCTGGTTCGTTATCCTGGCCAAGAACCACGGAAGAAGCTGCGGATCTTACTGAGGAACAATTCGATTACCTGATGCTCGGTTTAAATCCGCTTGACCCTAAGATTAAGGATGTCACACCACAAAAGCCATTCTGAGTTTGTGCAAAACAGAGATTTTTTAAAGACATTTATGGTGCTGTAAAAACTATAGTACAGCTTCGATTGTAAGCCATCTTTGTCACTGCTATGTTGGCTGGAAGAGGCTTGAAATAAATATTTCGAACTTTGAAAACTCTATATTTCCTTGCTTTTATTGGCAGTATACAGCCTTACGTCTGTAGGCATAATGACGAAGAACCAGCACATAAGCATTCGCTAATTAAGCTCACTTCTGCTATAATAAAATCAGTTTGAAGGAGCGAAGCAATGGCACAGAAACACACTTTGGAAGAACTGAATAATTGCAGCCGTGAAGAACTGATCACGATTGTTCTTATGATGCAGGGCAGCTTGATGCTTTAAATGACAACATCGAAAAGCTCATTGAGCAGGTTCGCATTGCCAACAATTACAGATTTGGCAAACATACAGAGACCTTAAAGTCAATCGAAGGTCAGCTTTCATTTTTTGATGAAGCGGAGGCTGCCTGCGATGAATCAAAAAAGGAGCCTTCTGCGGAAGAAGTTCTCCCAGCAAAGCGTAATCTGCATAGACTTGAGTTTCATGTTATGGAGGACAAGGAAAAAGTTTATACCATGTATGAAACATTAAATGTGTTGGACGATATGCTTTCAGAAAATGGATTTATCAGGACACACCAGAGTTATCTTGTAAATGCAAAACATATTAAGAATGTTGTACGCTGTAAAGTGATATTATCAAATGGAGCTGAGTTATCCGTACCGAAAGTAAGGTATACAGAAGTCAGAAAAAAGTTTATAGCGTGCCGGGGAGAAGTGTAGATGTTTGATTTAATTCAGAATGTATTGTTGATATTTATTGAGGCAATGTGTTGTAAGACTTTTTTTGAAACTTTTGGTAAAATACGGCATAATGGATGGATTAATTTAATACAGGTTATGTTGTTGTTTTATAGTATGTGTTTTTATTCGTATACTTTATCTGAATATTTTGTGCTAAGGCAGGTTGTTGCGATTTCTGTATTTTCAGTATTGATGTTTTGGCATATTAAAATTAGTTTAAAAAAATCTTTCATATTGGCTATATTGTTTGATGCATTATTATTGGCAATGGATTATCTGATATATTTGATTTGTAGCTGGTTTTCTTTAAGCAATGAGTCGTTAGGGCAGCAGTATGAAATTGGATTTGCATTGGTTTCTCTATTGGCAAAGGTTATATTGTTTTTTGCTGTTCTCATTATTAGAAAACAGTTTGGTAAAAAATCAATAGAAATGATGCTGGATGCAGAATGGATAAGGTTTCTATTCTTTCCTGTGTTTATTATAGCAGCGATTTCTGCAATGTTGTCTGTTTTTGGGTATGTGCAGACAGTAGAACAGGCGAGTCTATTGTTTATTATTGCATTTGGAATGATAGGAATGAATATCGTTGTATTTCATTTAATTAACGATGTTGTGGAAAGGGAAGCACAGATGCATGAGAACAAGGTTTTTCAAATTCAGGCGAAAAATCAGTTGGAGATGTATCAGTCTATCTCTGAAAATTTTGATAATCAAAAAAGAAAGACACACGAATACAAAAATCAGATTTTATGTATAGAATCTTTGCTAGATAAAAAGCAATATTCCAAATTAGAAGAATATGTAAAAAAAATTTATGGTTCTTTGAATGATGAACCAGATGCTATTAATACCAATAATGTGATTGTAAACGCCGTACTTAATACAAAGTATCAGGAGGCAGACGCAAAGGGAATTGTTTTTGTGTTCAGGGTGAATGATCTTTCAGAACTGAAAATAAAAGATGAGGATGTGGTTACTATCCTTGCTAATCTTTTGAACAATGCTATTGAAGCGTGTGAAACATGTGAGGATAAAAAGGTAATTAGGTTTAAGTTCGTTAAAGAAGATGACATGATAATCATTGCTGTTAAAAATACGTTTAATTATGACGTTATATATGAGAATGGAGAGATAAAATCTACAAAAACATCAAGCGTGGATGAACATGGTGTAGGAATCAAGAATGTGATAAAAATTATTGAGAAATATGATGGCTCATATGTTATTGAAGATAAGGATAAGGAATTTTTCTTTTCAATTATCATTCCCACATGAATGCAATGATAAATTGATTGGTTATAAAACTTTTCTGTGCCGTTTTCTGCAATAAATAGTCCATTTTCTGCAAAATATCTTGTTTTTTTTGATTTATAATTCATACTAAAAAATTAAGGAGGCATATTTATGATAGAGAAGATGGCATTAAAACTCGTCAATCAAATGGAGATGCAGAAGATAATAAGCAAATCAAATTGCGAATATTATGAATATGCATTAAATAATCCTAACATGTATTAGCCATAATGCCATTAAATATCTACTATTGGA
>ERZ827156.2904-NODE-2904-length-16482-cov-3.403360_pt1 | contig 16482 bp, 16 predicted proteins | sample MGYA00519919_ERZ827156 | MGnify/ENA primary metagenome ERZ827156 (study PRJEB31778, sample SAMEA3449269) | human gut metagenome | biome: human gut; feature: human-associated habitat; material: faeces | place: United Kingdom | collected 2010/2012 ... | reverse complement strand
TTAATACAATTATTTTTTATACGTCTTAATTGTATATAGTGAATTTTAACATTATAAATTTAGAATGTCAATTTAAATTTGTGATTTTAAAAAACAAATAAGGTCACGCATAACTATGCATGACCCGAAAATACTTCTATAAAATATATGCTACTCTTCCACAACATCAACCGTAAGATTTGCGACAATATTTGGATAAACTTCCACTTTTATACTATAAGAACCAAGCGTTCTTATTTCGTTTTCTAAAGAAATCTTTCTTTTGTTAACTTTAACATCATATTTCTCATTTATTTTTTCTGCAATCTCTTTAGAAGTTATAGAACCAAAAAGCTTGCCTTCAACTCCGGATTTTGCCGTAATTTTTACTCTTCCGTCATTTATCTTTAAGCATACGTTTTTAGCTTCTTTTTCCGCTTCTTGTTTCTTAAACTGAATAGCTTCTTCGGCTGCTTTAGCCTCATTCAAAGCTTGTGTCGTAGCTTCCTTCGCAAGACCTCTAGGTATTAAAAAATTTTTTGCGTATCCGTCAGATATGTCTAATATCTGACCTTTTTTCATGTTTTTGTTCACATCAGATAATATTACTACTTTCATATTTACCCCTCACCCTCATTTATTTAGGAATAGCCACCTTATTTATTATATCAACGAGCTGACCTTTAACGCTATCCATATCGCTATTTTCAACCTGCGCTCCGGCCATAGTTTGGTGTCCTCCACCGCCCATTTGCTCCATTAATACCTGAACATTTACATCTCCCATTGACCTAGCCGAAATATTTACCACGCCATTTGATGAGTATAACACAAACGAAGCCTTAACGTTTTGAACGTCGAGCAATTCATCCGCCGCTTGAGAACAAGACACCCTTTCGTTATCCTTTATGTTTTCTATACACGTTACAGCACAATTATTTATAATCTCGGCATTAGATATTAACTTACACTTCAATTTATACGTTTCTATAGAATTTGAAAACATTTTTTTAACCCTCACCGGGTCTGCGCCCTTACGCTTTAAGTACGCCGCCGCTTCAAATGTCCTCACACCGGTTTTTAGTACAAAATTTTTAGTATCCAACATTATCCCCGCAAGAAGACATTCCGCTTCTAATTTTTTAATTCCTTTGTCGCCCATATACTGAACAATTTCAGTTACCATTTCAGCCGTCGACGAAGCAAAAGGCTCGTGGTAAAATATCACCGCATTAGATATATGATTAACCATCATTCTGTGGTGGTCTATGACCACTATGTTACTACATTTTTTGTACAGCTCACTGCTCTCCAAAAACTCTTCCGAATGCGTGTCAACTATTATCAGCAACGTTTTTTCGTTTACTAACCCCATTGCCCTATCAGGATTTATAAAAATCGTCTTACCAAGCTTATCCTCAACATACGATATTGTACTTTTAGCCATCGTGTGTTCCCTATCAGCAACAATATATGCAGCTTTATTTTTCACTATATTGCACACATTCCATAAACCAACCGCTGAACCTATACTATCCAAATCGGAAAATTTATGACCCATTATAAGTACTCCATCGCTCGACGAAATCTGTTCAGACAACGTTGATGCTATGACTCTGGTTCTCACCTTGCTTCTTTTTTCGACGCCCTTAGACACTCCCCCAAAGAACTTATAAAAACCGCCTTTCTTTATAGCAACTTGGTCTCCGCCCCTTCCGAGCGCCATATCCAATGCACTTTTTGCCATTTGCTCATTTTCAGAAAACGTTTTAGCTCCTCTGCCTATCCCCATAGACAGCGTTGCCCATCTATGCTCATCTATTTTTATATTATGAATATAATCAAGTATCTTAAAATTGTCGTTAATCGCAAGCTTTAAATCACGTTCTTCAATTATTATCATGTATTTCCCGTCATTGAGCTTTTTCATAAAGCCTGTTGTTTTAGACACCCAATCCTGCAACACATTCTCAACCATTAACAATAATTGAGCATCCTGACCATCAGTACTGTCATGTTTCAGCTCCTCTCTATTGTCAAAGAGCGCCAAAACTACTGCCGGTCTGCTTTCAAAATATTCTTTTGTTATATTTTTATATCTCGTATTCTCCAAAAAATACAATATAATAATTCCGTCAAGTTGAGTTCCGTATATAGTATATTTACTTTCGTTAATTTCAACGTCTAGGCTACTTCTCCCAAGTAATTCCTTGGCTGTGTGTCCCGACAAAAATTGAATTATTGTTTCTCCAACACAATCTTTCCCCATACTAACAGTATTCCTGAACAAGGCATTACATTCAATTATTTCATCATATTCCCCGAGCGCTACGCATGGAATAGGTATTTTTTCCAGCATATCCATACTTTCAACATTAATAGACGAATTAATGCTAAGCAGTACCTTAGATAAGTATTCCTTAAATTTATCAAATTTTAATTTAACAAATATAAAGCTTGAAACAGATATCACAACGAAAAACAGAAATAACCTTAAATCATAAAACGCACTTGCTACTGTCATTAAAAACATTGCGGCAACCAGAACGAAAAAAGGCGGATAAACTACCCAAATATTTTTTTTCACAATTTATCACTCTCCTGAAAGGGCTAATCTCGTAATATATGGGAATTATATAATTTCGCCTTAAACCTCCATAATTATCGGTAAAATTACGGGGTTTCTTCTTGTGCGGTCGTGGAACAATTTATATAAATCGTCCCTTACCTTAGATTTTAATGTGCTCCAATCTCTTAAATTCTGTTCTGCACAATGCTCCAAGGCTCTCAAAGCAACATATCTTGCTTCTTCCATAAGCTTCTCAGACTCCCTAACATAGACGAATCCTCTAGACACAATGTCAGGACCAGCTATAACATGTTTATCCATAGAATCAAGCGTTGCAACGGCAACTATTAAGCCATCTTGACCCAAGTGTTTCCTATCTTTCAACACGATACTTCCAACATCGCCAACACCTATTCCATCGACCAAAACAAGCTCTGATGGCACTTGACCAACTTTTTTCATTCCGTTTTTACTTATTTCAAGCATATCACCCGTGTCGCCAATAAAAACATTTTCCTCGCCAATTCCCATGCTTATCGCTATATCAGCATGTTTTTTGAGATGTTTTCTTTCGCCGTGGACAGGTATAAAAAACTTAGGCTTAACTAATCCTTGAATTATCTTTAGCTCTTCTTGACAAGCGTGACCTGAAACGTGGATTTCATACATAGATTCATATATTACTTCGCATCCCAATTTCATCAATTCATTAACTACAGTCCCAACTGTTTTTTCATTTCCCGGTATTGGATTTGCGGATATGATTATGAAATCTTCAGGACCCACTTCAACTTTCTTATGCTCCGAAAAAGCCATTCTGTATAGCGCAGACATAGGTTCGCCTTGGCTACCCGTCGTTACCAAAACAACTTCTCCCTTTGAATATTTATTAAGCATATCAATATCTATTATGACCTCGTCAGGAGCCTCCAAATAATTGAGCTGTTTTGCTATCGTAACGTAATTTATCATGCTTCTACCGGAAAATGCTACTTTTCTTCCGTGTTTTATTGCACAGTTAATAATTTGTTGGATTCTTCCAACGTTAGATGCAAATGTAGCAATTATTATTCGTTTGTCTTCAGCCTTCTGGAACAGCATCTCAAACGACTCATTTATTTTTCTTTCCGTCATTGTGTAACCGGGTCTGTCGGCATTAGTGGAGTCTGCCATAAGAGCCAATACTCCTTTTTTGCCTAGTTCAGCAAACTTTGCTAAATCTATCATTTCGCCTCTTGCGGGAGTACAATCTATTTTAAAGTCGCCTGTATGCACAATCGTCCCTGCCGGAGATTTTATCGCAACCGCAACTGCATCTGGAATAGAATGGTTTACATGAATAAACTCTATCGACATACAACCAAGTTTTATTGTTTGTCCCACTGATACTGTGTTTAATTTGGCACTTCCATAAAGTTTGTGTTCTTTCAATTTGCTGCTTATAAGCCCCATTGTAAGCGCCGTTCCGTAAATTGGTACATTCACTCTATTTAACAAATACGGAACTGCTCCTATGTGGTCTTCATGACCGTGAGTAATTACTAGCCCACGTATTTTTTCTCTATTAGCTTCTAAATATGAAAAGTCCGGAATAACCAAATCTACTCCTAACATCTCTCCGTCAGGAAATGCCATACCGCAGTCTAATATAATTATGTCATCTCCGAACTCAAATGCGGTTATATTTTTCCCGATTTGGTTTAGACCACCTAAAAATACTATTTTCATTGATGGCGCAGAATTATTATTTTTCCCACGTCTACCATATGAAGTCCTTCTTCTTGGCACTGGTTTATTGTTATCAAAATCTGCTTGAGCCTCTATTTTATCAGCGCCCGCATTATTTACCATGGTTCTTACGTTATTATCTTTTCTTTCTCCATAATTTTTTCTAGGTCTGTTAGTCCTTCTAGTCCTCTTTTCGCCCTTTGGAACTACATTTCCCTCATTTGTTACATTATTATTAACATTTTTTATATTTTCTTCCAAATTATTCGACACAAAACAACCTCCATAAATTTTATTTTTTTGTTTATATTATAATTTTACTAAATTAATAATCAAAAAACCGAATTCAAATCAAATCATAACCATTAATTCCGAACAACCATGTACTTTTAATTTTACTACTATACAAATTTATTGTCAATACAAACCTCATATGTTATACATACCAATTTAAAATCTTACGTGGAGTAATAATAAAAGGTGGAAATATTTGATATTTTTACTGTTGTGCTGTATAATCGAAACATGATTTTTCATCGAGGAGGTAGTACATTGAAAAACGTTCAAATTTTTACCGATGGAGCTTGTAGCGGTAATCCGGGTCCTGGAGGCTGGGGGGCAATATTAAAATATGGACAGCATCAAAAAGAAATTTCCGGATTTCAAGCACAAACCACCAACAACCGCATGGAACTTACCGCTGTGATAAAAGCTCTGAGCCTGCTCAAAGAACCTTGTAATGTTACTGTTTTTACCGATTCTCAATATGTGTGTAACGCTATAAAGAACGGCTGGGCTGTTAAATGGAAAAATAATAATTGGAAACGCAGCAAAAACGAACCCGCCTTGAATGCTGATTTGTGGGAAACTCTTTTAAATCTCCTCGAAATACACAACGTAGAATTAAATTGGGTAAAGGGACATGCTGGTCACCCTGAAAATGAAAGGTGCGACGAATTAGCCGTAACCGCAATTAAAAAAGCTAAAGATTTAAATTAAATCTTTAGCTTTTATTCCTTTTATGATTAAATGTTGGCACCATATCACAAATATTTTTTTCTATTAGCTCTGAATCATTGTGTTCACATGCCACCTTTAGCTTTTCAAGAGATGCTTTAAACTTGTCCACATCAATATTTATAGGGTTACCTATATAAATTTTTTGACTGTCGGTTTTTTTGATTCCTTCTTCATCTAAAAGGAGCTCCTCATAAAGTTTTTCACCGGGTCTTAAGCCTGTGTACTCAATTTTTATATCAACATTTGGCACAAAGCCCGAAAGCTTTATTAAATTTTCTGCCAAATCCTTTATTTTTACAGGTTCACCCATGTCTAAAACAAAAATTTCTCCACCCTTCGCAATTCCCCCTGCTGTCAAAACAAGCGACACTGCTTCAGGTATCGTCATAAAATATCTTATTATATCAGGGTGAGTTACTGTTACAGGTCCCATGTGTCTTATCTGCTCCTTAAAAAGAGGTATAACAGAGCCGTTTGACCCTAACACATTACCAAAACGTACGGCAACAAATTCTGTGCTGCTCTTTTTGTTCATACACTGAACTATCATTTCGCATATACGTTTCGTTGCACCCATTATATTAGTTGGATTTACTGCTTTATCGGTTGAAATTTGAACGAATTTTTTCACCTTATATTTATCCGCAAGTAGCGCAACGTTTAATGTTCCAAACACGTTATTTTTTACAGCCTCTTCAGGGTTTGTTTCCATAAGCGGAACATGCTTATGAGCCGCTGCGTGAAACACTACATCTATATTTTTTTCTTTAAATATTTTTTCTAATTTTTCTTTGTCGCGTATAGACGCTATCTCCACTTCAAAGTTAAGACTTGCGCCATAATTCATTTTAAGTTCTTGCTGTATATCGTAAGCATTATTTTCGTATATGTCTAATATTATAAGATTTTTAGGACTCAGGGTTGCTATTTGACGGCATAACTCAGAACCTATAGAGCCGCCACCGCCTGTAATTAAAACAGTGTTTCCCTTTATATAGCCGCCGTATTGGTCTTTGTTAAAAATTATCGGGGCTCTGCCAAGCAAATCATCAACCTCAACCTTCCTTATCGTCGAGGTTATCGGTACGCTCGCTGTTACCACTTCATATATATTAGGCACTATTCTTACCTCAAGATTCGTCCTTGAACATATGTCAAGAATTCTCCTGCGCTCTTCAAGCGATATTGCTGTAATAGAAAAAAGAATCAGCTCAACGTTCATTTTTTTACATATTTCAGGAATTTCATAAGTTGACCCCTCAACCTTTATTCCTAGGATTCTTCTTCCAATTTTTTCTCTGTCGTCGTCCACTATGCATATAGGCAAATATTCATTTTGAGAGTGTTTCGCTATTTCTCTAAGCACAGAAACAGTCGCTTCTCCCGCTCCAACTATCAGCAGCCTTTTTTTGTTTCCAGCAGTGTTTTTTTCATTGGAATCAAACATTTTGTCAACCCTATAAACTAGTCTAAACATAAACGTGAGAAATGTTGACACCAACATCATCAACACATACATTTTTACTCCCATGTTCATATCCAGCATCAGCGACACTATAAATATTAAAAAATTTGCTGAAAATATTGCAATTCCCGCATAAAAAAAGTCTTCAATATCTGCGTATCTCCAAATTTTGTCGTAAAGCTTAAAAAGCACGAAAACAACCGCAAAACACACGTTCACTATCAACAAATGTTTCATAAACATTGCTTTTCCGTCTAAAATAGAAAAGCTACTTCTGTCTATTGCGTATGATATGTAAAACGACATATTCCATATTATAAAATCGCAAAATAACAGCACATATTTACGATACTTCTTCAGCTTATCAAGTAAAGCTATCATATTTTCTCTCCCACTATAAGCAACTTTATACTGCACAAACTTAAATTTGCGCAGTATAATTTAATAATCATAACTCAAAAATATATTTTTAGCTATTTTGTTCCGAATATTCTGTCTCCTGCATCTCCCAAGCCCGGAATTATATAGCCATGCTCATTAAGCTTTTCGTCTTTTGCCGCACAATATATTTTTACGTCAGGGTGCGCTTTAGAAAGAGCATCTATTCCTTCTGGTGAAGCTATTATGCACATAAATTTTATGCTTCTTGGATTTTTCTTCTTTATTGTTGAGATAGCGTCTATTGCCGTCCCCCCCGTTGCGAGCATCGGGTCTAATACTATAACTTCCCTTTCGTCTATGTCGCAAGGTAGTTTACTATAATATTCAACCGGCTCTAATGTTTCCGGATTACGGTATAAACCAATGTGTCCCACTCTTGCAGCAGGTATCATTTTTAAAACTCCGTCAACCATTCCTATCCCGGCTCTTAGGATTGGAACAAATGCTAATTTTCTTCCGTATAAAACCTTTGTTTTTGCGACCGCCACAGGAGTTTCCACTTCAACTTCTTTAAGCGGTAAATCTCTGGTTGCTTCGTAACACATTAGCATTGCTATCTCGCCTATCAGCTCTCTAAATTCTTTTGAACCTGTGTTTTTATCTCTGATTAAGGTTAATTTGTGTTTTATCAAAGGGTGATCCATTATAAAAACATTTTCTTTATTTTCAAGCATTTAGCTCTACCTCCAAATTATATATTTTCAATTTCGCTTATTTCATCAAGTCTTTTTTGATGTCTCCCACCTTCAAAAGGAGTGTTCAAAAACTTCTTCACTATAGGTAACACCTTATCCGTATCGACTATCCTGCCTCCCACACACATCACATTTGCATTATTATGTTTTCTTGCCATCTCTGCGCAAAACTCATCATTACAAAGCGCTGCTCTTATACCTTTAATCTTGTTTGCCGCAATCGACACTCCGATACCCGTCCCGCAACACAAAATTCCAAGCTCACATTCGCCACGCGCCACACTTTGCGCTACTTCCCTTGCGAAAACAGGATAATCCACCGATTCCTCACTGTTAGTTCCAAAATCATTATAACTAATTTTGTTTTGCTCTAAGTATTTTTTTATTTGCTCTTTAATCAAAAACCCACCATGGTCTGAGCCTATAGCTATCAACAAACCTCATCACCGTCCTTTTTGTTGTTTCTTTTTTTAAGCTCCCTCTCCGCTTGAGATAAGCGTAAATATTCAGGCATAAGCTTACAAGCACTCAAAAATTCATTTTTTTCGCAAGCCTTTTCTGCCGCCAGTGCAACACCCGAAGCCTTTGAATAACGCATATGTTCGCTTGCTAAATGAACTTTTAGGTTTGTAAATTTTTGCCTTGTAATATTATAGCACATTTCCGCTCCATCTCCAACAAAATTTACTTCTTTATTATAATTACTTATTTCTTTTGACAAATCTTCCGCTATAATGAGCCTATCATCAACGAGTCTTTCAATTTTGTTGCCGTCGGATTTAAAAATTGCATTATAAACCTGTCCTCTTCTTGCGTCCATACAGCAGCTTATTATACAGTCTTTGTCTACCATGTTATAAGCTAGCGCTTCCAAACTTGAAACCGAAATACATTTTTTATCAAGTGCAAAAGCCATTCCTTTAACAGAAGATATTCCTATCCTTAACCCCGTAAATGACCCTGGACCGGTTGTTACCGCAAAAGCATCAACTTCTCCTATACTCTTTCCCACACTAGAAAGTAAATATTCTATCATGGGCATAAATGTTTGACTATGCGTAAGCCCGGCGTTAATAAAAAATTCGCCTAAAATTATTCCGTCTTGGCTAAGCCCCACAGACGCTGTTTTTGCTGATGTATCCACCGCTAAAATTATCAATCCATATTCACCCCGTCTATTAAAATAATTCTCTCATTTTCCGCTCTGCCTTGTTTTATTGTTATTTTTATAGCAGACTCAGGGATAAACTCCTCCACATTCTCGCTCCACTCGATAAGAAGTATACCGTTATCTATGTAGTCATAAAATCCCGTGGATTCCAAATCCTCCTCACTTTGTACTCTATACATATCAAAATGATACACTTTATACTTTCCATCATACTCGTTAACTATCGCAAACGTTGGACTCGACACTTCATCTTCTGCATTTAAGCCTTTCATCAGACCTCTTATAAAAGTTGTCTTTCCCATACCCATTCCGCCGTAAAAAGCAATTATTTCATTTCCCTTGAGCTTGCCTGAAAGTTTTAACCCTAATTCTTCAGTTTCCTTACTATTACTGCTATATTTTTGCATTATATTAATCTCCCACATATGATTTATATTACTTTACATTATACAATAAACAAAAATAATTTAACACCTTATATAACAAATATCCACCCATTAAATTGGTGGACATTTATTTATGATACTTTCCGGAATTGATAATTTGAAATATTCTGTATATCTGTTCGCAAAGCATAACCCTTGCAAGCTGATGAGGGAAAGTCATTTTAGACATAGACATCTTTAAATCACACATTTTCTTAACTTTATCGGAAAGTCCCCACGAGCCGCCAATAATAAAGCATACATTCCCAACGCCCTCAACCATTTTTGTTGAAATTAATTTGCTGAAATCTTCAGAGGAAAACATTTTTCCCTCTATACACATAGAAATCACGTAAGAATTTTTATTAATTTTAGAAATAATTCTTTCGCCTTCTTTGTCTTTACAAACGTTTATTTCTGCATCTGAAGGATTATTCTTTATCATCTTGTATTCTTCAACTTCTACAATCTCCACGCTACAATACTTGCTTAGTCTTTTTAAATATTCACAGCAGGCATCCTTTAGATACTTCTCTTTAAGATTTCCAACACATAAAACAGTAATTTTTAGCATTTTAATACCTCATATACACACGCAGCAATCGCCTTCGTTAAACACAGGTGCCACGCTCAAAGTGAAGTCTTTATCTTCTTTCAGGAAATTGTCTGTAAACGAATTAAGTACTGTCTGATAAGCTATCTCAGGCAAATTATTTTCCCTGCTTAAATGTGACAATATAAAATTTTTAGTTCCGCTTTCCACCAACTTAAGCGCAAACTTTGCACAAGATTCATTAGACAAATGTCCTTTATCCGACAATATTCTTCTCTTTAAAAAGTAAGGATAACAGCCATTTTTAAGCAATTCAACGTCATGGTTCGACTCTAAGACAACCGCTCTGCAGCCTTTAAGAGAGTTTTCTACCTCTTCAGACACAAATCCAAGGTCGGTACAAACCGCTACCTTTTCTCCGTTTCTAAATTCTACAGTATATCCAACGCTCTGCTTGGAATCATGAGATGTTTTAAACGGCTTTACTCTCATTTCTTGAGTTTTCGTCCCGTCCCAGCCCAATTTTGAGCATTTATACTTCCCATTTACTATCCCCATGTTTTCAAGTGCTTCAACAGTCCCATCTGAACCAAAAACTTCTAATCCATATCTCGATGCAAAAACTCTTATTCCGCTAACATGGTCGTTGTGTTCATGCGTCACAAAGATTGCCTTTATACTATTTACGTCTATTTCGTTTTTCTTTAGTGCCAATTCTATTTGCTTAGCATTTTTGCCTGCATCTATTAATATTCCTTCATTTTCGTTGCCTATATACGTGCTATTGCCGCTACTTCCACTGAATAACGGACAAACCTTTATCAAATAGTTCTACCTCCAATATTGGCTTAAAAGCCTGAGTACCCCTTGTTTAACATTTTACGGGCGGTCCACTAAAATCGCTCTCATACAATTACTTGAATTCATAAAATCCAATATTTTTTTCTTCTCTTCTCTATTGCACCCAACTAAAACTTTTACCTCTGAATCTTTTTTCACGCTGTCTAAATTACAGATTACTCCAGTAACGCTCTTTTCCCTTTGACCTCCAACAAAAACGTCTATTCCATCTCCGTCCATAGAACGAGTTCCATCAATATAGCCGTAATCAAACTCATAGATAAAATCATTAAATCTTGGATGAGTTGACCCTTTTGGTCTGTCTATTATAATGTTGTTTTGTTTCACCATTTTGTCAAGCCATGTCCAGTAGTCTTGCTTGCCACTATTAAGATATCTGAACGCCTCATTTAATATTTTTACATTATTTATGTGAGTTATAACTTTCCTTGCCTCGTCAACAGAACACCATTTATAATCCTTTATTTCCTCTTTTTGTAGCTTTACGAAAGGCTTGTCCTTAACATGGGCAACAAAATACACTACATCCTTAACTATCCCTCTTCTCGGGGAATATCTGACTTCACTTCTGAAATTGTCATCTATTGTAACGTCAAGACCAGTTTCCTCTTTTATTTCTCTTATAGCCGTGTCAACTTCGCTTTCGTAAAGTTCCATGTGTCCTTTCGGAAAAGACCAATGACTTCCGCTCAAATTTTTTATCAATAGTATTTTCATCGCATCATTGAATTTATGTAAAACAATCGCTCCGCATGATTTTTCATATTTTACATATTTTAACATAGCATTAGGCAAGTAAAATCTTCCGTATTTATTTTTATTAAACTCTACAACATCAATAATTGCATTTCTGTTTATTTTTCCGTAAATATGAGGAAAATTCGTTCCGGAGTTCCCGTTTCTTTCCCATTTTAAAGGAGCTCTTAGCAAAGTGGTGTCTATACATAACAACAGTATTTTATCGTTTACATTTGTTAATCTTTTATTTGCAACATTTACAACACTTTCAATTGTTGAGCAGTGGATAAACCCATCTCTGTTTAAAGATTTGTTCCAATAAAGATTAGATGTTTTAAAAGATTCATCCCAGTCTCTTTTTTTAACAGCGTGAACTAAAATCATAAAAAATCCCCCTAATTAAAGCGCTGCAGCAGCTACCGGCACCGGCTCTTCAACGGTTACTTTTTTTATGTCTGCTCCCAATGCAGAGAATTTTTCAACTATATTTTCATATCCACGTTCAATATGGCTGATTTCTTCTATAGTAGTAACTCCCTTTGCTGCCAAACCTGCTATTATCAATGCCGCTCCTGCTCTCAAATCAGTCGCCTTAACACATGCTCCGTTGAGCTCTTTTATGCCTTCCACAACAGCCATTTTCCCGTCAACAGAAATTTGTGCACCCATGCGTTTAAGCTCAGACACATACCTAAATCTATTGTCCCACACAGATTCATTTACTATGCTTGTTCCGTTTGCCAAAGACAGCAATGCTGTTATTTGAGGCTGCATATCTGTTGGAAATCCTGGGTGAGGCATTGTTTTAACATTACATTTTTCTAGTTTACCATTGTAGTATACTCTTACCGCATCATCAAATTCCTCAACAACAATTCCCATTTCCTGTAATTTAGCCGTTATAGACTCCAAATGTTTAGGTGTAACGTTCGTCACCGTCACATCTCCCTTTGTTGCTGCTGCGGCTACCATGTAAGTCCCAGCTTCAATCTGGTCTGGAATAATTGAATACGTTACTCCGTTTAGCTTATCAACACCTCTTATTTTTATTACGTCGGTTCCTGCTCCTATTATATCTGCACCCATACAATTTAAAAAGTTAGCTAAATCAACTATATGAGGCTCTTTTGCAGCATTTTCTATAACCGTAAGTCCTTCGGCTTTTACGGCTGCTAACATAATATTTATCGTGGCTCCAACCGACACAACGTCTAGGTAAATGTTGTTTCCGACTAATTTATCACACTCAACATGAACCATTCCGCCATCAATCTTATATTTTGCACCAAGCGCCATAAATCCCTTCAAGTGTTGGTCGATAGGTCTTACCCCGAAGTCGCAACCTCCCGGTAATGAAACCACAGCTTTTGAAAATCTGCCTAAAAGAGCTCCCAAAAGATAATAAGACGCTCTCATATGACGCATCAATTCATAAGACGCTATTGGCGACATTATTTTTCGTGGGTCTATCTCTAAAGTACTTTTGTTAACCATCTTTATAGATGCTCCCATTTCTCTTAATATTTTAGCTATAATTGTTATGTCGCTTATATTTGGTATATTTTCAATCCTGCATACTCCATCTGATAACACAACTGCCGGAATTATTGCAACAGCAGCATTTTTAGCTCCGCTTATACACACTTTACCTTGCAGTTTTTTTCCTCCGGATATTACGATATTTTCCAAAATAATGGCACTCCCTTTTTTAAAAAATTCTTCTTTTTATATATTAAATTATTTCATATAAATTTCACACAATATATAAGGTTATAATTACACCTTCAACAATAAATGGTAATACATTAAAAAGTAAAAGTCAATAATAATAATCATATTTCTAATTTATATTTTTAAGTTCGATATTATTTTACCCTCTATAAATTAAAAAAATTAAAGTAATTATTATACGTAAATAAATAACTGTTTTTCACAAATTTAAAAATATAAAATTTATTAAAAATAACGCTTTTATAATTTTAAAATTGATGTCTTTGGTTTATTTAATACCTCCGCATATTACATAAAATCAACACTAACATTAAAAATAACTATGTAAATTTAATTCACAAAGCCATTTTTATTAAATTTAAAAATTTATATTGATATTTTTAGTGATAAATGATATTATGTTCATAGTCTAGACTGAAAATATTTTTAACGAGGTGATATTATGAGCGAGAGCAAACAAAACGATAAATTAAAAAAACTAGATGAAAATAATTCAAAAATTAAATCAGAAAAAACTGATGAAAATAATTTAAAAGTCGGACCAGAAAAAACCGATGACAACAATTTAAAAGTCGAACCCGAAAAAATCGATGACAACAATTTAAAAGTTGAACCGGAAAAATTAGAAGATAATAATTTAGAAAACGTGTCAGGTGGATTTTACGGTAGAGACTGGTCAAAAAAGTGGAAAGATTATTATGACCAATTAGGCATTATTCATACTAAACACGCCTTAAGAAATGACGAATATTACAGAATAAACTTTTTTGACGAAAACAATAATTTTTGCGAAAAAAAGAAAATCACTTCAAAAGAAGCTTATAAGCTAGTAGAGGAGTTACTAAACAATCAGAAAAATATAAAACTTTAAATAAAGTTAAGCCACACCAATAAAAGTGTGGCTTTTTATTTGTAATAAAAAAATGCGGGAAGCCCCCGCACTTTATTCTGACAGCATATTAGAAAAATTTGACTGAAAATCTTTTTTAACCAGTAAAGCTTCAGTGATATCAAAATCTACTATCTTTCCATCCTTTACAACAATTACTCTGTTACTCTTTCTATTTGAAAGTAAATTTACAGCATATACTCCCATTTTACTAGCTATAACTCTGTCTCTTTGAGAAGGTGCTCCCCCACGCTGAGCATAGCCTAAAATTGTTAAACGAGTTTCAATACCCGTTCTTTTTTCTATTTTCTCCGCTATTTCCTTACTTTTACCTGTTCCTTCAGCAACAATGATTATAAAGTTATCTCTTCCCATAGCTTTATCTTTTTCTATTTTTTCTATAACATCTTTTTCAAAGTCAAAGTTAAACTCCGGGATAATAATAGACGTTGCCCCAACTGAAATACCTGTCTCTAAGGCTATATATCCACAGTTCCTTCCCATTACTTCAACAACACTACATCTGTTATGAGATTGATTAGTGTCTGCTATTTTGTCAACCATCGCCACAGCCGTATTAATAGCAGTGTCAGCACCTATAGTATAATCGCTGGAAGATATATCATTATCTATAGTTCCCGGTATACACACGCAAGGTATGCCACTGTCACTTAAATCTCTGGCTCCTTTAAATGAACCGTCTCCTCCAACTACTATCAAACCCTCTATCCCATTTTTCTTACATATCTCTACTGCTTTTTTTACTCCCTCAGGCGTCCTGAACTCTGCGCTTCTTGAAGTATAAAGTACCGTACCACCTTTGTTTACAATCCCGTAAACATCTTTAGCCTGCATATTAGAAATATCTTCCCTTAAAAGACCTGCATAACCATGCATTATTCCCTTAACTTCAATGCCCCTTGAAATAGCTTCCATCACAACCGCATGAATTACAGAATTCATTCCCGGAGAATCTCCTCCGCTAGTGAGTATACCTATGGTTTTACATTTCGTCTTATTGGCGTCAGCAGCATAACAAGGTTCGTTTTTACCGCTAATTATACCGCAACACACCAATAATACACACATTACTCGAAATAATACTTTGAATTTTTTCATCAGTATATTTCCCCCTCTTTATTACTAAATTCTCTATAAAATATGAAAAACCTACGTTATAATACTATAATATTACAAAAATGTAAATAAAATCCATCTTAATAAGTTATATTAAAAATGATAAATTATCTTAACTTTATTAAAACAGTTTATATTTTCCTCCACTATGAACACATACAAGTCGGTTTTGAAAATCCAAACTTTCTTATTAAACCGTCAATATTTTTAATGTATATTTCATATTGTCTTTCATATTCCATAACTTTGTAAAGCTCATAGGGATAATTGAATTCTTTTCTTCCCATGTTCTTAAGGTCAAAGTAATGATTGCTAACATATTTAACGTATATGTCTAGCTGCTCATCAAGGGGTTTAAATTCTCTTTTTCCAACTTCGTCTTTTTGCTCATAGTTTTCCGTTATAATACGCTTAGCCAATATTTCTTTACTTCCGTCATCGTTAACTGAATAAAGGTTTATTTCGTTACATTCTTCTTTTGCCATTTCGTAACCCACGCACGAAAGGCTTTTAATAGCAAAAATTGAATTCGAACACAACATTATACCAAACACAGCTAATATAATTTTTTTAACAATCTTATATTTCATAAAAACGTCCCCCATGTAAGATAAAATATTTTCCAAGTTAGCCTAAAAACATTTGCTAAGCTTTACCTATTTTAAAACGTCTAACACAAAAGTAAGTTTTAGCACAGCTCTCTAAATCTACTTTAGCGCCTCACACACAGCCACTGCACATGCCACCGTCCCTCCTACCATAGGATTGTTGCCCATTCCTATCAATCCCATCATTTCAACGTGAGCCGGGACAGATGACGAACCTGCAAATTGAGCATCTCCATGCATACGTCCCATCGAATCTGTCAAACCGTAAGAAGCAGGTCCTGCTGCAACATTGTCTGGATGAAGGGTCCTTCCTGTTCCCCCTCCGGAAGCAACTGAGAAATATTTTTTCCCGTTTTCCACAGCCCATTTTTTATACGTTCCGGCAACAAGATGTTGGAATCTTGTTGGATTTGTTGAGTTTCCGGTTATAGACACATCAACCTTTTCATGTTTCAGTATTGCGACTCCCTCT
>ERZ827156.2901-NODE-2901-length-16493-cov-4.076530_pt1 | contig 16493 bp, 23 predicted proteins | sample MGYA00519919_ERZ827156 | MGnify/ENA primary metagenome ERZ827156 (study PRJEB31778, sample SAMEA3449269) | human gut metagenome | biome: human gut; feature: human-associated habitat; material: faeces | place: United Kingdom | collected 2010/2012 ... | reverse complement strand
AGCGTGTGACCATCATGCCCAGAGACATGCAGCTGGCTCGCCGCATCCGCAATGAAAAGTAAACCAGGTATTTTTCAGTACCATTGTCTGTTTGTTGAGACAAGCATTGTTTTGTGCATGGATTGGAAGGCGTTGGGAAGGATGGCAGCGGAAACGAAATCGGCTCGGATTTCGGAGTCTCTTGGAGGAGGCCAAAATTCACTCGGTCTGGAAGGTGCACCGTCGGCACATTCAAATAATGGACGCATTGACAGAGAGTGTACGGAATTGCGCAGGGTCGGGCGTAATGGGCGTAGGAAACCATCGTATTCAATGCAATGGATGCAAACGGACAGTCCCTGGTCAAGCGACTGATGGGCATCCTGAAGGAGGAAAAGGAGAGACTGAGCACGATTGAGGCGGAGAAGAGGTCCGGTGGGGAGCGTTGATGCTCGCTTCACTTCCTAGAGTCGGTGAATATGGAACAGATGTACCACGACCTCGAGAGCAGCTTCTACGAATTGCAAAAGACGATGAAGGCGCTGAAGGAGGGAAACGATAAGGTGTCTGAGGAGCTGGAGGAAGAGAGAAAGAGGAATGCCCAACTCCAGGTCGTTGCAGTCTTCTTGCGTGAGGCGTAGGACGAAGTGCTGCGCATGCAGAAGGAGCACTCAGGGTCTGGAGACGTGGTTACAAAGCTGAGGCTGGAGATACAGCAGTTGCGCGAGGATTCCCTGCTTGCAAAGGACCTGTGCAATACCCGCCAGCAGCAGAACGACGTGCTGAGCGCGCAGATCACGGAACTGATGACAAAGATCGATGCCGTTTCCGCCTGGGTCGTTCATCACCCCTAGTCCGCCAAGCACGAGCTGGAGCTGAAGAGCGAGATCAGCGAGTACCAGAGCAAGGCCACCAACTACTCCATCCAGCTCGAGGCCGCCAACCAGCAGCGCGACGTGATCGTGCGTGCTTCCGTTCCCTCTCACGGCTAGAAAGCGCAGTGCGACTCGCTTCAGAGTGCGATGGCGCAGCTGCACCAGCAGTGCGACGCGGACGCGCTGTCGTACAAGTCGCAGGTGGCGGCGCTGCAGGGCGATCTGAGCGCGCTGAAGTCGAAGCACTTCGCGCTGGAGCAGACGGCGCAGCAGAGCGACGCCGAGCTGGCCGAGCTGCGCACGCGGCTCTTCGGCGCCTCCAGCGAGCTGGCGGAGGCGAAGAACGCGCTGGCGGAGCTGAAGGCGCGGACCAAGTCGATTCTGGAGGAGCAGGCGCGTCTGCAGGCGCTGTGCGGGCGTGGGCGCGGCGTGAGGCGTAGGAAGGACGACCAGATCGCGGACCTGCAGGAGCACGAGCGCTCGCTGCAGGAGGTGGTGAAGAAGATGAAGGCCGCGGCGGAGAAGGCCGCGCTGGAGAAGGCGGCACTGGCGGCGGAGCTGCAGACGGCCACGGCGCGCGCGGAGGCGGCGGAGCGCAAGGCGGCGGAGGCGCGCAGCCTGCGACCCTCGCTGAAGGAGGAGACGGCGAAGCTGCTGAAGACGCTGAAGCTGGCACCGTCGGCGCTGGAGGCGTCGCTGGCGAAGCGCGGGCTGGGCGTGGTGGAGCTGTACGGGCGCGTGGTGAGCCTGGAGGAGGAGGTGGAGAAGATGAAGAAGGCGAAGGAGGAGGCAGAGATGTACCTGACGCACGTGCTGAAGGAGGTGGAGGAGAAGACGCCCCAGCTGCTGCAGCAGCAGGCGGAGTACCAGCAGATGGTGAACGGCCAGCAGCGGCTGAACCGCATGTACGCCGAGCTGAGCAAGTGCGGGCGCGCGGCGCGACTGACCCGTAGGGAGCTGGCGGAGAAGAAGCACCGGCTGGCGGAGGCGGAGCAGCAGGCGGCGCAGTTCGAGGCGCTGGCGCAGGACCTGAAGAAGCAGGTGCACGCGCTGCTGGTGCAGCAGATCGACGCCACGCACGCGCCGAGCGACCGTGAAGTGTGCTACACCTCCGTGACGGAGCTGGAGCGCGTCAACCAGGACCTGCTGGCCAAGCTGCACCGGCTAGAGGCGGCGCAGACGGGTGCGCAGACTGGTGCGCAAACTGGTGCGCAGAGCGATGGGAAGGCGGAGACGGGCGCGCTGGCGGAGGAGCTGAAGCAGCTGAAGGCGAGCCGCGAGGCGCAGGCGGCGCTGCTGGAGACGATCACGAAGCAGCGCGACATGTACCGCGTGCTGCTGGCGCAGAAGGACGGCAAGGAGGCGGCGACGGAGGAGGAGCGCGGCGTGGAGGCGGGTCTGCGCGAGGCGAAGGCGCGCGTGGAGGCGCAGCTGAAGGGCGTGCAGAAGGAGCTGAAGGAGGAGAAGCAGCGCTGCGCGGAGCTGCGCGAGAAGAGCGAGGAGGCGGCGAGCGCGCTGGCGGCGGCGAAGCGCGCGCTGTCGACGGAGCAGCTGTGCGGGCAGCAGAGCAAGGAGACGGCGGCGCGGCTGGAGCAGCTGGTGGGCGTGATGGAGGAGAAGACGAAGAAGATGAGCGACGAGGCGATGCTCTTGCAGCAGCGGCTCAGCGCCGTGCAGAAGGAGCTGCTGGCGGAGAAGCAGAAGGTGGGCGTCTGCGGCGCGGCTCAGCGGTAGACGATCGGCCTGGCGGGCTCGGAGGCAGCGCTGAAGCAGCAGGTGGCGCTGTTGACGTCGCACGTGGAGTCGCTGCAGCAGACGCGCGAGGACTGGCAGGCGGAGCGGCAGCGGCTGGCGACGCTGGTGGAGGAGGTGCAGCAGGCGTCGAAGGGCGTGGAGCTGCGGTTCGCGAGCCAGGTGGCGGCGCTGCAGGCGGAGAACAAGCGCGTGGAGGCGCAGCGCAAGGAGGCGGAGGGCCAGCTGGGCGAGCTGCGCGTGGTGCAGATGAACCGCGTGAACGAGGCCTACGCGAAGGAGCGGCAGCTGACGGAGCAGATCGGCGGCTACCAGCGGCAGATCGCGGAGCTGCAGGAGCAGCTGCGCGCGAGGTGGGTGCTGCGTGGACGGGTGAGGCGTAGAACGCAGGCGCAGGCGCAGAAGGAGGCCGTGGCGTCGGAACAGGAGAAGCGCGTGGCGGCGCTGGAGAGCCGCGTGAAGACGCAGCTGCAGGCGCTGGCGCAGTCGACGGGTGCGCGTTGGAGGGCGGGGTGAGGCGTAGACGCGTCGCTGACGGTGTCGGCGGACCAGCTGCGTGCGGTGGAGTGCGAGCTGTCGAAGAAGGAGGTGGAAGCGCGGTCGCTGCAGAGCCAGCTGGCGACGTGCGCGCAGCACGTGGAGGAGTACAAGGCGATCGCGAAGACGGTGGAGGAGGAGTTCGCGCACTTCAAGGCGGCGAAGGAGGCGGAGGTGAAGGCGCTGCAGGAGCAGGTGAAGGCGCAGGAACAGGCCGCGGCGGAGGTGAAGCAAGCGGAGGCGGCGAAGCAGGCGCAGGAGAGCAAGGCGGAGGCGGAGGCCGGGCAGCGCAAGCAGCAGGTGGCGGCACTGGAGAGCGAGGTGGCGGCGCTGCGGCGCGAGAAAGAGGAGCTGAAGGCGCGGCTGGAGGCGGAGAAGCAGACGAGCGGCACGATGGAGCGGAACTACCTGGCGGAGCTGCAGAACCATGTGCAGAGCACGCAGCTGTGGAACGAAAAGGAGAAGCAGATGGAGCAAGAGCGCGCGGAGCTGGCGCGCATGAAGGAGGAGCTGGGCCAGCGCGCGACGGCGGAACGGAACGACGCGGCGGCCCGCGCGGCGGAGGAGGCGAAGTGGAAGGAGCTGCTGGCGGAGAAGGAGCTGCGTCTAGACTCGCTGACGAAGCAGAATGACGTGCTGTTCGACCAGATCGCGCAGCTGACACGTCGGGACCGCGAGAGTGTGAGCGAGAAGGCGGATTCCGCCGTGCAGGAGGAGTCGCCGCTGCGTGAGGTGGTGGTGAGTCTGCGGCGCGACTGCGAGATCGCGAAGTCGTCGCTGGCGCTGCAGAAGACGCTGGTGAGCGAGAAGGAGAAGGCGCTGCAGGAGACGGAGGCGAAGCAGGCGGCGCTGGAGAAGGAGCTGAGCGAGGTGAAGAAGGAGCTGGGAGAGCTGCAGAGCAAGGGAGACATTGACGCGGTGCTGGCGCGCGAGCAGGAGGCGAGCCGGCTGCTGGCGGTGTACACGGAGAGCAACAACGCGCTGCGCCAAGAGAACGAGTCCATCAACGAGGAGATGAAGAAGATGAAGGAGGCGGAGGCGGCAGGCCAGAAGGCGACGGCGGAGGCGCGCCAGCGGCTGGAGGCGGAGCTGAAGCAGGAGAAGGAGACGCACGCGGCGGCGGTGACGGCGGTGACGGAGCTGAAGAAGCGCGAGGGCGCGCTGCAGGGCGCGCTGCAGGCGGAGAAGAAGAGCGTGCAGACGATGCAGGCGCGCGTCGCCGATCTGCAGCAGCGTCTGAAGGTGGCCCTCGCCCAGCGCAAGGTGCCCGCCAAGCCTGTGCAAGCGGCGCAAGCCGCGAAGCCGGTGCAGGTCGTGCAACAGGTGCAGAAGGTGCAACAGATGCAGCAGGCGCAGGCAGCGAAACCCGTGCAGCAAATGCAAGCTGTGAAGCCGGTGCAGCAAATGCAAGCTGCGAAACCGGTACAGGCCGTGCAGCAGACCCAGCCGGTGAAGGCTGTGCAGACTGTGCAGACTGTGCAGACTGTGCAGACTGTGCAGACTGTGCAGACCGCGAAGCCGGTGCAGCAGGCGCAGCCCACCCAGGCGTCACAGCCCGCGGCAGCCATGCAGCAGGCCCAGAAGGCGCAGCAGGCGCAGCAGGCGCAGCCGAAGGCGGAGGAGGGTCCGCACGGTCCGTTCACTCGCCGGCTGTCCGCGGACGCCACGCCGTTCACGTCACCCCCAGCGCGGCTGTTCGCGGGGCTGCTGAACACGCAGGCGCAGCCGAAGGCGGAGGAGAGCGCGCTGAAGAAGGCGAAGGCGAACGACGGGAGCGCGGTGGAGACGGCGACGCTGAACGAGAAGATGATGACGCGCAAGCAGCGGTTTGCGTGGGCGAACCGAAGCGGTGTGACGTGTAGTGAGGGCATGAATGCTCAGCAGCAGCAGCAGCAACAACAACAACAACAACAACAACAACAACAGAGGAGGAAGGAGGGTTTGCGCGGAGGACGTGGCTGAGGCATAGTGATGAGCAAGCAGGTGTACCTGCTGCGCCTGCGATACATGATCTTCCTGCGGCCGCACCTCACGCAGATGAAGCTGCTGCTGGAGCGGGGCGAGACGGTGGGAAAGAAGCGATTCCCCGTGGCCTTGCTGGATCACGTGAAGAAGCAGATTGGGCTGACAGACGAGGAGTACCAGAAGGTGATGAGCATTCAGACGGAGGAGGACTTGAACCGGTTGTGCGGAATGAGCAATTCGAATTGGCCTGTTTGTTTCACTCAACCGCCTTCTCATTCAATGCTACACATGGGATGGACAACTGGCGTCACATTACTGCCGTCATTCCCAATTCAACCAAAACAGTCTCTACTTTTGGCAGTTCACCTATCAAGAATCAAATGCCTGCGGAATTCCAGCATTGTTCTCATTGTTGCATGTATCCCCTAATCCTGTTCATCATCGCGATCTTTTCGATCTTCGAAACGACGCATCCTGTAAAGCAGCCCATTATCATCGCGTATTCCATTCCCAGGAAACAGGAGCCTGGTTTTCGACAGTTGGATACCATGGTTCGCAACGTGGCTGTGGACAATGAAGTGCTCCTCATGCTGGTGGACAAAGGGTACTATAGCATGTTCATGAGCAACTACATTTACGGAAAGATGGATAAGATGCCCAATGTTGTGGTATCTGTGATGGACATTGGCACCTACTACGTATTTCAGCGAACGGGAGTTCATATCGTAGATGCTGAAGAAGAAGCATATTCCCGTGGTCTTCTTGGACCCCGCCTACTTCCATGGCTCCTTCCAAGACTCCTTTTCCGACTACGGGTCCTCCGAGTTCAACTTCAAGATGCGGATGAAGCTGGAGCTCGTGAAGCACGTGCTGGAGAACGGGTTCAACGTCCTGTACGCGGATTGCGATGTGACCATCTTCAAGAACCCCTTCCCCTTCTTCAAGAAGTACCCCGGGTACTCGATCGTCGCCCAGCAGGACGAGACCATCTGCGCCGGCTTCATGTACCTGCGGCCCTTCCGCAACACACTGGACTTTTTGAACCTCGTCTCGCAGAAGCTACTCACGACCGACGCCCACGACCAGGACATCATCGTCAGCTTGCTGCCCATGTTCCCGCTGAAGTACGCCCTGCTGCCACAGAACCGCTTCCCGAGTGGCGGCGTGTTCTTCGACCAGTACCAGTATTACTGGGACCGGCGCGAGGACGAGCTGTACATCTTCCACAACAACTACGTGATCGGCAAGCGCAACAAGGAGCTGCGCATGCGCGAGATGCACCTGTACGTGGTGGACGTGGACGGCGAGTACAGCGACCCCACGCGCAAGTACCTCACCTTCGAGGTGGCGGACAACAGCAACCTGGAGGCCGTACTGATGAAGATGGTGCAGATGGCGAACGTGCTGAACCGCACGCTGGTGCTGCCGCCCACGCGCTGCGCGGACTTCACGGCGCGGTGGGTGTGGTGCAACATGTGCTCGATGCAGCCTTTACAGTGTTACCGCTCGGTGCTGGATCTGGCCAACAACGGCTACCGCGAGTCCGTGTTCTTCACCAACGCCAAGGTGCCGAAGGACCTGAAGTACGAGGACGCGCACAACGCCATCCACCGCTTTGACTCACGTTGCAACCCCGCCTACGCCTACCGCAGCACCTTCCCGGCGCACCGGCAACACCGCAACCCGACCGTGTGCCACGCCTGCCGGGGATCCACGTCGTACTGCGAGACGCGGTTCGGCTACAGGCAGAAGGAACGTGTTTTGAAATTCTATTCTGTGTGGCGTGTTTGTGAACAAACAGACGAGGCAAAGTACTCTTTCAGACGGCGCTCCATGTTCTCCTTCATGGAAATGTTCAGCAAGATCGTCTGCTCCGCGATGTCGATGGACCGCGACACCTCCTTCAGCTGGTTCTCCGGCAGCGCGAAGAACGCCTTGAACTGCTGGTACTCCGCCTCCGTGTCCAGCACCGAGCCGCCCGCCTCCACGAAGTAGCCCAGCATGTTGAAGGACTTCTTCAGCGACTCGCGCAGGTCGCCCAGGTGCTCGCGCAGGTACTCCCAGCACAGCTTGCTGTGCTACGCTCGTACACATCCCTCACGCCTACCTTCCGGTTGCGGCACACGCACGCGAAAGCCTGGTACGTGTCCTGCTTGCGAATCGTGCCGTCCAGCGAGAAGTTCAGCACCGCGTACAGCAGCGACGGGTACTGGCTCTGGCCCAGCGCGCTCAAGATGCGTCGCTTCTCCACGCCCGTCGTCTCCTGATACAGCGCCATCAGCTGCGCCATCGCCTGTTTCGCCTCCGCCTCGCTGCACGCGCGCAGCCCCTGCGCCAGACACAGCGCGCGGATCTCCGGGTGGCACGCCTTCTCTACGCCTCACGCCCTCGCCGCGGCGCCACCGTCATGGTCCTTCATGAACGCGTGGTAACGGCGCAACGCCTCCTGCACCGCCACCGGCTCCTCGCACAGGCTGCACATCACGCGCAGGATCTGCGGGCGCGCCGAGGTCATCTCCGTGCTCTCGCCCTCCGCCGCGTCCCAGCCGCAGCGCGCGTACGCCTTCTCCATCCTGCGATTGAAGTCATTCTATGCGTCTACAGCGACAGCGCGAACGCCTGGAACTTGGCCTTCAGCGCCGCGTCGTCCTCCGGCACGAAGTGGAAGAACTAGAAATGAGATCATGTTCGTACCGCCACGGAGAGAAGGAGCGTCGTGAGCACCTCCACCACCGACGGGTCGCTGTCGTCCTTGTAGCTACGCCTCAGCCGTCCGCGCGGGCCTCACGCCTGCATGAAGTCGAGCACCACATCGGGCGCCACCATCTGCGCGTTGCACAGTCGCTTCAGGTCCTTCAGCAGCTGGATGCGGTCCAGCGGCGCCAGCTCGCCCGCCGCCACGGCCGCCTTCAGCTTGGCGAGCAGCGCGGGCGGGTACTGGACCAGACACAGCGCGTTCTGGTTCACCTTCACCCACTTCTCCGCCATCTTCGCCTCCAGCAGCCGGTCGAACGCCTCCGCCGTCTCTTCCTGGTACAGGAACGGTGTGACTCCCGACGGCGTGACGATGGTCAGGGGAATGCGCCACGCACTCGCCGCCGTCGGCACCGCGGGGTTGCTGAAGAAGCGCTGCTGCGACGACGAGATCTTGCCGCCATCGCACGCGATGCGCAGCAGCGGGTAGCCCGGCTCCTGCGTCCACCTGACCGTCACACGCCCCCACGACCCCAACTTCTTCATGATGGCCTCGCAGTCAATGCCACTTCCCTCCTGCAGCGCGCGCCACAAGTCCTCGGTGCAGGCGTTCTGATAGCGGTGACGGTTCAGGTAAATCTCCATGCCCTTACGGAAGGCATCGCGGCCGATGAAGCTGGCGAGCATGTGAATGACGCTAGAACCCTTGTTGTAGGAGATGCCGTCGAAAATCTGGTCGATTTCGTCCGGGTGGTCCACCTTGACCTCGATGGGGTGCGTGGAAGGCAGGGCGTCGTCATAGAAGGCGGTGCAGAAGGAGTCGCTGTGGGTGAGGCGGCGACGCGAGGGTACTTATAGAACTCAGTGAACATGTGCCACTCGGGGAAGAGGTCGTCCACGCAGCAGTACTCCATGTAGCTGGCGAAGCCCTCGTTCAGCCACAGGTGCGTCCACCACTCCATCGTCACCAGGTCGCCGAACCACTACCGCTCAACCCATAATGGTTCTGTCACCATGTGCGCGATCTCGTGCGACACCACCAGCGCCACGCGGTGCTTGTTCGCCACGGTGGCCAGGTGCTCGTCGATCATCAGGTCCACCTCGCGGAAGGTCACACAGCCCCAGTTCTCCATGGCTCCCGCGGCAAAGTCGGGGATGGGCATCAGGTCCATCTTCTTCAGCGGGTAGCCCACGTGGAAGAAGTCCTACGATGAGAGGAGGAGAAAAGTCATACGGAGTAGTAGGAGATGGCGTGCAGCGCCACCTTCAGCGCGAACTCGCCCGAGGAGGACTTGCCGAGCGGCGTGTAGCTACGCGTGAACAAACAGGAGAAACACAACCAGTTGACTTCCACGCCCTCCTTCGTGTAGCCCGTCACCTTGTCGAACTCGCCCACCACGAAGGCGATCAGGTACGTCGACATGATGGGCGTCTCGGCGAACTGGAACACGTTCTTCGTCACGCCATTCTTCTGGATCGTGTCCTTGCGCACGATCGGCATGTTGCTGACGGCGGTGAAGCCGACGGGCGTGGTGAGGAAGATGTTGAACTTGGCCTTGAGGGCGGGCTCGTCCCAGCACGGGAACGCCTGGCGCGCATCGGTGGACTCGAATTGCGTGGTCGCCATGTAGCGCTCCTCTCCGTCGACGATGTACTTGCTGCGGTAGAATCCCTGCAGATAGTCGTTGAGAATGCCCGCGAACGCGACGTGCAGGCGGATGGAGCCCTCCTTCATGGGGGTCGCCAGATGGAAGACGACACGCTCCTTGCTCTTGTACACCGTGAATCTACCACTGATTCGCTACAACGGGCCGTACTCTTCAATCTCGGTGGTTACGCCTCCAGCCGTGACAGAGGCGGACTAACGACATGAGCAGAGGAAACGAAACATCGTACGGCGATCGAGAGCTCCTTCGCGTTGAGCATGATGAAAGAGGTCTCCTTCTTCACCTCCAAGTCGACGTCAACGGTTCCGGAAAAGACCCACTTCTTCAGGTCGATGTCGTCGTAGTGAATATAGTAACTGGATGGTGAGTGAGCAGACACAATACGAACGTGACAGGGACAACGTTGTCCGGCAGTCGAGTCTGTTCTAATGCGGCTTCCATGATGTAGATAATCTGAATAAGTGAGAAGAAGCCTTGGGAATTGAGAGTCGGCCCCGAATCGCGGCAATTCCCGCGGACCCCGGCTCCGACACGTACAGTGTGGGCTCTCTTGAACATCAAGGAACAACGCGACACACCAAGGAGAATGCGATATTCTGCGCCATAGAGAAGGTATTCCATCACCCAAAATGTTTGAACGACTGCGTAAGGCGAGCCAGAGGGTGACAAAGCGCGAAAACCTTGGATTGGGGACCTTTGGCCTGGCCCCGACCCAGGAAAAGGACACATCCCTCTGCGGTGTGATCCGACGCGAAGCGCTGCTCCCCGATGAGCTGAATACGACGGATTTTTCAAAGGAACAGCGAAAGAAGAGAGCGGACGTTGGTTGCGCGGATTTCTGTTGACCTTCGTAGGCCGTGAAGGCGCAGCAGGAAATGGATGAGCAGGTGTTGAGTGTGCAGCTCGATGCGTCTAGAATGGTGGACACGTTCGATCCGGTCCCCGAAGTGATCGTATCCGCCTGCTTTATGTGTGCTCATGGGAATAGAGAGACTATCCGAACGATCCCGACATGGATGAGTTCTGGATGATCAAGACGGAGGGCTTGCTGAAGTCGCAGCTGGAGATTGTCGACGACCACCTGAACCGCGCCGTTTCCGCCAACTACAAGGACTTTTTGACGGGCATCCGACTCATCCAGGAGATTGACTTGGATCTCAGCCGCTCCGACATCTACATTCAAAACACACGCCGCATGCTGAAGGACTCCATGGAGACCATCACGATCATATCCTTTTTGGACTGGGTCTAGACCCCTTAACCGCACCCCGGCTTGTCGATCGCGAACCAGCGCCGCAAGGAACTCCGTCTGCGCCAGGTGCAGAGCATCATCGAGACGTTCAAGGACCTGACGCAGGTGGAGTCGACGCTGCAGAAGGTGATCGAGAAGGGCGACATCATCAAGGGCGTCGAGATCGCCTCCCAGCTGGAGTCGATGATCATGTCCGAATCGCTGATGCAGTACACCTGCCTCGACCCGATGAGACGGCGCATCGAGGAGCTGTGGCCGCAGCTGAAGGAGAAGCTGATCCAGGTAGCGGTCGGCGCCTCCCTCCATTCTAGAACATTCGGGACCAATTGATCAACTTCGACCCAGTGGTGTACGCGAACGTGTTCCGCACGTACAGCGTGCTGGACGCGCACCTGCTGTCGATGGAGACGCAGAAGATGAAGAAGCAACAGCTGGAGGCGACACCGCGCACGCCCGCCAAGGAGGAGGAGAAGGAGGAGGACGAGGAGGTCAAGAAGCTGGTCAAGAAGAAGCCGGCGAAGAAGGACAGCTACTGCGACGTGCTGCAGAAGTGCGTGTGAGTGTGAGTGCTGAGTCGCAGGTGCGCGTGCGGCGTGATCGGCGATCTGGCGGAGAGCGGTCTGAAGGAGTACCTGCTGGTGAGCAAGGAGACGATCCTGCCGCGCGACCTGCTGCTCCAGATGGGCTACACGCAGCTGTGCGCCACGGTGAAGGCGGTGGAGGTAAGCATACTTAATGCATGTGAGCGTAGCTGCCGAAGGCGCTGCGCAGCGTGATGCTGCCGATCGCGGCGGTGCTGCACAACTTCTACCTGGTGTGCCAGTGGCACCGCAAGCCGTTCGAGGAGGAATCGTACGACCTGGACGCGCTGCACCGTCTCAACGTGATGGAGCACGAGGAGGAGGAGATCGGCGCCGAGGGCGAGAAGGACCTGGCGGCGTACGCCATGCCCGACCGCGAGGGTGTGAGCGGCGCGACGCTGCTGCAGGTGCGTCGGCAGCTGCGCGTGTGTCGCCGCGCGCTGTGGCAGTTCAGCCAGCGCATGATCAACGATTTCATCGACTGCTGCAAGCTGGACAGCGGCACGGTGCACCTCGTCAAGGAGATCGTGGTCAACGACCTGTGTCTGTACTTCACGCAGGTGGATATAGTGGCGGTGGCTGAGGCGTAGATCGGCAAGGTGTTCTGTGGAAGCGAGTCGGCGGAGCTGAAGACGAAGTTGGCGCAGAAGCAGTGCCGGTACGTGGAACAGCTGCATGTGAGCACCCTGGAGGTGTTCAAGAACAGTCTGGAGACGGAGATGTGGCAGGTGGAACAGAACCGAGGGAATGACCTCTAGCCGTTCCCGATGAAGCTGGCAGAGATGAACGGGTTCCCCGGGCTGCTGCAGAGCACGCTGGCGATCCCCGAGGAGGACGACATGTTCCTTCGCAGCAGCAGCAGCAACGTCGAGACGGTGTTCGTGAACTGGAAGAAGGAGGGCAACTGCTTCGAGGAGGGAAAGAAGCTGCAGCTGCGCACGGCCAAGCACCCCGACGTGCTGAACAGCATCGACAACGCACTGATCCTCACGGGCGTGGGCATCAACGCCTTCAGCAAGTCCGTGAGCAAGTACATCGACCTGATGCTCCACATGCCGCTCGCCGCCGACTTCGTTCTCGCCAAGCTCCTCAACCTCGTCGACTACTACGTCTACGCCGTCACCACGCTCTTCGCGCCCTCCTCGCTTCTCAACACGCTGTTTGTCCAGACCAACGGCGCCGAAGTCTATCCGCACATCGTGCCCTTCATTCGCCGCTGCCAGAGCGTCTTCTTCCCCGTGGAACCTGTCGAGGTCGACGAAACGGCCTCTGCACGCGATCTGGCGGAGCGTCTCACGCCACTCAGCGCGCTGTCCCCCGAGGCGGAGGAGAATTTGGGCGTGGGGGTCTCGTCGCGGCGTGACGCGTAGCTGCCGCAGCCGGTGCTGAGCGTGGACGAGAGTCTGCTGGAGGAGAACGTGGAGGTGCGTCGCATCATCGCCGCCGAGAGCACGCGCCTGTTCACGGCGCTGTTCGCGGCCATCAACGACCGCGTGTGCTCGCTGGCGCCGCTGGCGAAGAGCGCGGCGATCCAGGCGTACGTGCGCGAGCTGCCGGACATGACGCAGGACCTGTGCCGCATGTTCTATCGCTGCTCGACCTACTCGGTGCTGAAGGTGGGCGTGGGCGCGGGCATCGAGCGTAGAACCTGGAGGCGTACAAGCCGATGATCCTGAAACAGAAGTGGGACGTGCGCAGCGCGAAGAAGCGCGAGGCGGAGTACATGGAGGTGATCGAGCAGGACATGAAGGGCGCGTGGGACATGATGAACACAGCGGTAGTGGCGACACGGCGGAATCATGTGTAGTCGGAGGAGGGTCGCTTCACGCCGCTGTGCGTGTCTCGGTTCTGGCGTGTGCTGATGGGCTGCGTGCTGGAGGAGCTGCTGTCCAGCTTCACGGAGGTGAAGAAGTGCTCACAGGAGGGTCGGGAGCAGATGGGCATGGACACGAACGCCATCTACAACTACGCGACGAGCCTGTGCGACATTCAGCCCGCCGACGACGCGAAGGACCTGAAGTACGTGATGGACTATCTAACCTGCTGCAAGCTGGAGCAGCCTGCCGATGTGCTGGCGTGGGCGGAGAAGCACAAGGACGACTACTCCCTCGAGGTGGTGAATTCGATTCTGAATTACGCCATGGCGAAGAAGCTCAACAAGCAGGACCTGAAGGACCTGAAGGAGAGCATCGACCGTCTGTACGCCGAGGAGGAGCCCGAGGAGGAGGCCGAGCAGCCCGAGGAGGCGGAACAGGAAGCGTGAATTGTTTGGTACAAACACTCCACTTACAACACTTCTTCTCGCTCGTGGGCTTCGGCGCCTCGATGGGAGTTATATTAACGGGGACGACCGGGGCGCGAATGCGGGGCAGGCGGCGGGCGATGGTCTCGAAGATGAGGTCAATGTTCTCCTTCGTCTTGGCCTACGCGCTTAACCCAACTATGTAGTATTACAGACACCTCCATGAACAAGATGCCGGTTTCCTTGGCATACTCCTCGGCCAGCTCCTTCGGCACTTCTCTCTACGTCATGATTCAAAGAACACATGCATACGTTCATCGACAGATCGCACTTGTTTCCGGCAAGGGCAATCACCAAGTCGGGATTTCCAGCTACGGGTTAAGAAGAGGAGCCAGGGAAACAGTTCTGCTTCAGCTCGGTGATCCAGTTCTTCGCTCTAGCAAAAGATACCTATCCCTGACACAAAACACACTTCCCTCACTCTGTTTGTGATATCGTAAATGACAACCGCGGCCTTAGCACCACGGTAATACATGGGAGTGAGTGAGTGATATCTACGTCTCACGAAAAACACACAATCGCAACCTCTCCTGTCCGGCCGTATCCCAGATATCAAACTTCACAATATCGCTGTCAATTTTGATTGTTTGGCTCATAAACGCCGCTAAACCGTCATCCAGCCCACCGTCACGCACCTCCGATAGTACTCTCCTGATTCTCCAAAAACTGATCTCTCACATATCTCTGCACAATGCTGGATTTTCCCACGGCCGTTTCTCCCAGCAGGACCTTCATGTTTAGAACCGCACCCTACTCTCCTACAATTTTGTACTTAAACAGCTGTGCCCCGTTAACCTCCGGACTGGTAGCCATTCTCTAGAAATCGATAAGGATGCCGACAAATATGGATCTGTATCAAATGGCGGAACCCGCGGTTATTGGAGTCAAATGGCTTAGGATTCGTCATTCCTATCTCTCTTTCTTTGTGCCTTTCCCCATTCACCCTCTTCCCACTTGGGCTCAACCACACTTTTCCGTCGCCCTACACATACCATAGAAAAATGGACACCTCGCGCGTTCTGAAGGGATCCCTCATCAAAGTGATTGCCGAATTACGTACCATCGTTCCCAAGGGTACTTTTCCTTTTCCTCCCCTCATTGCCAGAACAGTTCGAGGCCACAGTTCGGAAGTTCATTCCCGACGGGTTGGACGGCATTGAGAATATACAGTGCGAACCCGTGAAGAGACCCTCCATCGGTTCTTCCTCGGCGATTTCGTTACCCGTAGATGATTCCAACAAGAAAACGAAGAAACTGCGCGTGTTTGACATTACAAAGTACAGAAGGCGGCACATTGCCCTTCGGGTTTGCTTGCTGAGGGAAATCGTAAGGGACTAGGTGTTCTACGACGGTTCTACCATGGGTGGCTTTGCCCAGCACGACAGCTCGCAGCTCATCGAGGGAGTCCTGAGCGACAACTCCATCGAGACGACGCTCTTCACCGCTCTGAAGCGAGTGAACCTCATCGACGACATTACAAAATGCCACTACCAACGATGCGGACGAACCGATGTAGGCGTCAGCGCCTTCAACCAAGTCGTTTCCCTTTACCTTCGTTCCAATCTCCGCACTGGCGCGGAGTTTGTCGACGAGTACGACCCGTCCGTGGTTTACAACCCTCCTGATTCCATTCCCTCCAAGCCGCTGGAGGAGTTCGACTACTCCACCGTGCTCAACAAGGTCCTTCCCGCCAACATCCGCATCACCGGCTGGTGTCCCGTGTCGCGTGATTTCAGCGCTCGCTTCTCGTGTTGTGGTACCCCCTCTTTTTGGTCCCCACGTGTAGGTCGTGTGTATCGCTACTACTTCCTCCGTCGCGGGAACGACATCGAGCGCATGCGTCTCGCGCTGAAGCAGTTGGAAGGAGAACACGACTTCCGCAATTTCTGCCGAATCGACACAATCAACGTGTGCGACTTTACGCGCACGATCTTCAAAGGCGACGTCGTGGAAATAAAGAAGGGGTGCGTTTCGTTCGGAAGGCTCACGGTTAGAATGGATTCTGAACATGACGTGTTGGCGATCGAAATCATTGGCCGAGCGTTCTTGTGGCATCAAATCCGCTGCATCATGAGCGTCCTGTTCTTGGTGGGATCGGGCAAGGAGTCTCCCGATGTCGTGTCGCAATTGCTCGACATCCAGAAGAGTCCCAAGAAACCGCAGTACATCATGGCCGATCCCGAGCCCCTGGTGCTGTACGACTGCATCTTCAACCCTGGAGACAATGCCCCGGATTCCCAAAACAAGCGCTATTTTGACATTATCAAAGCCAGTCCGTATTTCGACGCCATCGAGGCCAGCAACGAGGATACGAAGTACAACTCGGCGCCGTGCTGCTTCTCCAACTCTCTTTCCGACTACGGCGTGCAGCGACTCATGGACGACATGCAATTGCACCTCTACACGCAGTCCATCGCTCTGTCCCGCTACGAGCAAGTGACGGATGCGCTGCAGGCAGAGTATGCAGCGAAGTGAGGCTTTTGATGAGCGATGATGTGAAGATTGCCCACCCTGCGGAAGAAGATCAGCGACTTTAGAGAACTGAACACCGTTGGCCAAGCGAACCACTGCGCGTAACGGGAAGAAAGGGATTGTGATGCGTAGCGTCGTATGAAGACCGCGTGCGTAGTCTTGGCGAGGGCTCGCTGCAGAAGCTGAAGAACCGATACCAGTACGTGGACTTGGAATCGAACGAGTTCATCCCGGATGTGATTAAGGAGAAGCTGAATCAGAAGTGTTCTGTTTGTTGTGACAATTGAGTTGTGGTTTTGACAGAAAAGAGAGGATACGGACAGATGCGACGATTCTCATCCCCAAAAGGCAGTGAAGCGCCCACACATGCATTTCACACTTCGTTTCAAAACAAACACCCCACATTACAGGGCACGA
>ERZ827156.2899-NODE-2899-length-16498-cov-13.929940_pt1 | contig 16498 bp, 25 predicted proteins | sample MGYA00519919_ERZ827156 | MGnify/ENA primary metagenome ERZ827156 (study PRJEB31778, sample SAMEA3449269) | human gut metagenome | biome: human gut; feature: human-associated habitat; material: faeces | place: United Kingdom | collected 2010/2012 ... | reverse complement strand
TCTGCCGGTCTACTCCATCACCCCCGATGCGGCGAATCCTTCGACCGGCATCATCAAGGACAATAACGGCCTCTCCTGCCGCTACTGCCTGAGCAAGGATCTGACCGCGCTGTCCACCGCGACGCTCACCACCACCGCCACCAAGCACATGTTCTACGGCAATCCCCAGTGTGCCGAGCTGGCGCTGTGGGGCGGCTTCGAGGTCGAGGTCAACGAGGGCTACAAGTTCGCCGAGGGCCTGCTCACCGTCCGCGGTGAGGTCACGGCCGACGTGGACGTGACCGTAAAGAACGGCTTCGTGGTCGTGACCGCGAAGAAGGCCGCCGCCTGAGCATAACACACGCGCTTTCCGTGCCCGAATCGGGCACGGAAATGCGCGCGGAAAGGAGCAACGTATGACCCATGAATACGCTCTCGCGCTGCTGAAGGCTGATCTCGGCTTTTACACGGTCTCCGGCCCGGTATCGGACCTGCTGGAAAGCAAGCTCCAGGCTGCGGAGAAAGCTATTGCGAAAATGGGCATCACGATCGACATGGAAGACGGGGACGATCTTAAGGGCGCAATCACGGATGGAAAGCTCGTGCAAGCCGCCGGCGGCATCACGCAGCGCATGGAGCAGAGCGACAAGCTCGGCTTTGACTGGAGGATCTTCACCGTCAACGACGTGGACGTCCGAAAGGATTACGTCGAGCAGGAGAATCCGGTCGGCACGAGCGCCGACAATCCCATCGAATACACGGAGGGCGTGCCGCTCATCAACAACGCCTTCTACCGCGTGGACGGTGTGATCAAGGTCTACATGGACGGCTGGGTAGACTGGGAGGGCTGATGTGACCGCCTATGAGGCTGCCGTCCGGGAGAAAGACCAGCTTTATGCGCGCATTCAGCTCGTCCGGGAGGAGATCAAGCAGGAGCAGGACCCCGGCAGACGCGGAGAGCAGAAGCACCGTCTTCGCATCCTGTTCGAGATGTACCACGAGAGCCTTGAGCGGCTGGAATATCTTCGCCCACCGCAGGAAAAGCGGCACAAGGCGGTCAAGCGGACGGTCATACACACCGGTGCTGCCGGAGCCGATGTCAACAGCTTTGACTTCTTCGAGCGCTGCGACTTGACCTTTGCAGACCTCGAAGGAAATCAAGTCCGTTGGGATGACCTCGGCTCGGACAATGGCGAGAGCCGCGCGCGGCTCATGAGGGCACTCCGGCGCGGCCGCGCGGCGGTCTCAGACCGCCAGCGCGAAATGCTCGATCTCCTCCTGCAGGGCAAGACCGCGACGGAGATCGCCGAGCAGCTCGACGTGAACAAGGCCACGGTCTCCCGCACACTGCTTCGCGCGAAGAAGGTCCTTAACGATAAGTCGGAGGATCTGCGCCAGGAGGATCTGCGCGAGCATCCGAACCGTCTTGACCTGGCCGAACCGGAAACGGCGCGCTATGTGCTCTCGCGTCTGACGGAGACGCAGGCCGTGTATCTCTACCTCTACTATGGCGAGTGGCTGGATATGCGCTCAATCGGCGCACTGCTGGGCGTGGACCATTCGACCGTCTGCCGCACGATCCATCGCGCGGCCGGCCGCATCCGTGCCCTCTGCACCGACGGCAGCGGCGTGGAGCTGCTGGGCGTGGACGCGCTCGAGCCGGCACTGTATGCGCTCTACCAACAGCACGCAGCGGACGATCTGATCCCGGAGCGGGCCAGAGCTGCGGCACGCAGGGCGACTGCCTCCGGAGCCCAAAAGCGGCAGGAGCGGACGCCGGATCGCGCGCTGATAACGGCGCCGATATGGGGCCAGCGAAGGCACCGCGCAGCGGCGCAGAGCCGTCTCCTGCGTGCGTTGGAAGACGCGGCGGCTCAGCGTACCGGCTCGCTCCTCGCGCGCCTACGCGCGCTCCTGCGGGCTTTCCGCGTGAAAATAACAAGAGCCGCCTGACCGTCAGGCGAGGCCGTGCATTGCAGTTAAGTCACGGGCATTCCGAGAGATCAAGAACACAGGAAGCAGCTCCCGCCGAACAGCCCACAAGCGTCCAGCGGACACCCGTATTCAATCCTCGGCTGCCCATTCCAAGTTTCCGAGATTTCGTTTCTGCCGGTTGATTTTTTCGACAAGGGAATCACTCGAATCACATTGCTTTTCACCTTTTCCGCCGCCGGAACGGACGGGGCCGATGCCCGGCGAGATCGTAACAGGCAGGAGGTGGTGATCGTCCCCCAGACAGACGGAATGCCTGTGACTTAGCTGCAATGCACAGGAAATGAAAAAGCCGCCCGAGGGCGGCAAATTGACAAGGCGCGGCAGACTGTGCTATAATTCGGCTGCCAGTAAGAACGGCGAGGTTGTCCACTTCCTTCAAAGGAGGTGCGCGATGGTTACATACGCTGATATGTTTGCATATTCGCTTGTGCTCATCGGTCTTGCGTCTCTGATCTTCACGGTCACAAGACATAAGAAATAACCGCCCACCATAGCGGTAAGCGGCGTTTCCTTCGAGCTATAAACTCACTGAGGGACGACCGCCACCAGCAATGGCAGCCGTTCTTACTGGCCTAAATATAGCACACCTAAAGCCGCTTTGTCAAGCACGACAAGGCGGCTTTTTGCCGCCGGAAAGAGAGAATGCCTATGAACCTATCGACCGTTGCATCGACCTGCTCGGAGATCACGGTCATTCTGGCCGCGCTGGCGATGCTCATTAAGCCCATCCGCAACAAGCTGCTGGGGCTGGACAAGCTGACCGACGCGCTCAAGTGCCAGCTCCGGCACGACATGCTGCACACCTACTACCGCCACAGGGAGGGCCGCACCATCCGACAGTACGAGCTGGAGGATTTTCTCTATCTCTATCGGGGCTACAAGGCCCTCGGCGGCAACAGCTTTATCGACCGCATCAAGTCGGAGATCGACGAATGGGAGGTGGTAAGTTGATGGATTGGGCCGAAACCGTCCTCGCGGGCGTGTGCGTGGTCTGCATGACGCTTCTGGGCATCGACCTCTATAAGTCCGCGCGGGAAAAACTCAAGAGCATGCGCAAGCGCGACAAATACGTATGGGCGGCGATTTTTAACCTGACGTGGTACTGCATCGTGAGTTTCGTGCTCGCCGCCAACGACAAAATTGTGCCGGACAGCCTGACCGTCGCGTGGTTCGCCGCGTGGACGGCAGAGCTTGCCCTGCTCGCCAATATCAAGATCAAAGGAAAGGACGATTGAAATGGACCTCTTGCTGAAAAAACTCGCGAACCTCCTGAGCGTGAAATCGCTCGTGACCATCGCGCTGACCATCACGTTCTGTGTGCTCACCATCCAGAACGCGATCCCTGAGAACTTCATGAACGTCTACACGATGGTCGTGACGTTCTATTTCGTCAAGCAGCTCAACACGGAGACGGACAATGGCGCTGGCAAGTGACATCCTCGCCGTGGCGGTCAAAGAGATCGGCACGGTCGAGCAGAGCGGTAACCGGCAAAAGTATGGCAAGGCCTACGGCATGGACGGCGTGTACTGGTGTATGCAGTTCGTCTGGTGGTGCTTTCAGCAGGCGGACAAGGCGCTCTTTATGGACGGCGGCAAAACGGCCTCCTGCGGCGAGCTGATGCGCTGGGCGCAGGCACACGGTCAGTGGGTCACCACGGGCTACCGGCCCGGCGACGTGCTGATCTACGACTTCCTGGGCACGGCGTACAAGACCGACCATTGCGGCATCTGCGAGAGCGTCAGCGGGCAGTACGTCACCGCCATCGAGGGCAACACCTCCAACGGCAACACCGGCAGCCAGAGCAACGGCGACGGGGTGTATCGCCGCAAGCGCAAGCTCTCGCTGGTGCTCGGCGCGTACCGCCCGAAGTACACGGACTACCGCGCGCAGCTCCAAAAGCGCTCCGGCCTTGAGGACAAGACGATGGACTACCTCGCGGCCTACAAGTACGGCAGCGACCTGATCCGGAAGCTCGCAACAATGAAATAATTGTGCCCGAATCGGGCACGGAAAGGAAAATCGGTGGGAAGTCTGCAACACTTCCCCTCGCGTGGGCGCCTGCAAGCCGTGGTGCCTCTATGGACACACAGCACAGAGAGATCCGCGCTCAACTTTCCGCGATGGCTCCGCGCAGGGCCATTTCCTACATTCGTTCCTTCGACCTGCCGCCCGACGAGGCCGCGAGCCTCATCGAGTGCGACGTGCGCGGGCGGTCCTGCGTGCAGGCGGCGGAGCTGCTCCACCTCAGCGTGGACGGCCTCGCCAAGCTGCGCCGCCGCGCCTATCACAAAATCGCAGACGGACAAAACGAGAGCACCGACTAATCGTCGGCGCTCTTTTTTTATGGGCAGGGCAGAACGCGGGCAGTTTGCGGGCAGTTCTCAAGGCGGAAACCGCGGTACGATGGAGGCAGAACAAAAGGAGGTGCGGTGCATGGAGCAATTTGCGATCGCCGGCTATTCCGGCAGCGGCTGCGTGATGGTCGCCATCGACGGCAGCGAGATCTATCAGGTGGACTATTTCGGCAACCGTCAGCAGCTCATCGGCAAGACCGCCTCGGCATACGCCGAGCTGGAGGCCACCACGCAGGAGTACTACGACAAGCTCGTCGAGCTGGGCGTCATCACTCCGCCCAAGACGCAGGAGGAGCTAATGGGCGAGATGCAGTCGGCCATGAGCGACATGGCGGAGATCATCAAGGGCCTCTCGGCCCAGGTAAAGGAGCTGAAGGAAAATGGACCTCAAGCAACTCTTAGCGGCAGCGGCGAGAATGTTCCCCAGCGCCGACCTGCAAGGCGCGGCGGCGAGAGCGGAGCAGGCGATCAGCGGGACGGCTGACACGCTCGAGGGCGTGCAGAGCACCGCGCGCCGCCTCGGCATCGACCCGAATATCGCCAACAGCCTCTATGCGCGCTACGGGCGCACGATGCAGGCAAAGGCCCTGTGCGGCCTCCTCGGCACGACACCGGAGGCTTTGCGCTCTGATGCCAATAAAATACTCGGCGGTGCGCAGAACGCCTCACAGGCCCCGCAGAAAGGCAAAGCGGGGCAGTCCACAAAATTCCCCCGGCTCAAATAGCCGTCGGAATAAATAAAATCACGAAAGGAGCACGAACACATGGAAGAGCGCAGCACCGGTATGAGCTGGATCGCAGTCCTTTTCGTCATCATCGTGGTCGTCGCCATCTTCGGCGGCAACCTCGGCGGCGGCTGGGGCTGGAATCGCAGCGGAACCCCCTATCCCGCGCAGGAGGGCGGCTGCAACCGCGTGAGCAACTGCCAGGTCGAGAAGCAGGAGATCGTCGACGCGGCGCGCACGCAGTATCTCATTGAGCAGCAGAGCAACAACACCCGCGCGGCCATCAACGCAAGCACGGAGGCCATCACCTCGCAGGCGAGCCGCATCTACGAGCAGCGCCTGCAGGAGACCATCTTTGACCTCAAGATGGAGAACCAGAGCCTCAAGAACGGCATCTTTACCAAGGAGCAGACCGACGCTCTGGCGGCTAAGATCTCCGATTGCTGCTGCGGCTTTAACCGCCGCCTCGACGCGATCGAGTGCCGCATGCTGACGAAGCCGAACCTCTACGGCGTGGCCGCCACCGGCGCGGGGCAGATCATCCCCGCGACCTGCGGCTGCAACGGCAGCACCAACCTCTAACCATTTTCGCGGCCTCGCGAAAATGGTAGGCCCTGCAGGCCGGGAAGCAGGCGGGGCAAATGCCCCGCCTATCTTATTTTGAAAGGAGACACTGAAATGTCCTGTAAATCCGCTCTCTATGCTGCCATGCAGACGCCCTCCGCGGTCGCGGTCGGCGGCGTCATCCCGCTCGGCAGCCTCATCCGCCGCTACGGCTGCGACGTCAGCCTCAACGGCAACGCCGTCAACATCACCGGCGCGGGCTACTACGACGTCGACGCCTCGCTCACCGTCGCGCCTGCCGCTGTTGGCACCGTCACCGTCACGCTCTTTAAGGACGGCGTGGCCGTCCCCGGCGCGACCGCCTCGGCGACCGCCGCCGCCGCGGACGATGCGCTTGACCTCAACATCACGGCTCTCGTGCGGCAGGTCTGCTGCGCTGCGGGCTCCGCTCTGACGCTGGTGCTCACCGGCGCCGCCGCGTCGGTCGAAAATGTGGCGCTGCGCGTCCAGCGGATCTGAGAGGTGCGCTATGATGCAGCTCTTGATCGGTATGCTGCTCGGCGCGATGGTCTCGACACCCACGGGCCGCAGCATCGGCAACCAGATCGGCGACGCGGCGCTTAAAAAGGTCAAGGACGCCGTGCAGGCGTCCGCGGACGGAGAGGAGGCAGACGATGGAAAATCTGCATGAACAGCTCAAGGCTTATATCCCGAAGCTCGAGCGCAGCATCCAGTCCTACATGACGCAGACGCCGCCCTCGCCCAATTCCGCGCAGGGCATCATGGCGATGTGGGAGTGCCTGGCCATGCTCAAGGCAGCGGAGGCGGGCACCTGCGGCGAGTTCACCAAGGCAGATGCCGAGAAGTGGGCGCAGCACATGCGCAACACGGACGGCAGCACCGGCGCGCACTGGAGCATGGAGCAGACCACCTCGCTCGCCGAGAGCCTCGGCGTGAGCCGCGACGAGGTCTCGCCCTGGTGCTGGTGGATCGCCGTGAACATGATGTACTCCGACTATTACGGCGTCGCCTCCCACTTCGGCGTCGCCACGCCGGAGTTCTTCGCGGAGCTCGCCCGCGCCTTCCTGCTCGACGAGGACGGCCCCGGCCCCAAGCCCAAGATGTCGGCTTATTACTGCGGCATCGTCAAGGGCAAAGACTGACCGCTATTTGCCCGCTACGGTCAAAATATCTGTGCCCGCTATAATGCCCCCTATGAGTTCTTTTTAATCGCCGCAAAGCACCACAAAATGTCACACTTGCAAAAAGCAAAAAAGAAAGGAAAAAGCCTGCTGTTGCAGGCTTTTTCCTTATTTGGCGCGGAAGAGAGGATTTGAACCTCCGCGGCGCTTTTTACACACCCTACTCCCTTAGCAGGGGTAGAAAAGCCCTTTAATATCAAGCGCTTGCGGCGATTTGCCCGCTACGGTGACTGCTATGTTTCCTCCTTGAGTCTGTCCATATCCTTCTGCCCGAGAATGTTGATCCCCTCGTGCATCGCCATCGTGTCCGGGTGGATGTAGCGCTCGGTGGTCGTGATCTTGCTGTGGCGCATGATCTCCTTAATGACCGTGAGGTGGACATTATCCAGCGCGAGCGCGGTCGCGGTCGTGTGGCGGCAGGAATATGGCTTGAGGTCGCGCACGCCGCAGCGCGCCTCGGCGCTGTGAAATTCTGCGTAAAAGTTGTCCTCGTTCATGTCCAGCACTTTTCCTTTTCGGCTGGCGGAGGCTTCGCAGAGCTGGCGTAGCACGGGCTCGATGAGCGCGGGGAAGACGATAGGCGTCTGCTTGCGTATGTCGGTTTTGAGACCGGCGCCGATGATCTCATGCGTCTCAAAGTTTACCATTGCTTTTGTCAGATTTTTAAGCTCGCCGGGCATCATGCCCGTGTAGATCATCAGCAAGATGTATCCGACAAAAATATCGCCGTTGGCATAGGCTTTCCAAAACGCCACGATCTCGTCTTTGGTGTAAGGCTGTATCTTTTTCTCCTGCAGCGGCGGCAGTTCGATGTAGGGCGCGAGATTGGTCGGCACCGCGCCCTCCGCGACTGCGCGATCATAGAGGTGCGAGAGCACCGTGCGCATATCCTTTGCGGGGTAGTGGGTGCTCGTCTGTGCGTCCACGGTATCCTGCAGGCGCTGGATCGTCAGCTTGCTGATCGGCAGGTGCGCGATGGACTTTAACCGGCCCCAGGCGATCTGGTGCGCCATGCGGCGCGAATCGGAGAGCTTTGGCAGAGACGCGCCCTCATAGTGCATCCAGTAATCGCTGAGCGTGGGAAGCTTGACCTCCCGCATCTCAGGAGGATTGGCTGCGTAGGCCAGAGCGGCGGTCTTGGTCGGAAAGCCGCCCTTGTAGTGGCGCAGCTGCTTGAGCTTGCCGCCCTCTGCGCGGAAGCCGACCGTCCACACGGCGGTCCATGTCGAGCCGCGCTTGCGTGCGGAGCCTTGCCCGCTGCCGCGCTTGCCGGTGCGCGGCTTCGGCGGCGGTGCCACAAGCCGCTTGCCGCAGTAGCAGCAGAACACGGCGTCGTCCGGGATCTCCCGCTGGCATTTGGTGCAGTTCATCGCGCCGCCTCCCTTCGCGAAAAATGGAACGACCGCCGCCATGCCGGGCGGCGGCCGTTTGTGTCATGTTCCTGCTGTATCGTCTCGGATTTCCGCGGGAAATTCTGCGATTTCGTTGTCCGAAAACCCCGCGTCAGCCAAAAACGATTTACGCTTTTCTACGGCATTGTCGATCAGATCATTGACTTTGCCGAGGTATTCCTGAAATATGTCATAATCGAATGCTTCGCCGCCGTCAATATAGTCCTTTATGGCCTCGCACACAACGCGCGCGTTTGCCGTGTACGCGCGCGCAGCGCCGACATAAAGGATAGCCGGCTGAGTGTCGGCGTCAAAGCTGTCGAGCGAATCTTGGCTGGATTGAAGCACTGCAATCATAACACCAAGGACGTCTGTGTCACCTCTGTCGGCGGCATCTGCGACAACATCGTCGAGGGCCTGCAGCTGATCGCTTGCGGTTGTGACGACCGCCCACACTTGAGAGTCTAACTCCTTAGCGGCGATCTGGGACTCCGTCTCCGCCGGCTCGCCGCAGGCGGTCAGGGTAAAAGCGAGGGCAAGCGCGAGGACCATTGCAAGAGACCGCTTCATGGCTTTGCCTTCTTTCCGTGCCCGAATCGGGCACAATTTTTTATATTTTCCCGCAGGTTAACGGGAATTTAACGGTTTCTCTGCCTTTTTCGACAGAATCTTGTCAAAAAAGGTGCTATGGTTAAAATACACGCAGGTGCTCCGGAGGTGTCAGCTCGCCTGCGCAGGCCCCGTCGTCAGTTGCAGGGGCGGCGGGGCCGCTTTACAATGGAATATCTGGCCGGTCTAAAATACGAGTAAAGAGAGGTACATAGACATGTCAGATCAGCACAGCGCGCCGCAGGACTTGACCGAGTTACACCAACGCCTCATCGAGAAATACCGGCGGCTTACGCCGGAAAACCGTGGGCGTCTCATGGCCTATCTTGAGACGATAACAGCAGGTCCAGATATTCCTCCAGCTTTTCCCGATTCCGCGCGCTGAGCGCGTCATACCCGGACAGCAGCCTGTCCTCCTCCGAGGGCGGGCTGCTTTCTTTTTGCTCGCCGAGCAGGTCGGACGTGGTCACGCCGAGATACTGCGCGAGCAGCTGCACCTTTGCGACGGACGGAGTTTGCCCCTTTTTCACATTGGAAAGCAAGTCCTTGCCTGCGCCACTTTCTTTGCAAGCAATAGTTGGCGCAACGCCCTTTAGCTCGCAATACTTTTTAACATTTTGAACAAACAGAGATGTATCCAATGCTTTAAATCCTCGCTTAGAGTTGTTAATAAGCGACAAATATCTATAATTAACGATTTTTCTATTGACAATCGTTAAAAGGCGATTTATGATAGGCGTACAAGGTAAACGCAAGGTTTACATGAAACGAAAGGAGAGAAAGGCATGAGGGAATTTGAAATCAGCATCAAGTCTGATCCCCACGGCTCGGTCGTCACCGTGCAGGGGAGCACGCAGACCATCCTTGTCGAGTTTGGCATCCTTGCAAACTCCATCAGCGAGCAGTGCGGTATCCCGCGCGAGCTGCTGATGATGGCGGTCATGAAGGGTGCGGAAATAAAGCGTCAGATCATGTCCGGCAGCGTCTGCATCGATGAGGGCGCGATCGACCGCGCGCGCGGCGGTGAAAAGTAAATCCACAATTTACTGTATACCACAAATTTCACGCAAAATCAAGAGAAAGGACGTGACAAGAATTGACAAGATTCCGCATCCGGGAGCTGCGCGAGGCGCGCGGAGTAAGCCAGTACGGACTGGCCCGCCGGCTCGGCGTGACCAAGATGGCGGTCAGCCGGTGGGAGAGCGGTGCGGCCATGCCGACGGCGGACAAGCTGCCGACCATCGCCGCGCTGCTGGAGTGTGAGGTCAACGACCTCTACGATGACGAGACGCTTCGCGCCGCGAGCGAGGCGGCGAGGGCCGCGGTGGCGGCCAAGGGCGCGGCAGACGCGAGAGCGCTGGCCGTAGGAAAGTGAGGAGGTGAGCACATGATGACATTGGAGGACATCCGCAATTCGACGAAGGAGACCATCAGCGCTGCGACGGCGGGGAGCATTCTCGGCTGTGACCCTCAGCTGATCCGCGTGCAGGCTCGGCAGGACCGAACGCAGCTCGGCTTTCCGGTGATCCTGATGCGCCGGCGTGTGCTGATCCCGCGCAGACCGTTCCTCGCCTACATCGAGGGCGGCGCGACCTCTCCGATACTTTGACATTACCACAAAGGAGGACGAAAGACAATGGCAGCGTTATACCCAAATATCTATCAAAGAGGGCGCAAGGTGACCCTTTTGACGCAGGAGGAGGCCGCGGAGCGGCTGCACATCTCGCCCGAAACGCTCAAGCGCTACGAGGGCGGACGGCTCACACCGCCGGACGAGACCGTGGCGCGGATGTGCGAGGTCTACGGCGTGAGCTGGCTGGCGCTGGAGCACGCGAAGGCGACCGACCGGCTCGGTATCCTGCCGGAGCTGGAGCCAAAGCCCCTGCCGATGGCGACCATCTCGCTGACCAACCGCCTGCGCGACGCAGCGGATCGGCTGGCCGGACTGCTTCGCATCGCCGAGGACGGCGTGATCGACGACGCGGAGCGCCCGGAGTTCGACGACATCGTGCAGGACCTGCGCGAGACCATCGCCGCGGCCTATCAGGTGATCTACGCGGACGGCGCAAAAAAAGAACGCCCCGAGGCTGGCACCTCGAAGCGTTCACGCTCTCAGAGAAAAACCTCTGAAAACCATTGCAAGGCTATTGTACCGCAGAAAAAGAGAAATGTCAAGGCTTTCCGAGAGGAGGCGCGCGCATGACGGGACTGGACATCTTCCTGATCCTCGTCGGCGTCACGTCTCTCACGGAGCGGCTGATGAAGATCATCGTCTATTTGGATGGAGGAAAGTATGAGCGAGGGCGTAATAAAGTCCGGCCATCGTGAGCCGTTTACCGTCCTGTATAAGTCCGCGATCCGAGACACGCGCCTGAGCTTCGAGATGCTCGGATTCCTGACCTATATGCTGGACAAGCCTCCCGATTGGGAGTTTACCATCTCCGGCATGGCGAAGGAGCGCGGCATCGGCAAGGACACGGTGCGCCGCCTCGTGGGACGGCTTGAGGAGGTCGGTTATCTGATGCGCGAGCAATCGCATGACGGCAGCGGGCGCTTTTCCGCGAACACCTACGTTTTGCAGGAAAAGCCACCGTTGTCGGAAAACACCGACAACGGTGAAAACCGTCGTCGGGAAACACCGTCAACGGAGTTTCCGACCCAAAGTAAGAACGTAGAGACTAAAGATTATATTATACCCCCCTATAATCCCCCCAAGGGGGACGGCGCGGAGCCGAGAAAACAGCGCAGCAAAACGACGCCGACATGGAAGCCGGAGCGCTTTGAGGGCTTCTGGGCCTACTATCCCCGCGGGGAGAACCGCATGGGCGCGGTGCGCGCCTGGGACAAGCTCAAGCCGGACGACGCGCTGATCGAGACCATCGGCCGGGCGCTGCAGATACTCAAGGCTTCGCCCGCGTGGCGGGACGGCGTCGGCATCCCGTATGCCTCGACCTTCCTCAACGGCCGGCGCTGGGAGGACGCCAAGGCCAAGCGCCCGGCGCAGAGCGCCAAGGCGCAGCCGGTGCGCCGCATCGAGCAGCCGCCGGATAGTCAGGACGGAGGGTGGACATGGGCCGAGTAGACGCGCAGCCGAGCGCCGGTTTGGAAGCCGAGCGCGCCGTGCTCGGCGCGATGCTGATCGACGAGAGCATCGTCAGTCAGGTGCTCGCCGAGGTGGACGAGCGCGACTTTACCAGCACAGCCAACCGGCTGATCTTCCAGGCGGCGCGCGAGGTGTTCCGCGAGGGCGGGCACGCCGACGCCATCACGATCAACGCGAAACTCGGCTACGCCTCCGGCTCGCCGCAGCAGCAACAGCTCATCGACCTGATGGAGGTCACGCCCACGAGCGCGAGCTGGCGCGAATATGCGCAGCTTATGCGCGAGCAGGCGGCGCTGGGCCGCATCCGCGCCCTCTCGGCGCAGATCAACGGCGCGGCTACGCTCGACGACGTCCGTCCGCTGCTCTCGGAGCTGCAAGCGCAGATGACCTCGCGGCGCGGCGTGAAGGTGGTGCCGATGCTGGAGCTTTTGCAGGATTTCTCCGTCCGCCACGCGAGCGGCGCAGCCGCGGACTATGTGGGCTTCGGGCTGGACGTGCTTGACCACAACAGCTTCATCCGGCGCGGCGACGTGGTGGTGCTGGGCGGCTACCCAAGCGACGGAAAGACGGCCCTTGCCCTGATGATGGCCTATCACATGGCCAAGACGCTCAAGGTCGGCTTTTTCAGCCTCGAAACGTCCGCCGGCAAGATCGGCGACCGCATCGTGACGCAGGGCATGAAGATCGACTTCGACGCGATCAAGCGCAGCCGCCTGACCGACCGCGACTGGGGTACCTTCGCGGTCTGCTCGGAGGACGCGGCCAAGCGCCGGCTTGACGTGATCCAGGCGAGCGGCATGACCGCCGGCGACATCATGGCCGAGGCCATCACCTACGGCTACGAGGTGATCTTCGTCGACTATGTTCAGCTGGTCGTCCCCGAGGGCAATCCGCGCGATCTGCGCAGCGAGCAGATGGCGACCGTCTCCCGCGCGCTGCACACCTTCGCCCAGAGCCGCGGCGTGCTGGTGGTGGAGCTGGCGCAGCTCAGCCGCCCCGAGCGCGGGGCATGGCGCGCGCCGGATATGCACGATCTCAAGGAGACCGGGCAATTCGAGCAGGACGCGGACCTGATCGTCATGGTCTACCGTCCCGACCCCAAGCAGAACTACTCGCAGGAGAAATGCCGCGTCATCCAGATCGCCAAGAGCAAGGAGGGCCGGCGCGGCAAGGGCGTGTTTGCCTTTGACGGCAGGCACCAGACCTTTGCGCCCTATACCCGCGACGACGAGAAGGGCCGGAAGGAGAAAACGGACGGCGAAGCGCCCGGTCAGATGGCGCTTGAGGAAGTGCCAGAGGACGAGAACGCGCCGTTCTGAAAAAAACGAGAGAAAGAGAGAAACGACATGCCAAGAATCGGAGATCCCCACGCCATTTTGGCGGACATCGGCGCGGCCATCGGCCCCGGACATCGGGAGCTCCCGCGGCTGCTGCCCGGCCGCATCGTGTACATCAACCGCGCGCACCGCTGGTTTCTCGTCGAAGCCCCGCTCGGCGACGGCGTCACGGTCCGCGAGGGGTTTAAATTTTGAGGGCGTATTATGACTAAGATAAAGCATCCGGTGCTTAAATATCCCGGCAGCAAGTGGCGGTTAGCTGACAAAATCATATCTATCATGCCACCGCACAGAAGCTACTTAGAGCCGTTTTTTGGGAGCGGGGCTGTGTTCTTTAAAAAGCCACCGAGCCGCATTGAGACGATCAACGACCTGGACGGTGAGATCGTCAACCTGTTCCGCTGCATCCGGGAATATCCGGAAGAGCTGATGCGCGCTGTGGCTTGTACGCCGTATGCCCGAGGCGAGTACGAGCAGGCATGGGGCCACTTCAAGGCTGGCGGACAGGCCCGTCCGGATGGCGTCGAAGCGGCCCGGCTGACGCTGGTGCGCTATTGGCAATCACACGGAAGCACCGTCACCTACAAATGTGGCTGGAAAAATGACCGAGTCGGGCGAGAGTATGCTTACGATGTTCACTACTGGCGGAACTTGCCGGAGTGGATTTCTGATGCGGCAGAAAGGCTAAAGGCTGCGCAGATTGAGCAATGTCCCGCGCTTGATGTGATCCGGCGATTTAATCATCCGGATGTGCTGATTTATGCCGATCCGCCGTATATGCTATCTACCAGGCGACGGAAGCAGTACCTTGTGGAAATGGCGGATGACATGCAGCACGTCGAATTGTTGGAAGCGCTCAAAGCTCACGCAGGGCCGGTTATTTTGTCGGGCTATGACAATGCGTTGTATGACTCCCACCTGCAGGGATGGAACAAACTGCAATGGAGCGCGCAGGCGGAGGGCGGCACACCTCGGACGGAAACCGTGTGGTGCAATTTTGAGACAAAATTTTGACAGAGAAAAAAAACAGGAGAACGACATGAAAACCATTGCGATCATGAACAACAAAGGCGGCGTCGGCAAGACCGTTACCGCCATCAACCTCGCCGACATCCTCGTCGCGGACTACGCGCAGCGCGTGGTGCTGGTGGACTGCGACGGGCAGGCGAACCTGACGCGCTTTTTCCTGCCGGGGGCGGAAAAGCTGGAGCTCACCACCACGGCGGATGTGCTGCGGGACGACTGCGAGCCGCTGTGGAGCGACAACCTTGTGCCCATCCGACCGGGGCTCGACCTGCTGCCGAGCAGCTCCGACCTCTACGAGCTCGACCTGCAGGCGATCAAGGACGGCGTGAGCGCGCCGGAACGACTGCGTCACTTCGCCGAGGCCGCGGCTGCGGACAGCGAGGTGGACTGGATGATCTTCGACTGCCCGCCGGGCTACACGCTCGCGAGCGTCGCGGCGCTGCTGAGCGTGCGCGAGGTGATGATCCCCGCGCTTGCCGACAAGTTTTCGCTCGACGGCGTGTTTGCCGTGATCGCGCAGCTGCGCGGTCTGAGCGCGGCCTGTCCGGGGCTGCGGTCCCGCGTGCTGCTGACGCAGACGCGCAGCGCGGAGGTGGTGGGCGAGTGCGAGCGGCTGCTGCGGTCGCAGCGCGTGCCGCTGTACCGCACGAAGATCCGGCGCACGGACAAGGTGCCGGAGAGCACGGTGACGCTCTCGCCGATGCGGGAGTACAGCCCGCGCAGCAGCGCGGCGGTCGATTACCGCTGCCTTGCCGGCGAGCTGATGGAGGAGGTTTAACAATGGCGGGCAAAAAGTTTGATATTACTAAGTTCGCGGCGACGCTGCCCGAGGCCGTGCCCGAATCGGGCACACGGGAGCAGATCGAATACATCGACGAGGCGAAGCTCAGCGGCGACGGCGAAAACTTCTACAGCATGGAGGGCATTGAGGCTCTCGCGCAAAACATCGAGCTGGTCGGATTACAGCAGCCGCTGCGTGTTCGCCCTGACCCCGATGACGAGGGCGGCTACATCGTGGTCAGCGGTCACCGGCGCCTGACCGCGATCCGCACGATCTGCAAGGCGGATGAGCCGGAGCGCTGGCGCACGGTGCCTTGCATCGTGGAACGCAGCGAGCTGTCGCCGGCCATGCGGGAGCTGCGGCTGATCTACGCCAACAGCGACACGCGCCGGATGAGCAACGCGGACCTCAGCGCGCAGGCCGAGCGCGTGGAGAAGCTTCTCTACCAGCTGCAGGAGGAGGGCGTGGAGTTCCCCGGCAGGATGCGCGACCATGTCGCCGAGGTCTGCCAGATAAGCAAGTCCAAGCTTGCGCGGCTGAAGGTGATCCGCGAGGGGCTGAGCAAATCTAAGCAGATCGCAAAGGCGTGGGAGAAGGGCGAGCTGCCCGAGGTGACGGCCTACGCGCTCTCGCACATGCCGACGGAGCTGCAGGATGAGATCGCCCACGTCTACACGCACCGAAAGAACTACTATGGCCACGGCCTGACATATCTGGGTGAGCGGAATGTGACGAAGATTGCCGAGGCTCTGGCGGCGCTTGACACGCTGCCGTGCAAGAAATGCGGCGGCAATTGCTCGGACTGCGCGCAGGGCAAGCGGGAGCACATCATCTCCACGCTGATCGAGAGCTGCTATTCCTACGCGCCCTGCGGCGTGACCTGCTGCGAGAAGTGCTCGGAGCTGGCCACCTGCAAACAGGTGTGTCCGCACCTCCTCTCCACGCAGGACCAACTCAAGACCGACAAGCGCGCCGCGCAGAAGGCCGAGCGGGAGCGGCAGGCGGAGGCCGACCGTCCGGTCATCGGCGAAATCACGGAGCTGTGGCGCCGCTTTGGCGTCGCCCGCGCCGCAGCCGGAAAAAGCGTGGCGGAGTGCTACAACGCCGCGGGCGTTGTGTATGGCGTCCCCGACGCGGACGAGGTCGTGCAGCTCGAAAACGGCGAGGCGAAATATGCAGCCAACACCAAGCTGCCCTATGGTTACAACTGCTACCTCGACGACATCCACCGCTTTACGCGCGTCGCAGACCTGCTGGGCGTGTCGCTGGACTACCTCTGCGGTCTGACGGACGAGCCCGGGCCGAAGCCTCCCACCTTGTTCAGCGTGGACCTCTGCTCGCCGGAGTGGCTGCCGCTCGACGCGGAGCATTGGCCGACCGAGGGCGCGCTGGTCGCGCTCAGCTATGAGACCGGCCTCGGCGGCAGCAGCT
>ERZ827156.2890-NODE-2890-length-16559-cov-20.501636_pt1 | contig 16559 bp, 18 predicted proteins | sample MGYA00519919_ERZ827156 | MGnify/ENA primary metagenome ERZ827156 (study PRJEB31778, sample SAMEA3449269) | human gut metagenome | biome: human gut; feature: human-associated habitat; material: faeces | place: United Kingdom | collected 2010/2012 ... | reverse complement strand
TTTTAAGGATAACTCGATTGTTTACAAGGGAACTGATTCAAGGCTTTGCAGTATTGAGCATTTCTATATGCTCATGAATAATTCAGGTATATTTTGTGAATCTTGAATAAAAATCATAAACCGCAGAGTTTGATACTCTGCGAAGGTCGGATGGATATATGGAAAATGAACAAATCAAGACAGAATTTAATGAAACTGAAAGAGAACAACTAATCGGTTGTTTAGTGGATGAACTCCCAGTACTACGTACAAAGTTAGGTGTTTCCCAGACAGAAATTGCTGATATGATTGGTGTTTCACGCCAGACATATTCCTCAATAGAAACAAGAAAAAGAAAAATGACATGGAGTATTTATCTATCGCTTATTCTTGTGTTTGATTGTAATTCTAAAACACATGATTATATTCGTGGACGAAGTCTGTTCCCGGAAGAAATTATTATAAGTACTGAAGCTACACCTTTGAATTTGAACAATAGCTTTGCAAAATTAGAGAATAGAACTATACGTTTCGACGAAATGGCAATTCAAAAGATTGAGACAGTTTTTTTGTCTGAATATGTTCGTTGCAATAAATCCGAAAAATAAATTTTCATTTAGTTAATATAAGTTTAAAGCTAGATGGTTTTCGATTTAACAAAAATTATCAAACATAAATACTAATATAAATGGCAGGTGATAATTATGACACAGGGATATATTGCTATAGGCTATATGTGTAATCAAAAATGTAGTTTTTGTCCATGCTCGAAAGAAGAAAAAAAATATCCGATTCCATCTTTGGAGGAACTGAAACAAACGATTGAGACCATGATAACTGAAAGTGGAATGGATTCTATTGTTGTATCTGGGGGAGAACCTACTATACATCCTGAATTTTGTGAATTTATTAAATTCCTTTGTGAAAAAAAATTAAATGTTACGGTATTGTCTAATTCCGAAAAGTTTTCACAAACAGATTTTTTGAATAAATTTCTGATAATGGCTGATCCAAGATATGTTGAGATAATTACAACAATTCATAGTCAAGTAGCAGTTGCTCATGAGAGAGTAAATGGTTCTGCAGGTAGTTTCGAAAGAAGTATACAAGGATTAAGATGTTTACAATCTAATGGATTCCATGTGACAGTCAAGCATTGCATAACAAAGGAAAATTATAAAGATTTATTTGATTTTTATAACTTTGTCGAAAATACATTTCCACAGGATGTAGATATGCAGATATGTAGTATTGATTATTGTGGATTGGCAGATGACACAAAATATGATTACATGGTGGTTTTTCCAGATTTAGAACCATATTTTGAAAAAATGTTTGATCAGTATATGGAAGATATTGACTCCGGTTCTGTTAGACATTTGTATTGCATAAATATGCCTCTCTGTTCGATGGATCCGTATTACTGGGACTTTGTTGCACCTAAAGCAAAGACCTATGGAAAGTATGCAGCACCTACTAGCACTGGTGAGTCTGATGTTATGGCAGGAGAAGAGAGCTTTTTAGGTACGTTTGGAAAAGCTTGTGAAAGATGTAAGGTGGAAATGATTTGTGCTGGAACGTATAGAACAGCATTTAATTATTTTGGTGATAGGATTATAAAACCATACGAATAAGGAGGAAATCTAATGGGATATTTAAAACAGCATTGCTTTACTGTTGATAATGTCAAAGAATTCTTTTTGTCTCCTTATACTTATATAGTTAATACTGAGCAGGCACTTTATATTGGACGAGAAGACGATAGAAGAGAGTTTTGTATTGAAAAACCGTATGATTGTTACGAGGAATTATTTCATAGTTTGTCTGAAGGGATGGATGTAACCGAACTTAAAGCATTTTTTGATGAAAAAATTTCAGATGAGACTTGGGAAGAGTTCTATGAATGGTTGATTGTTGGAGGGATTGTTGAGTAATGTATATACCAGAATTTTTCGGAGAAAGACAAATTGAAAATACCAAATTCAAACTAAAGGATATGTGGCTTTTTCGAAACGAAAAAAAATGTCTTTTTTTAAATAGATCAGGGCATATTTTAATTACCGACATGGAATTGGGTCTTCAGGTTATAAATAACAATTGCACTGAAGATTTGTTGCTGAAACTCTTACAAAGAGGATTTGCTGCTGAAATGGATGAAGAAAGGTCGGATGAAGAAACAGAGACAGATGATATCAGACCGATGTTTTTTATGATCGATATGACGAACCGTTGTAATATGAGTTGCAAATACTGCCTTAGGGAAATAAACGATCAGCCAGGCGAAGAATCTATAACATATGAAATGCTGCGTAAGATATGTGAATACATTGCTTCATATTGCCGAGATATAGAAGACGATCGTATAACAATTCAGCCTTGGGGTGGAGAGCCACTGCTTGAGAAAGAAAAGATATTTTTCATTAAGAATGAATTACAACGATATGGTATAAAACCAACTATCACGATTGAGACGAATGGACTGCTCTTATCTGATGAACTAATTAAAGAACTACGAGAAAATGAGATTGATGTTAGCGTTAGTATAGATGGAAATGAACGAGTGCATGATTCTCAAAGAGTTCTGGCAAATGGCAGAAAAACCCATCATCTGATAAAAAGAAGAATTCAGAGTTTCCGTGAAATAACAGGCGAAAACGTATCTACAATATCAACAATTACGAGAAATTCACTGGAGCACATAGAAGACATAGTATCATTTCTTGTCAATGAACTACATTTAACACATATTAAGCTGAATTTTGTTCATCGAAGTTGTTTTTGTGATAATGATTCATTGTGCCTGACTTCAGATGAAATTGCCAGTGTGGTGCAGCGGATCTTTGAGTATATTCTGCAACTACATAAAATGAATATAGAAGTGTATGACTATAATGTATGGATAAAGAGTATGAATTTGTTGACTGCCAAAAAATTAGATGTGTGTTTGTCTAATGGATGTAATGGTGGTAGAAGAATGATTACAATTGACAGGCATGGAGATATTTACCCTTGTGATGTGACAGACTTTCCGGAAGAGAAAATGGGAAATGTCTCCGATGACAAAAAATTGATACAGTTGATAAAAGACGCGATTAAACAAAATGAATATTTCAAGCCGAAAATCAGTGATGATTGCCAAATTTGTCCTTGGAGATATTATTGCATGGGTGGATGTACAGTGCATATGAAATGTGCTGGCATAAAGCAGAATGTAGATGATATTGAATGTTCTGTTAATCGGACTCTTTATCCTAAATTAGTTGAATTAATACTGGATGATCCAGAGATGATGAATAGAATAGTTGGTTATGATTTTTTGGAGGTCTAAGATGGGTTTAGATATTGAGAATGATGCAGGAATTTTAAAGCATTATAATGTTACGAATGTAGAAAAATCACCATGCCTTATTGAAAATACCACTTCGAACAGTAAAATTATCATTTTTCAAAATAAAATAGCCATAATAACTTTTTGTGAGATGCTAGATGGTGAGTTTGCTGAATGGATAGAGGTGATGAGATATAGACATTCATATAAAACACATATGTATATAATTTCTAATAAAATGAGATTAGAAAATAATGAATTTGTTCGTTATTGTTCTACTCTTACTAAGGAAAGTTGCCGTACACTTGATAATTTCGATTATTACTCATTTGCTGGAATTTCTATGCATACATGGAAGCCATGGGTAAGTTCATCGCGGTTGTATGACTTTTCAATTGAAGAAACTGATTCTTTGGTTATTGTTACATTCTTTCGTAATGAAGCATATGGGGATTGGGAATATAGCAATGGATATCGCAAAGTTGAAAACATTATTTCAATCAATAAAGATTACATTAATAATCCAGTAGATAAGGACATAAGGTGCTGTATTGATCATAAATGGATAATAATTGAAGAAAATAATCCTTATTGAGAAAATGATGTATCTCATGGCGCATATGTGATAAGAATCTACATTTATCGTTAGATGTAGTTTGAAGAATAGTAATAGTGGAGGAACGATGATGACAAGTAATCTCAATGAGAATAACATTTGGAAAAAACGTTTTTCTGTGGGAATAGCAATAGAAACAACATTGTCTGATTTTGAAGGTATGTTAGAAAACTATGGAAGATATATTGATAATTTCTATTGTTCTCTTCCGCTCGGAGATAAGTTTCATGGAAGAACTCATGTGGCAAATCAGTTTAAAAATCCCGAGAATATTAAGAAATTCTGGGAAATTGCAAAGTTGATAAATAAATCCGATGTGAGTTTTGAAATTGTATTTAATACAGACAAGCTTACCGAAGAAGATTTTTATATGTGCCGTAATGAGCTTGAAAAGCATGAGATAACTGTTGATAAGATTGCGATTTTAGATAAATATTACGAACTGGTTAGTGCGATTTTTCCGAATGTAAAGCTAGTTGATAGTGTGAATAATATGCCAAATACGTTAGACGGAATCAGGCAGATATCTCATAAATACGATGAGATCGTAATTGGCCGTCAATTTATACGTAATACTGACGCCTTTCGCATTGTCACCGAAGAATTAGGCTCAGACTGTGTTCTTTTAGTGAATAATGGGTGTTCACACATTTGTGGTGGCTGTCAATCATTTGATTACTGCAATGATTGTTACGAAAAAGAGAAAAATAGGACTTCCGCAGAGTATCTCTATGCATTGCAAAGTATTCTACCTTATGAAATTAGTGAAGAATACTTTGATACAAGCGCTGTTAAATTGTTTAAACTCAGTACAAGAAATGCAGATACAGAATTCATTTGCAAATGTATCGATAGTTACATTCATGATAACGGGAAAGAATATGTAGATAAAAGTCCACATCATTATTTGATGTGGTCGAGACTTATGTGGCATCAGGATCATTTTGATTCCTTTGATTATGAAAGAATCCGCAGTATAAAGCAGGAAATATGTAAAAAACAGTAAAAAGTATAAACATAGCAATCGCAAGAGAGCTGTTTTTATAAATAAAATAGAAAGGAGATAGACGCAATGCAGAAAATTGAAATCTTCTCAAAGAAGCTCAATAAGAATGTTGTTGTAAAAAAACAGTCCGCAAATACTGTAGCAATGGGCTGGAGCAACGGCGGCTGGAGCAAGAGTGGCGGTTGGAAGAGACCTCAGATGTAATCATATAGGGCCAATCACAGCTACTTAAAAACATTAAGGTAGAGGATGGAATTGGTTTTTGATTCCATCCTCTATTCGTTTTAATTTATTATATTAAAGGGGAATAATATGGTTCTTGGAATAATGATATCAAAACAGTGTAATTTTCATTGTGGACATTGCATGGTGAACAGTTCTCATAAATATTCCTGGATGGAAGACGGTGTATTAAATAAATTCTATGAGTTAGTAGAATACAATAGACCGGATGATGTGTATATTCTCGGCGGAGAACCGTTTTTACATATAGAAAAAATAGAAGAAATGGTAAGCATAATCAAAAAAAATTGTGATAGAATTACGGTTTTTACAAATGGAAGTTTTTTGCTCAATGATGATATTTCAGAACGCGTAAAGAATCTGGGTATAATTGTTCGAGTTAGTGATGACCGTTATCATCGCAAGTTCTGGACTGATAAGCTAAAAGAAAGAATAGAACAGTCAGGGTATTGGATTGTAAGCAAAGATGAGTGTGAAGAGATGATTCCGGTAGGAAGAGCATATGAAGAGTTTAAGCACTTAAAATATAATATGGGATGTTCTTTATTAACTGGCAGATATGATAGAGATTTTTATCCAAATGCTGAACGTTATATGGTAATGATGGACGGAAGTGTAAATTTATATTGTGCTACAATTGAAGCTTCACTCGCAAATGTATTTGAAGATGAAAACATAACTTATGAGTTGTTGGTTGAGAGAGAAAAAGTGTTTCATAATTATTTGTTTAGAGAAGTAATACATTGCCAAGAGGATACTTACATGGGAAAGATGTGTAATCTTTGCCAGAAATATAAAATAACAGACGAAGAAATTTTATTTGAGAATGAGCATGTGGCTTATACTTCTGATTATAGGTGATATATGAATAAAGAACTTCTTTTTGATGATGATATAGTGTTTTTTCACAATCAATATTACAAATCATCTGTATGGAAAAAAATGACGAAACAGATGCCTGAAAAAGGTATTTTTCCATCCTTGAGAGGAGAAAGTGTAGAAGGTGTCAATTTCGATGAATATAGAATACATATGAAAAAACTGGATGTTGAGGATCAATACAGTAGTGGAAGATGTTGGATATATGCAACATGCCATTTCCTTCGACAAGAATATTATAAAAAATATCAGACGGATTTGCTTTTATCGCAAGAATATTTAGCTTTCTATGATCTTTTGGAGAAGTCAAATTGTTTTATAAACTATATCATAGACCATATTTCAGATTCAATTGATGATAGAATATTTTTGATGCTACTTAAACACCCAATACAGGACGCAGGTCAGTGGGATTACATTGTAAATATTCTGGACAAATATGGAGTGGCACCACAAAACTATATGATGAAAAATAGTCAGTCAAAAAATACTGGCGATATGATTGCAGTATTAAGCAATATGCTTCGTATTACTGCAAGTAATATAAAAAAGGAATATGTTTTAAAAAATAAAAAAGCGGATTTCAATTTCATAAAAAAGAATGAAATGAGCAAAATCTATAGTTTTTTATGTGCTGCAATGGGTGAACCACCAGAATCTATAGAGATTTATGTTGGATCCGATGCGCAACAAAAAGAAAAGATGACACCGAGGGAGTTTTATCATACTTTTTTTCCATCAGAGAGAATTAAGACTATGATTCCTATTACAAGTTTATCAGGGTTAGAAATGCAAGCCGACTATGCATATGAGATTGAAGGTTTGAAAAACATGGTTGAGGGAAGGAGTGTTCGGTACTTAAACTTAGGAAGAAGAGAATTTAAGCGTCTAATCCTTGATCAGCTTCAGCATAATATGCCTGTTTGGTTTGGTTGCGATTCTAGGTATGGTGTAGATAAGAAAAAAGGAGTTCTTGATTTAAATTTTTATGATATGAATCAAATAGGAATACAATTTCCTGACAGAGAAGAAAGCCTTTTATATCATATTTCAGAACTTACTCATGCTATGCTTTTTGAAGGGGTAAGATTTGATTCGAAAGGAAGATTATCTGGTTGGCTCGTTAAAAATTCTTATGGTCCAGAAAAGGGGAATAATGGATATTTGGATATGAAAGATCGTTGGTTTGATCAATATGTATATGAAGCAGTAATAGATAGAAGTTTACTGTCTGATGATCAAATAAGAATCTATAAATCGGATCCGGTTTTATTGCCACGATGGCATCCAATCGGAACACTCGCAGATTAAGATTGTTAATAATATATGAAGGTGATTGTAAATGAAATGGCTAGCAAATCATAAAAAAATAATGCTGATTATTACAGAAAGCTGTAATCTTCGTTGCAAGTATTGCTATGAAAAAAATAAAAACGGAAAAAGTATGAGTTTTGAAACTGCAAAAAGAATTATTGATCATGCATATTTAGACATGAGTGGATATGAGAGTATGGTCATAGAATTACATGGTGGAGAACCATTTATTAATTTTCCGTTGATGAAGAAAATTGATGATTATGTGATTGAGAATTACAATCATATTCCTGTTTTATTCCGGGCAATTACAAACGGTACTCTGGTACATGGAGAAATCCAGGATTGGCTGAAAGATAGAGTGGATCGATACGAACTAATGTTGAGCATCGATGGAAAGCAGGATCAGAACGATGAAAACAGAAAACTAATAAATGGTGAGGGAAGTTTCAAAAAAATTGATATTGAATTTTTTAAGCAGACCTGGAAACATTGTCCAGTCAGTATGACAATTAATGAAAAGACAATTGCTCATCTTGCAGAGGGAACAATATGGCTTCAAGAGCAAGGGTTCGATGTTTGCAATGCATTTGAATGGGCAACAGACTGGAATTTGGAAAAAAGCATTCCTCTCTTAGACAGAGAACTTGATAAACTCATTGAATACTATTCAGAACAGCCACAGGAAAGAGTTTGTCTTTTACTGAGGTATCATTTACAGGACTTTTTCCTTCCGGTAGATGGCTCATTTCGATATTGTCTGGAAATAGACGATCCGTTAGAGTGTTATGATGCGTCGGGGAAATATGCACCTTGTCATGGGTTTACTGAATTTACAATGGGTTCCGAAGCAAAAGCAGCTGAGTACAAAAAAAAGAAAACCAGTGATTTTGTGTTTACAGAAGAAAACATATGTTATGGATGCAAGTTGATTCGTTTTTGTAGAATATGTTTTGCTGCAAATCATATGTTAACTGGTAATATGCAAAAGCAAAGCCCAGAAATCTGTATTTTTAACCGAATGTGTCTCAAAGCAGGCGTTCAAATTCAAATGAATAGAAGTAAATTGTTTGATTATGATAGCGCGTATATCATGCAGTTAAATGAGGCGGCACATGCCATTAATAAATATCTTGAAGAAATGGGGGATGGTGAATAATGAATGTTGCAATCATTACATGGGGGGATGAAAGTCGCATCCTATGTGACTTACTTCATCGAAATGGATATAACATAGTATGCATTATTGAGGATAATAACTGTAAATGGGATTTAAGATATAAAGAGGCTCCTATTGTTTCATCTGGAAAAGGAGCTGTTATGTTTGAAGCTGGTAGTATAGAAAAGTTTATTGTACCTTCTTTGGACGAACAGCTGAATTATAGAGCTGAAAAAATGATATCTGCATATGGAATTGATTTGGACAATTTATTATATGCGCCAATTGAAACATTAAAAGGCGAACTGTCAGATGGAGAAAAAATAGCTAAAATCTGTCTTTATACAGAAAGAACAGAACTTGAAACCATGGAGATTCATGCTGCAGAGCATTGTAATCTGAATTGTAAGAACTGTTCGATGTTTTGCGGTTTGGTAGAAACATGTGATTTTCCTTGTTATCAGGAATTCGAAGAGGGAATCAAACAGTTGAAAAACTTTTTTCCTCATATTAAGAAGTTTCGCATTATCGGAGGAGAACCACTGTTGAATCCAGAATTGGATAAATATATTCGCTTAATCAGAAATGTTTATCCATATACAGACATTCGTTTAATTTCAAACGGAATACTTGTGACAAAAATGAGTGACCAACTGATACAGACGATTATCGATAATGATGTTACATTTATTGTGACTCAGTATATTTCTTTAAAGCACTCTATTGATGAAATCAATCGTTTTCTATCCAAAACAGGTATACGTTATATTGTGACAGAAGCTGTCCTGGAGTTTCAGAAAATTTATAATGCATTAGGAGATTCCGATATTGACGAAAACTTTTATCGCTGTCATTGGAAAGGCAGCTGTGCAACTATGTATGGTACTAAGATTGCAACTTGTTATGTACCATTTGTGATACATTATCTTTCGGATAAATTTAATCTTGCAATAGAAGAAACAGGGAAGATTGATTTAATGGAAGAGGGATTAACAGCACAGGAAATCATAAAAAGAATGCACACACCTTTTGATATGTGCCGCTATTGTGCACCTAAGGGGAATTGGACGGAATGGGAGCGTTTACCGGATAAGAATAATACAACTATTCAGGACTGGAGCATATGAAATCAGATGTATGTATATTGCATGAAATAAAGAATTCTCTTCAAGAAAAAAAACAGACAATCTTACAATTGTTAGGTGATATGAATTATCGAATTAATGAAGTTTGGTCAAAGCAAGAAAGAGAATATATTGATGCATGCTTCGCATATGAACGTTATCTTGCCGAACTCAAGATCAAACCAGACAGAAAAGAAACTTTGATTAGAATTGAAGATGAAGCAACAAAGTATGTAAGAGTATTGCTCGGTGAGGATGATAAAAAAACACTGGATGAAATGATGAAAATAGTGTATGCACGTGCTGATGCTAATCTGAAGCAAATCAAACAATTTAAAGAAGAATTACTTAGGGCAATGAAACCGTATGCCTATCATGTTAATTCGATCAGTGGATTATCAGAATTGAAAGCATCTGTACAGAAAGAAAATATGTACTGTAATGAGGTGGTTGATGGTGTGTTTTCAGTAAGCGATTATGATCAACTAATTCTCTATATCGGCCGTGCTGTTGCAGGTGGAATGCATGTTATGAAAAATGGAAATATATGCATCTATTCGCGGAATCCAGTTCAATCAGTAGAAGAAGAAATAGTTGTATTAAAGAAAGATGTTTATTTGTATAGGGTATCTTTGGATGAATTTGAACCAGTAATTGATTATGTCTTAAACAACGGAAGGGCAGAAATATTTTTCGAGCATGAATGGATTTCGCGAAAGAATAAAGTTTCGTGTGATGGCATTTCCCTACGGGCAGTATCTATAAATGATTGGACTAAGCATCAATTTTATTATAATACTGGTGTAGTTGATGAAACAACTCTCGGAGAGACATATCTCAAAAAAATGAATGCTAATTGTTTGAATGAAGTATTGTTGTCGTTGGTATTAAATGGAAAAATTGTAAGAATCTAGCTAGTTGTCAAGGAGTAAAAGCTATGAAAGAATTATCTTCAGAAAAAAATGCAAAATATCAGAAGATATACAAGAAAAATTTAAAAAAATACAAAAATAGTAAAGTCGAACTAGATTTTTTGGAAGTGTGGGTTGGAAAAACTTGTAATCTGAGGTGCCGCGACTGTCTGCACATGATTCCATATATCAAGCAGAAAAAATTAGAAGTGTCGAGATTAATTAGTGATTGTAAAAGGCTTCTGGAACTATGTAGCATAAATTACTTTTCTATTGCAGGCGGAGAACCATTTTGTTGCAAAAACCTATTTGAGTTGATAGATTTTGTGACTGAATCTGCAGACCTTAAAGATGGAAAAATTGTTACTAATGGAACGGTTGTTCCGGATGAGCGGACGATAGACGCATTGCGACGGATGAAAGGTAAATTAGAGATTAGAGTGGATGTTTATCCTGGACAGGCGGATAAGACTGCTAAATTCATAAAGATTCTGGAGGAAAATGAAATCCGAAATCATATACAGTTTTACCGAGGGGATAAGAAATCAAATTGGAAACATGTTTCCAGTCCAATGCAGATGGAAATCTGTGAATCAATGTCGGAAATGATTTATAGCGATTGTACTGTCAGACATTGTTACACTATGTGTGATGGAGAATTAACAGCATGTCCAAGGGGAATAACAACTGAAGAGGTGTTTTCTCTTGAAAAGAACCCATTTGAAAACGTTAATATACGTGAATTGAAAAGTGATGTAGAGGCTAGGGCAAGAATTGCAACATGTTTTGAAGATTCTTTATATAAAGATTATTGTAAATATTGTCTAGGACTTACAGCATTTAATCCATATTATGTGGTTCCGGGAGTACAGGTAAAGAGCAATGAATATGAAAAATTTGAAATATAGAAAACTATTTCTTGAAAATCTAATTAAATATCGAAATAGAAAGGTAAGACTATCTTTTTTAGAGGTATGGGTAGGTCAAACTTGTACATTAAAGTGTAGAGACTGTTGCCATATGATTCCTTACATCAAACCGTCTATATATGATGTGGATTCTTTAATCGAGGATTGCAAAATACTATTTGAATTGTGTGATGTTGATTTCTTTTCAATATTAGGAGGTGAACCATTTACTAATCCTGATTTATATAAACTTATTGATTTTGTTGCAGAATCAAAAAATATTAAAGATGGAAAACTAATCACGAATGGTACGATCATGGCGAATGATATGATGATGAATTCATTGAGAAAACTTAATAATAAACTTGATGTTAGAATTGATGTTTATCCAGGGCGAGAGACTCGTGCACAAGAGTTTTATGATAAGTTAACAACAGCGGGAATAAGATGTACATTGCTTCGACATAGTGTGTTTGAAGAAATGAGATGGAAGAAATTGAGTGGTCCCAACCAGAAAATCATTCCTTGTAGAACTTCAGAGATGATTTACACTGAATGTGCTTTGAAATCTTGTCATACTCTGAGTAATGGGGAACTCACTGTGTGTCCACGGGGAATTACAACAAAAGAAGTATACGGTGTGGAAAAAAATCCATGGGAGCACATAGACATAAAGAAAATTGGAACTGGGGTTTGTGCAAAAGCGAAAATTGCAACTGCAATATCAACGAAAGTATATAAGGATTATTGCAGATACTGCATGGGTATTGCAGAAATGAACCCATATTCTATACCGCCGGGAATACAAATTGGAAGCCAAGGGGAAATATTGCAATGAATCAGTTTAAAAATAAATTTTTCGAACATATATTTAATGGGCAAAGTAAATCTGTTGGTGAGGAATTTTATCTTGAAGTTCGAGATAAGTATTATCCTCATCTGACGGAAATATCCCAATGTTCGGCAGAGCATTTGTTAAGTGAGATAAAAAGAACCTCTACATACAATTTGTTTATAAAAGAAATGAACTTTTTAGTTAATTCCTTGCTTTATAAAAGCCAAGTGCATGGTGAAAAACATATAAGTAGAGTATGTATTTTTGCTTACTATCTGGCTTGTATAAAAGAGTTTCCTCTGGAAATAATCCGCGATGTTCTGGAAATTGCCAAATACCATGATATAGGGAGAATAAACGATGGGGAAGATGAAAATCATGGTTTACGAGGAGCAATACTATATAGTCAATATTTCAGAAACACTTCAGAAAAAAGTAATGTATATGGGGCAATCATTACTGCTCATTCACTCAGGGATGAGGCATTTGAGAAAGTATGGCTGGAATGGACAAATTCAATGGATAATATTAATTATGGGAAAATGTTGCTTGGTATTATAAAGGATGCCGATGCATTAGATAGGTTTCGTTTACGTGATTGTTCGCTAAGAACAGAATTTCTTCATAATAAAGAATCGCTGCATTTGGTGCGTGCAGCGTATGAATTATATCATTTATATGATTAAAGGGGGGCTAAGCTTGTATCAGTTTGAATTTAATAACCCTGTCCGTGTGTTTTTTGGTAAGGATGAATTATGTCACCTCCCTACCGTAATCAAACATTATGGCGGGAAAGTATTGGTACTGTATAGTGATTCTTTTCGTAGAAATTCAAATTATTACGATGAAATCATAAACATTTTGAATAGTGAAGATGTAGAAACAATAGAATGTTGTGGGATAATGGCAAATCCACGTGCTTATGTTGTTGATCGGATTGCTCAGTTGTGTAGAAAATCAAAGATTAAATTGTTACTTGCGATGGGTGGAGGTTCCGTTATGGATTGCGCTAAGGCAGTATCTGCAATAGCTTGTACTGAGGAAACCTGTGCAGATTTACTGAATAGAGAGGTCAGGATAGAAAATGTTTTGCCGGTCGTCACAATACCAACAACTTTGTCTACAGGATCTGAAATGAATTGTGGTGGGCTTATTTCTATTCCTGAAAAAAAAGCAAAAATCAGTTTTGGTCATTCCTTATTGTATCCGAAAGCTTCCTTTATTGTTCCAGAGTTTACTTACACACAGGATATTAAATATACATTGGCTGGTTGTGCAGATATTATTTTTCATATAATGGAGAATACATATTTTACTAGAGGCACCAAAATGCAGATGAATATTGAAGTTATGGAGTGCTTGATGCGAAATGTCATAAGGTATTCTCTTGTTTTAAAAAAGTCTCCAATGGATTATGAGGCTAGAGCTAATTTGTGTTGGATTGCATCCTGGGCGTTGAATGGTTTTTTGGAAAATGGAACAGGACGAACACCGATTTGTCATGCAATAGAACATGAAGTGTCAGGATATTATGATATACCACATTCCTTTGGCATGGCGGTTATAGTGCCTAAATGGTTGAGGCACATTATATGTAATGAGACGATAGATGCAATTTGTAGATTTGGAAGTGAAGTTTTTGGACTAGACATATCAGTTGATAGTAATGGTGCACTAGCAACTGTGAAACATTTAGAAACTTATCTATACGAACAAATGGAACTGCAAAAGACTTTCTCATGCTTTTCAAATGATATTGAGACCACAATTAGTGAGATGGCATATCATATATGCGGGAAATGTGAATTGACTGGAATAAAGAATATTAGAAGTCACGATATTATAAGTATTTTGAGAGAATGCTGTATGAAAACAAGAGAAGGGTAGTAAGTAAAGAGTAGATTTTGCATTAATATTTGGATTTTTAAGAAAGGATATCACCTATGGATACGTATGTAATTAAACGAAACGAAGAATTGCTTAGTCTAACACAAGAGATGGTAGATAAAAGACTAGCACAAGTAAATGAAAGATTAGCTCCAATATTCAATATTTCTTTAAAAATCGGTAGTTCCGAAAATGGTCGAGCTGAAGAATACAAAGTTACATTACCGAATACAATTGTAAATATATGGACAAAGCCAAAAGAGTTTTTGGGGGGTGAGGGTTATCTGACCATATCTATAAATGAGAGAGAAGTTTTCTCAAAGATATACTCTTTTGAAGGGTTCGGTTTTGACAGGCTATACGGAGGGGCTTTGTTAAAATTTGATATTGATGTCAGCAATAGTGAATCAGTAATGAATCTTCATGTAGTATCAGATGCAATTGATCACTTTAGAAACTTAGATAATGGTTGCAGAGATGCATGGGAACATGAACAGAATTTAAAAATTTTAGATTCTTATGAAAAGTCTGGAAGTCTTATAGAACTAACATATGATACTGTTAAAATTATTTTCTGTAAAAATTCTGAGATAATATTAAAAGAAAAACAGTTTGTTTGTGGAAATGAATGGGAAGAAATTATTGATTCTTTATAAACATGCATTTTGCACCACCCAGTGACCACAAGGAGTGTTTAAAAGTGGTTACAAGAATCATATCAAGGGACCGAAAAAGCGGACGGAAGATGATGAAAGATTCGTTCAGTCTTTTGAAAAATTGCTTTTAATGGCACAGGAAAAAGAAGGAAGATAAGGAATTATAGATGCAGAGGAATGACAGAAGCTATAAAAATTTAAAACAAAAACAGAAAAGTGCAATAGCTGATAAAACATACAAAATGTACTTGAAGTTTTATCTTGAGAATCAGCGAATGCCGGATGCTGCCGAAATGAATGATATGTGCAAAAGTCTGTTCGCAACTGTTCAAACACTCGCTTCCAAAACAGAATATGAAGACTTCTATAAAATTGTCGAAAAGCGTGAGAGGGGTTATAAAGAACGTATTCGGAGAGATATTGAGAGAGGAATTACATTGGAAATACTTACGGCAAAAAAGCATAAGAAGACGCCGGAAGAAAAAGCTATTATTATGAAACGGAAGAAGCAACAGAGACGGGCAAAACGGAAGAAAGAAGCAAGAGAAAAACTGACTGCAGATGAAATCTTGCAGGATGACAGATTTTTCTTTATTGCAGGTTATACCTCCGGAGGTGCACCATATGGTGTCACCTGGGAGGAAATGGGACTGGAACCGTGGGAAGATTTGAAAGAAAATGAGTGAGTTGTCAGTGCAACGTCATTCATCTCTTGAAACAGAAGCTGATTCCCGTTTTGATTGAAACAAGTCAGAATTGATATTCGGAGTATCAAGTAAAGCAGAGAAATTCTGTTGAATGATTCCAAGTGTCTTTTGCTTTTTTAGTAATTCCTGCTTTTCCTGAACAGTGGCAGCTTGTTCAGATTCAAGATTCTCAATTCGTTTCTGTATTTTTTCAGAGCTTGGGATTTTGGTAACGCCCAGATCCTGAAGCTCTTTTTTTAGTGCATCGTGGAGCTGGTATTCTGCCTGATGCTTGGTGCGGTATGCTTTTTGATTTTTAGCTGATTTGCAATCTTCAATCACTTTGCGGCAGAGCCGATAAGAATCGCAGTGCTTTTGGATGAGTTTCTGTGTGCTCAGCTCACTATTGAGTTGTGTTATTTTCTGATCAGCCGCTTTAACAGAAGCATCAACGTCAGAAATATGCTGCTGGAAATCTTCATAATTCAGCAGGTTATTTTCGGAAAGATAGTTGAAGGTGCGAGCCGCCTCTTTCAGATTATTGAGTTTTGCCCATCGTTCAAATCCTTCTCGATTGCCAGTTGTAACATACGTGGAAATATTGACGTACAGGCGAGCTTCTCTGGACAGATGCTTTGGTATTTTCACTTTACTGCGATTTTTAGTCAGACGTATGCGGACATTTTCTTCGCTGTAATAACTTCCGAGAGATTTCATATAAGTGAAGTTTTTCTGCTCTGGGGCACGGAAGGACAGATGCTTTCCCTGTCGAACTTCATATCCTGCTAACTGCATCTTTTGCAGAAATTCCTCATAGTTGATGGAAGTCCAGATTGCCTTATCCACAGCAACACGCAGTTTGGCTTTCCAGCTGGTTCCACGATGGTATTCCATATTTTCTTTATAACTTTTCCCTTTTTCTTCTGTTGGCATACTGGTGGCAAGTCCATTTTCTGAACAGATGCGATTACTGATGCGGCAGATTTTATGATAGCTGCGTTTATTGGAAACATACTTGTGATGGTCAA
>ERZ827156.2889-NODE-2889-length-16560-cov-18.140503_pt1 | contig 16560 bp, 17 predicted proteins | sample MGYA00519919_ERZ827156 | MGnify/ENA primary metagenome ERZ827156 (study PRJEB31778, sample SAMEA3449269) | human gut metagenome | biome: human gut; feature: human-associated habitat; material: faeces | place: United Kingdom | collected 2010/2012 ... | reverse complement strand
TGCCCCTGCGCTTTACCGAGGGCAGCGCCCTGCTGTATCTCTACCGCCCCGCCACCCTCCGCCGCGACCTCAGCGACGGTCTGGCCCGCGACATCCTGTCCGCCGCCGGGTATACCTGCGGCAGCTGCGGACGCTGCGTGGCCACGCTGATCCGCCGGTTCCGGCAGTGCGGCGAGTTCCCCCACGAGGTGGGCCTGTTCCTCAGCTATCCGCCGGAGGACGTCAAGGGCTTCGTGGACAACCACGCCTGCAACTACAAGTGCGCCGGGCTGTGGAAGGTGTACAGCGACGAGGTACGGGCGCAGCGGCTGTTTGACCGGTTCAAGCGCTGCACGGACGCCTATTGTAAGCTCTGGTACGCCGGCGCCACTATTGAGCAGCTGGCCGTGGCAGGGTAATGTCTGAAAGGAGAAAACGACTATGAAAAAGACTGCTGTGATCTATTGGAGCGGCACCGGCAACACCGAGACCATGGCCAACGCCGTGCTGGAGGGCATGAAGTCCGCCGGCGCGGATGCCGCCCTGCTGACCGTCGATCAGGTGAACACCGCCGATCTGGGCAGCTACGCCGCCATCGCCTTCGGCTGCCCGGCCATGGGCAGCGAGGTGCTGGAGGAGATGGAGTTCCAGCCCATGTTCGACGCCTGCAAGAATTGCCTGGGCGGCAAGGCCGTGGCCCTGTTCGGCTCCTACGGCTGGGGCGACGGCGAGTGGATGCGCTCCTGGGAGAAGGACTGCGCCGACGCCGGTGTGAACCTGGTCTGCGACAGCGTGATCTGCTGCGAGGCCCCGGATGACGCCGTGCTGGATGCCCTGCGGGCCATGGGTAAGACCTTGGCCTCTTGAGCGCGCCCGCGTTCCTGCGCCGCCGGTTGCAGCGGCGGGCGCAGTCGCTGCTGCCGCTGGTGGTCCTTCTCTCCGCTGCCGCGGCGGTATATCGCTGAAAAAGGCACCCCTTTCGGGGTGCCTTTTTCAGCGTATTGCGGGCGTTACAGCCACTTCTTGTGCCGGAAGAACCACAGCAGTCCGGCCACCAGCAGCACGCTGGCGGCGATGATCGCGGGGTAGCCCCATTCCGACTGTAATTCCGGCATATTCACAAAGTTCATGCCGAACCAGCCGGTGATCAGCGTCAGCGGCAGGAACAGCACCGTCACGATGGTGAACACCCGCATCAGGTCGTTTTGCTGGATGGCCAGCTGGCTCTGGTACGCCTCCCGCAGCTGGGCCACCAGCTCCTGCAGGGCGCAGACCTTCTGCAAATACCGGTCGGTCCGCCGTCCCAGCACCGTCATGCGCCCCAGAATGTCCTCCGTCAGCAGCCCGTTGTCGTTGTCGCCCATCTCGTCGAAGATGGTGTCCAGCTGCTCGTAGTAGCGCTTCAGCCGCAGCAGCTCCCGGCGCCACGCGGCGATGCGCCGGGGCGCGTCCTCCTTGGCCTTGCCCGCCAGAATGATGCCCTCACCCTCGTTGATGTGTGCCTCCAGCTTCTCCAGATAGGCCATGTCGCCCCGGAACAGCCCCGCGAAGAACCGGTACAGCAGCTGCTGGTTCTCCAGCGGCCCCTGCTCCGTCAGCGTCTCCACGGCCTCCTGCACATACCGCTGGGCCGCCTCGTCCCGGCAGAAGAAGAGCAGATCCTCCCGGTCCGCGTATACCAGCACCTTGCTGCTCTTGCCGCCCTTGCGCACGTCGTACCAGTCGAACGCCAGCAGGTCGAAATCGGCGAAGGCCTCAAAGCTCTCCGTCTGCCACTCGCCCACATACCGGAACGCGGCGGCGTCCATGCTGTCCGCCACCTGCGCCATATCCTTCCACAGCAGTACCCGCTGCATACCGCCACCGTCCTTTTCCTGTGTTACCGCACGAAGTTGGTGGCGATCTTCGCCTCCTGCTCCGGCAGACCGTACTTCTCCTTGCCCAGCGCGATGGACTTCATCAGGAACGCCATGTTTCGTCCCAGCGTCCGCATGGTCTGCAGTCCCTCCGCGTCCTCTGCGGCCTCGCCCCTGGCGCTGCCGTGTACGCTGTTCCAGTACTGGCTGGAGGCGATGGGCATCCCGGAGATGGTGAAATACTTGTTCAGCTCGTCAAAGGTGGCGCTGGCGCCGCCCCGGCGCGCCACGGCCACCGACGCGCCCACCTTCATGTATAGGTTGGCGATGCCCGCGCTGTAAAACAGCCTATCCAGCAGCGATACCAGCGTGCCGTTGGCGGAGGCGTAGTACACCGGCGACGCGATCACCAGCCCGTCGGCCTCCGCCAGCTTGGGGATCAGCTCATTCACCACGTCGTCGAACACGCACTTTCCCGTCTCCTTGCATTTTCCGCAGGCGATGCAGCCCCGTATGGCCTGCCCGCCCACCTGCACCGTCTCCACCTGACAGCCCTCGGCGCGCAGGGATTTTTCCAGCTCCGCCAACGCTATGGACGTGTTGCCGCCCACCCGGGGACTTCCGTTCAGCATCAATACCTTCATGCCGTGTGCCTCCTTGTCGTTTTTCCTGCCGTCAGTATAGCCCACTTCCGCCGCAGCGTCAAGTTGACTTTCCCGCCCGCCCCTGGTACAATGGGCACAGCGACACACCATTTTCGGCCGGCCCGCCCGGCCGCCATGGAGGACGGATATGGACAACATCTACACCAAAAAGCCCGAGGAGTGCGCCTACTCCTTCACCCAGCACACCGCCTGCGAGTTCTTCCCCTGCCACAAGACCGCCCACCCCGAGGACTTCAACTGCCTGTTCTGCTACTGCCCGCTGTATACCCTGGGCAGCAAGTGCGGCGGCAACTTCAGGTACATGGAAAACGGCGTCAAGGACTGCTCCAACTGCCTGCTGCCCCATGGCCGCGGCAGCTACAGCTACGTCATATCCAAGTTCCCCGAGCTGATGGAGCTGGCCAAGAAAAACCGATAAGAAAAGAGACGGCTCACGCCGTCTCTTTTTTCATCATTATTCCAGCAGCAGCTCGTGGTCGCCCTTGTTGCAGATATAGTAGACATGATAGCCAATGGGCGCGCCCTTCTGCCCGCTGGAAACAGGTTTTGAAGGGGGTTCGCGAATCAAAATGGCGCTAACCCAGCCAGCCTGTAATTTGATGACGGTGTTGTCGGGGAATGTTATTTCATCATGGAAATCATTGGGTTCGTGCCCTACATCCACATAGTCACCAGTCAACATGCCGGAGAGTTGCAATTCCGCGTAATACGCCCGCACGTTGGCCTCGTCCGCCGCCACCTTGGCCTTGTGCAGACTGCCGTTCATCACCGGTATGGCGATCACCGCCAGCACGGCCACAATGGCCACCACGATCAGCATTTCCATCAATGTAAAGCCGCGGTTCCGTTTCATGGTATTTCTATCCTCCGTATCGCGTCGTGTGTTTCGTGTTCCCGTATTATACACTGCCGCGCCGTGTTTTGCAAGCCTATTTCGCCCCGGTGACCACCTCCGCGAAGCCCTGGCCGAACACCCGCGCCGCCGCCAGCGCCTCCTCCAGCGAGTTCCCCGCCGCGCCGATCTCCACCAGCAGGCTCCCCGTGGTGAAATACTCGTTGTAGTCCGAGTTCCGCAGCGTCAGGGGCCGCATCAGCGTGGGATAGCGCTCCGTCAGGTGCTGCTGCACCGCCACGGCGAATTTCAGGTTCTCCTGCCAGCCCTCCCAACTGCTGCCCATCACCAAACTCACCTGCGCGCAGTCCGGGTCCTCCCGCGTCACCACCTTGTACTGGTGCCCGGCCTTGTCCTCCAGCGCGTCCCGGTGTACGTCCAGGATGAAGCTGATGCTGGGGTACTTCTCCAGATACGCCTCTATGGCGTCCTCTGCCCGGTAGTACGCCCCGTTGTACTCCGGGTCGTCGTACAGCGCCCGGTCGTGCAGCACCGACAGTCCGTACCCGCTGAGCACCCGCGCCAGCTCGTCCCCCACCCGTATCACGCTCACCGCGGCGTCCGCCGTCCGAAAGCTCCCCGTGCTGACGTACTCCTGCCCCGCCGGCATGGTGTACGCCTCGCTGCCGTGGGTGTGCAGGATCAGCACCTGCGGCGCGTCCTCGCCCGCCCGGGCCGCGAACGTCCCGTCAAACACGATGCCCTCCAGCGTCTGCCGCGACGCGTTCTTGATGAACACGTCCCCCACCCGGGTGTAGCCGTTCTCCTCCGTCACCACCACGCTCAGCCCCGGCGACTCCCCCTGTCCGTCCTCCGGCGTCTCTGCGTCCGGTGTCTCCGCGTCCGGCGTCTCCGCCGGGGCGGGGGAGGGCGTCTCCCGGATGGTCTCCGCCTGCTGCACCGCCCCCTCCGCCGCCAGCAGCAGCGGCGACTGCCGCACCGCCAGCAGCACCGGCAGCGGCAGGGTGTCCGCCGTCCATACCTGGCCCAGTTCCCATTGTACCAGCTTCTGCACCACCGCGCTGTCCCGCACCGCCGCCGCGGCCTGCCGCAGGTCCTCACTCCCGGCGCACACCGCCGCCAGCCACACCGCCGCCGCCCCGCATACCGCCGCCGCGCCCCGCTGCCATTTCACAAGCCCCACCGCCTTTCAGACAAGCCTATGTCCGGACAAGCAAAAAAATACCCGCCATAACTTCCTCTAATGCCTCCCGCACGATTTGTTATGCCAATATCTGGATATTCCCGTTGCCTTTCGCGACACTTTCTGGTAAGATGCTCGTACAACAAAGCCTGTGGGTGGTCGGATATTTCCTCATGGGAAATACGGCGGCACACAGGCCCGGGAGAGAAATATGTGAGCTATAGAAGGAGGAACCGCCATGAAAAGACGACTGCTCCCCATGATGATGACCCTGGTATTGGTATGCGCGCTGCCCATATGGGCAGCTTTTGTTACATCGGGGGATGTAACAAATCCCCTGGTGTGCACCGCCGGCGCGTCGGAGCTGAACTTGCGGGGAATGATAGAACAGGCAAACGCTGGCGCAACGATTACATTGAATTCCAATACGGAGATCGCTGCCACGCTGCAAATTACAAAAAACCTGACCCTCGACCTGAACGGCCATGTGCTCAAGATGACCGGCAGCGGCAGTGTGCTCAAGGTGAGTGACCGTGCGACTCTGACCATACAGGACAGCAGCGCGGCGAAGTCCGGCACCATCACCGGCGGTAATGCCAAGGATGGCGGCGGTGTGTGCGTTGAAGCTTACGCGACACTGGAAATGACCGGGGGATGTATTACGGGTTGCCGTGCCGAGGATGGCGGTGGCGTGTACATTGATAATAACGCGACATTGAAAATGACCGGGGGATGTATTACGGATTGCCATGCGAGCTATGGTGGCGGTATATATTCTTACGAGAATCTGTACATGGGCGGAACGGCTAAGATCGAGAAGTGCACATCGAATGGGGGAAGTGACGATGCGATTTTGAACAGGGAGGGGAACATATATGCCGATGGCGGCACAGTGGATGGCACGGTGAACAATCAGGGCACGATCAAGCACAGCAATGGTGTCACGGCTGTGACGATTTTTAACGGAACTGTGTATAATCGGTCAAGACGCAGTATCGAAGCCGGAATATATAATGGAACAGTGGAGAACAATGGATCGATCAGCGGCGGCACTTTTTACGGTACAGTGACGATTCGAAAGGGATCTTATGGTTGGGAGAGTACTGGAAGCATCATCGGCGGCACGTTCTACGGCTCAATCGTAAATGAGGCAGGGCCTGAACAGGTCACCGGCGGCACCTTCGCGGTGACATTTGACCGCGGTGACGGCACGAAGACCGGGCCGGAGCTGGTGGGATATAAGGGCACAGTGTCCCGGCCCCCAAGCGATCCGGAAAAGAGTGGCCACACCTTTACCGGCTGGTATCTGGACGATGAGAAATATAATTTCGATACCCCTGTCACCGCCCCATTGACACTTACGGCCAAGTGGGAGAAGGTTCCCTCCTCCGGCGGCTATTACTACTACCCCACAACCGACACCAAGACCGACGGCACCAAGGGCAGCCCCAAGACCTTTGACGCCGGTATCGGCGTGTACGCGGTCACCGCCGTGCTGTCCCTCACCGGCCTGGCCTACACCGGCAAGAAGAAGTTCTGAGCACACAAAAAATGAGCACCCCTCGGGGTGCTCATTTTTTTATGCCTGAAACCAGCTCCACGGAGGCTCCTGCGGCGGCTCCCGCTCAAATACCATCGTCTCGCCCGTCTCCGGGTGCCGGAACGCCAGCCGGGCCGACCACAGCGCGATCTGCGCCGCCCCGTCCTCCGCCGCGCCGTACCGCCGGTCGCCCACCAGCGGCATCCCCCGGGACGCGAACTGCACCCGTATCTGGTGGGTGCGCCCCGTCAGCAGCCGTATCCGCACCAGCGCGCACCCCTCCGCCGTTCCCAGCACCCGGTAGCGCAGCCGCGCCTCCTGTACGCCCTTGCCGGGGCCGCGGGCCACGAAGGTCATCCGCGTCGCCCTGTCCCGGCCCAGCAGGTCCGTCAGCTCCCCCTCCGGCGCCGCCGGCGTCCCCCGCACCACCGCCAGATATTCCTTCTCGAATTCGCCCTCCCGGATCTGCCGCGACAGCTCACCCGCCGCGTACACGCTCCGGGCGAACACCATCAGCCCCGCCACCGGCGCATCCAGCCGGTGCACCGTCCGGATGCACGCCGTCTGCAATTCCTGTCGAAGCAGGTCGGGCATGCCGCCCGTCTCGTCGGTGGAGACCACCCCGGCGGGCTTCACCGCCACCACGATCCGCTTGTCCTGATACACGATGTCCATGCCGGCCCTTTTTGCCTCCTTCTGCGCGTATTCCATGTCGTTCTGTGCTGTTCTTAAATGCAGTCTACCACAAAAGGTGACAAAAAGGAACCAAAGAAAGTAACAAAAGGAACCAAAAAAGTGCTTGACAAGTACGGTCTAATGCGTTAGACTGAAATCAACGAGATCTAACGCGTTCGACCGGCCGGAAACAAGGAGGAAAAACCTGTGGAAACACCGAAAATTTTCGAGAGCGAGATGCGCTTCTGCGAGATACTCTGGCAGCACCAACCCGTCAAAAGTGCTGAATTGGTGCGGCTTTGCGCCGATCAGCTGGACTGGAAGAAGTCCACCACCTACACCGTTATCAAGCGCCTTACCGATCGCGGCGTGGTGCGCACGGAGAACGCTGTGGTCACCGCCCTGGTCCGCCGCGAGGACGTGCAGAGCGCCGAGAGCCGCGACTTCGTGCAGCGCAATTTCGGCGGCAGCTTGCCGGCATTTTTGACCGCGTTTGTTGGAAAAACACAACTTTCACAGCAGGAAGCCGACGAGCTGCGCCGTATGATCGACGCCTTTGAGGAGGAGCATCATGGATGAGCTGTTCGCCCAGATCTTAGAGATCTCCTGGCAGTCCGCCCTCATCGCCTTAGCGGTGATAATTGTTCGATTTTTTCTGAAAAAACGGGCTTCTAAGCGGTCTATATGCCTACTATGGTTGCTGGTTGCTCTGCGTCTGCTGCTGCCCGCCTCCCTGCTTCCGGAGAGCCCCGTCAGCCTCCAGCAGCCCGAAAGTCCCCCCGCCCAGGTCTACCACGACCTCCGCCAGCAGCAGGAGACCTACCTTTCCGCGCCGCCGGAGCAGCGCCCGGAAATCGTGCAAACCGTTGTGCCGCAACGGTTTGCACTGCTGGACCAGCTGCCGGCGATATGGCTCGGCGGCGTGGGCTGCATGCTGCTGTACATGGCGGTCAGCCTGCTGCGTCTGCGCTGGCGTCTCCGCCGCGCCCGCCATGTGGAAGGCAATGTCTACCGCTGCACTGAGTGGTCCACCCCCTTCGTGCTGGGGGTCATAGCACCCCGGATATATGTGCCGGAAACTGTGCAAGAACAGGACTTTTGCCAGGTTTTAGCCCATGAAAAGTGCCATATCCGCCGCTGGGACCATGTGTTCAAGCCCCTGGCGTTCCTGCTGCTGGCGGTGCACTGGTTCGACCCCGTCCTGTGGGTGGCCTATGTCCTGCTGGGCCGGGACATGGAGAGCGCCTGCGACGAAATGGTCCTGAAAAACGCTACGCCAGCCCAGCGGGCGGCCTACTCCCGCGCGCTGGTGGCCTGCGCCGCGCAGCCGAAAATGACGGCGGTCTGTCCGCTTGCCTTCGGTGAAGTGGCCGTGAAAGAAAGGGTGAAAAACGTGCTGCAAAACAGAAAACCGGCGGTTTGGGCCGCTATAATGTTAGTGATCGCCGCGGCGATCATCGCCGTGTGCCTGCTGACGAAGCCCGCCGAAAACGACGCCGGAGTGCCGAACGCGGAGACGCTGTACGCCCTGCGGACGGAGTATATCGGCGACAATTCCGCCGTCAGCGGCATACTGGACGCGCTGGGCTTCCGGGCGGCCGGGGCTGCCGATGAGGGCCAGGCGTATACCTACTCCTTTGAGGTCGAAACGGCCAGCGAGCCCTGCGGTGTGGTGGTGCGCTACGCCTTTGCAGGCGCGCTGCCGCAGCGCACCGCGGAGTGGAACCGGGAGATGGCCCGGCGGGGCTATCTGGCGTTGGCGTTGATCGACAACGCGGAGTGGCTGCGGTGGGAGGATGTCGCCGGGGAAGGGGAGACCCCTGTGTCCGGCACGGTGTACGCCGGGGACTATGTGGCGGCGGACTACAGCGCCGTGCGGGGGAGCGCAGCGGGCCTGCAAGCGCTGATGGATGTTTTGCAGGCGCGCTTGGAGGACGGATCCATCGTCTACTATCCCGGCGACGCCCTGCAGGACTTCACGGAGATCACGCCGTGGCCCATGCTGGGCGAGGACGGCGTGGTCAGCGCTAAGGCGGAGGACTACGGCATTGTGTATGACGCGGCGGCGCTGCCGGACTGGGAGACCGTGCCGCTGAGCTACCTGTGCGCGTACTACCTCAACGGTGACGGCGCGTATAGCGAGGGTGCCATGGACGTGCTGGCGCACCGCTACCAGCAAGCCCCCAACACGGTGGAGGCGTATCTTCGCCGGCTGGCGGGACAGCAGGTCCCCGATGGCCGGGGCGACGCGGCGGAGGTGCTGCTGCAGGATATTTCCCGGTATGCCATGTCCCAGTTGACCGGCGGGCTGCCGGTGATCGCCAGTTATGAGAGGGACCAGCTGAGCATCGCCGTGTCGGAGGTCTATTCCGTGACGTACCGCACGGTGACATACGACGAGAATTACAGCGAGGACATCCCGGTGTATGAGGTGGGCAGCGGCGCGCAGCTGTCCGTGATAAAGGGTGAGGGCTTTACCCTGTACGGGCGCTACACAAGTGAAAACAGGCTGCTGCATGACGGCGAGGTCATCGACCTTGCGCAGGCGTATACCGGTATCGGCATGGACGGCCTGTATAACGTACAGTTCCGGTATATCGACCGGACGGAGGCGGCGCGTCAGGACACGCTTACCTTCAACGACAACGGCGCGGGGTTGGTTTCTTATCCCGCTGCGTGGTACAGCGGAAGCGGCTACAGCATCTGCATCCTCGCCGATGGGTGGCACCGGCTTACTCCCATGGACGGCTGGAACGACGCGACGGTGGATGGCTCACCTGTCCTCAACGGCAAGCCTGTCGAGGTCTGGGAGAGCACCGAGGACATCTTCGCGCGGCTTTATGTGGCGCATCTGGGCGCTATGACGCTGAAGGAGGCGCAGGACTGGGCCATCGGCGCGGCGGGGAGCAGCTTTGCCCTCATCGAGAGCAAGCAGGGGGATATGTCCGGCACGGACAGCGCCGGAAACCAGTACTGGACGGCGGCTTTCCGCGGCTCGGACACAGAGCGGTTCGCGGTCATCAGAACCACTCCCATGTCCCAGTGGGAGCACCTGGGCTATGCGCTTAACGCCATGGCGGACACATTTACGGTGCAGTGAACAAGAAAAAAGCCACCCTGAGGGGTGGCTTTTTCGATGGGCGCGGGTCAGGCGTGGTAGTAGCGCTTGGCGCAGAAGTCGCGCTCTACGCGTACCTTGCCGGTGTCGGTGAGCCAGTCGGTGAAGTTGGTGAAGTTCCGCTCCACGATGCTGAATTTCAGCTCCTGCTTCGTGCGGATGTTCTCCCGTTGGCAGAAGGCGCAGATCCATTCGGAGAAGGTCATGCCGTCGGTCAGGTCCTCCAGCAGCTCATCGGCCTTGCGGTGGATGAAGGCGATGTTCTCGTCGATCAGGACGGGCAGCCGCGCCGGATCGGTGATCACCTGCTTGTGGGCCAGGATATAGGCGGGGTAGTCGGCGCTGCGGAGGGACTCCTTGCTCTCCAGGTCGCGGGCGATGTACATGCTGGTGGGCAGCTTGGCCCCGGCGATCTCGTGGCTGTCCAGCAGGCAGTCGCCGATGTAGGCGACGCCGTCCGGCGTGACGAAGCCGATGTGACCCGCCGAGTGGCCGGGCAGCGGCAGCACGCCGAAGCGCGCGCTGTCCACGTCGATGTGGTCGTCCTGGGGGAAAATGACGCGGTCGGCGGTGAAGCACTCCTCCAGGAATAGCTCACGGCTCTTGCCGTAGGTCAGGGCTACATAGTTGGCCCGGTAGCTGTCGGGATTGACGGAGATGCCCGCCTCGATCAGGGATATGGCGGCCTGGGCGCCGTAGCGCTGCTGCAGGTAGCGGACATTGCCGGTGTGGTCCCAGTGGGCGTGGGAGCAGAGCACGGCGCGGACGCGCCAGCCGTTCTCGTCGATGAGGTTCGTCAGGGCGGAGCGGTCCAGCTTGGCGTAGCCGGTGTCGATGAGCACGATGTCCCGGTCGGTGAGCTTATAGACGGGCAGCAGGGCCGTGGTCGCCGCGGCGGCATAGGTTCTGCCCAAAACGTGCAGAAGTTCCATGGAAAATCAGCCTCCTGTGGGTGGTCTTTGGGCCATGATACTACATATAGAAATAAAATGCAAAATTTTTCTTTTTCCCCCTATGCAAAACGGGAGAAATAAGGTAGAATACAGGGTAGTAAATTAGGAGGAACGGCGATGGAGCAACCAGTATTCAAACGGGTGCTGCTGAAGATCAGCGGCGAGGCGTTGGCCGGCGACAAGCGTTTCGGCCTGGACTTTCAGGTCATGGGCCGGGTGGCGGACGTCATCAAGCAGTGCGTGGACATGGGCGTACAGGTAGGTATCGTCATCGGCGGCGGTAACTTCTGGCGCGGCGTCAAGGACGGCGAGGGGCACATCGAGCGCACCCGGGCCGACCACATGGGCATGCTGGCCACGGCCATGAACTGCATGGCTATGGCGGACGTGCTGGAGCAGAAGGGCGTGGACGTGCGGGTCCAGACGGCGCTGGAGATCCGGGCCGTGGCAGAGCCGTACATCCGGGCGCGGGCCATACGGCACCTGGAAAAGGGCAGGGTGGTCATCTTCGGCTGCGGCATCGGCTGCCCGTTCTTCTCCACCGATACGGCGGCGGTGCTGCGGGCGGCGGAGATCGACGCGGACGTGATACTGCTGGCCAAGAACATCGACGGTGTGTACGACAGCGACCCCGCCAAGAACGCCGACGCAGTGAAGTTCGACAGCATCACCTATGACGAGGTGCTGAAGCGGCACCTGGCCGTGATGGATTCCACCGCCACCAGCCTGTCCATGGACAACCACATCCCGGTGCTGGTGTTTGCCCTGAAGGACCCTGAGAATATCATCCGCGCCCTGCGCGGCGAAAAAATCGGAACGATCGTGAAGGAGGACTGACCCCATGTTGAAGGACGAGTACAAGGTTTACGAGGAAAAGATGAAGAAGAGCATCGAGTCTGTGTTGAGCGACTTTGACACCGTGCGTGCCGGCCGCGCCAACGCGTCCGTGCTGAACCGCATCAATGTGGACTACTACGGCACCCCCACGCCCATCCAGCAGATCGCGTCGGTGGGCTCTCCCGACCCGCGGACGCTGGTCATTACCCCCTGGGATGCCGGCGCGCTGAAAGGCATCGAGAAGGCCATTCAGGAGTCCGATCTTGGCATCAATCCCCAGAACGACGGCAAGTGCATCCGCCTGGCCTTCCCGCAGCTGACCGAGGAGCGCCGCAAGGAACTGGTCAAGCAGATCCACAAGTACGCGGAGAACGGCAAGGTGGCCGTGCGCAATATCCGCCGGGACGCGCTGGAGAACTTCAAGAAGCAGCAGAAGGCCTCCGAGATCACCGAGGACGAGCTGAAGATCGCCGAGAAGGACCTGCAGAAGCTGACCGACGACAGCTGCAAGGAGCTGGACAAGATCCTGGATAACAAGGAAAAGGAATTGATGTCTGTTTAATGGGACTGTTTACGAGGAAAACGCCCCATACGGCGGGGGAGGTGGACAGGAGCCGCCTTCCCCGCCATATCGCTGTTATTATGGACGGCAACGGCCGCTGGGCGAAAAAGCGCGGCCTGCCCCGCACGGCGGGGCACAAGGTGGGCGCGGAGGTGTTCCGCGACATCGCCACCTACTGCCGGGAGCTGGGCGTGGAGTATCTGACGGTGTACGCCTTCTCCACGGAGAACTGGAAGCGCCCCGCCGACGAGGTGGGGGCCATCATGGGCCTGCTGGAGCAGTACCTCCACGAGGCCATCGACACCATGGAGAAGGACCACATCCGGCTGCGGTTTTTCGGCGACCTCAGCGCGCTGTCGCCGGAGCTGCAGGCGCTGGCGCACCGGACGGACAACATCTCCGGGCAGTATCAGGGGTTTCAGGCCAACATCTGCCTAAATTACGGCGGCCGGGCGGAGATCCTGCGGGCGGCGCAGCGCTGCGCGGCGCAGGGGCTGGACTGGACGGAGGAGGCTTTCTCCGACAACCTGTGGTCGGCGGGCATCCCGGACCCGGAGCTGGTCATACGGCCCGGCGGCGAGCTGCGGCTGAGCAATTTCCTGCTGTGGCAGTGTGCCTACAGCGAGTTTTATTTCTGCGACACCCTGTGGCCGGACTTTACCCGGCAGGAGCTGGACAGGGCTATTATCGAGTATCAGGGGCGTGACCGCCGGTTCGGCGGCGTGAAGTGAGGTGACGACCGTGAAGCAGAGGATATTGGTGGCGGTCATCGGCGTACCGGCGCTGATCGGCGTGCTGTGTTTTGCACCGGATTGGGCCACGGCGGTGCTGGTGGCGGCGCTGTGCGTCATCGGCTGCCATGAGTTTATGGCGGCGGCCGCGCCGGAAAAGGCGGGGCACTGGTGGGGCCTGGCGGCCACGCTGGCGGTATTTACCGTGTTCACGGTGTATTTCAGCGGCGGCGACTTTGCGGGCACCGCCATACATACCATCATGCGCTGGCTGCTGGCGGCACTGATCGTGGTGATGTTCATCGCGGCGGTGCAGGCCTTCGGCAAGGAGGACGAGCTGGACTTCCCGGACATCAGCGCCATGGCGGTGTCGGGGCTGGTGATCCCGCTGGCGCTGGGCTGCCTGGTGCGGCTGCGGATGCTGGAATACGGTGCAGGACTGGTGCTGATCCCGCTGGTGTCGGCCTTTATGAGCGACACCATGGCGCTGTTTGGCGGGATGCTGTTCGGCAGGACGAAGCTGGCGCCCAAGGTCAGCCCCAAAAAGACCCGGGAGGGCGCGGTCAGCGGCCTGGTGGGCGGCATGGTGGGGATGATCCTGTTCCGCATCGTATTCTTCCTGTGCACCGAGGTGCAGCTGCACATCGGCTGGTGCGTGCTGCTGGGCTTTGTGGGCGCCGTGCTGGGCCAGCTGGGGGACCTGAGCTTCTCCTGCGTGAAGCGGCAGTGCGGCATCAAGGATTACGGCCGGCTGCTGCCGGGGCACGGCGGCGTGCTGGACCGGTTCGACAGCGTGATCTTTGCCGCGCCGGTGACGTGGATGCTCATCAGCGCCGTGACGCTGTACTGAGAGGGTACCTATGACGAAAACCATTGCCCTGTTGGGCGCTACCGGCTCTATCGGACGGCAGACCCTGGAGGTGGTCCGGGAGCAGGGAATATCCGTGGCGGCACTGACCGCCCACACGCAGATCGACCTGTTGGAGCGGCAGGCGCGGCAGTTCATGCCGCGCCTTGCGGTGCTGTATGACGAAAATGCGGCGCTGGAGCTGGAAAAGCGGCTCCGGGGCACCGGAATAGAGGTCATGGCAGGGGAGGAAGGCCTTCTGGCTGCCGCCACCATGGCCGAGGCGGACACGGTGGTCACCGCCGTCATGGGCAGCGTGGGGCTGAAGCCCACGCTGGCGGCCATCGAAAAGGGAAAGCGCATCGCGCTGGCCAACAAGGAGACGCTGGTCTGCGCCGGCGAGCTGGTGATGGCCGCGGCGGCGAAGCACGGCGCGGAGATCGTGCCGGTGGACAGCGAGCACAGCGCGGTGTTCCAGTGTTTGCAGGGGTGCCGGGACAGGGACGAGGTGCGGCGCATCTGGCTGACCTGCTCCGGCGGGCCGTTTTTCGGCAGAAGCTACGAGGAGCTGGAGCATGTGACGGCGGCGGACGCCCTGCGGCATCCCAACTGGCACATGGGGCCGAAGATCACGGTGGATTCCGCCACGCTGATGAACAAGGGACTGGAGGTCATCGAGGCCATGCGGCTGTACGGCCTTCCCGTGGAGCAGGTGCGCCCGGTGATCCATCGGCAGAGCATCGTCCACTCGCTGGTGGAGTTTCGAGACGGCGCGCTGCTGGCGCAGCTGGGCACGCCGGACATGAAGCTGCCTATCCGCTATGCGCTGACGTATCCCCATCGGGCGGAGAGCCCGGATGCGCCGCTGGACCTGCTGCAGTGCGGCGCGCTGACCTTTGCGCAACCGGACGAGACGGCGTTCCCCTGCCTGCGTCTGGCCAGAGAGGCCGCCGCCGCAGGCGGCACGGCCTGCGCGGTGCTCAACGGCGCCAACGAGGCGGCGGTGGGCCTGTTTTTGCAGGGAAAGATCGGATTTAACGACATCGCCCGGCGGGTGGAGCACGCGCTGGCGCATATCGGGGTGCAATATCAGCCAAGCCTTGCGGATATACTGGAAGCAGACAGGGCGGCGCGGCGCGCCGTTACGGCTGAAAAGGAGTAGCACACATGGTCTTATATATCATCGCGGCCCTGCTGCTGTTCGGCATACTGATCGCCGTGCATGAGCTGGGGCATTTTCTGGCGGCCAAGGCCTGCGGCGTGCGGGTCAACGAGTTCGCCATCGGCATGGGGCCGACGCTGTGGCAGAAGCAGAAGGGGGAGACGCAGTACTCCCTGCGGGCTTTCCCGGTGGGCGGTTTCTGCGCCATGGAGGGCGAAGAGGAGGAGTCTGACGACCCGGCAGCGCTGAATAACCAGGGCTTCTGGAAGAAGCTGTTGATCTTTGCCGCCGGCGCGGCCATGAACTTCCTGGCGGGGCTGCTGATCATCTTTTTCCTGTATCTGCCGGCACAGGGATTTTATCAGCCGGTGCTCTCCGGCTTTGCCGACGGCTGCCCGCTGCAGGGCGCCGACGGGCTGCAGGTGGGCGACCGGCTGGTGTCCATCGACGGCGAGCGGGTGTATGTCTACAGCGACGTGAGCTTGCTGCTGGGCTTGAATAATACCGGTGTGTTCGACCTGGTGGTGGACCGCAGCGGAGAGAAGGTGCGCCTGGACGACTTTGCCATGGAGCGGCAGACGTATACCGACCAGAGCGGCAACGCCTACAGCGGCTACGGCCTGTTCTTCGGCGCGGCGGAGGCCACCTTCGGCGACAAGCTGGCCTATGCCTGGAACAACGCGGTGGACTTCGTCCGGCTGGTGCGGCTGAGCCTGCAGATGCTGGTCAACGGCCAGGCGGGGCTCATGGGCTATCTCGGGGAGATGGACGTGATCTCCATTGAGAAAAAGGCCCTGGCCGGGGACCAGAAGTACACCGAGGTGCTGGAAGCCATGTGCTACCAGATCGCAAAGGACATCGGGGCCTTCGCCACGGTGCTGAAGGGCCAGGTGGACGCCATCCTCCTCATCGGCGGCATGGCCAACTCCCAGTACATCGTGGACCTCATCCGGGACCGGGTGGGCTTCCTTGCTCCGGTGGCCGTCCAGCCCGGGGAACGGGAGATGGAGTCCCTCTGCCTCAACGCCTACCGGGGCCTCACGGGGAAAATCCAGATCAAGAATTTCAGGGAGGGGAAGGTCCATGTTCCGGTCTTTTGATGAAATCGAGGAATTCGTTCTGCGGAACCGGCGGACCCGGGTGCGGATCGCCCGGGCCGCCGCCCAGGATGAGCCGGCCCTCAGCGCCCTGGTGGAAGCCCAGCGCAAGGGCATCGCCCGGGGCGTTCTTATCGGGAAGGAGGGGGAGATCCGCTCCCTCCTGGCGGAAATGGGCGAGAAGGCGGAGGACTACACCCTCCTGGACTGCCCCGACGAGGCCGCCTGCGCGGCCCTGGCCACCAAGCTCATCCACCGCGGCGAGGCGGACGTGATGATGAAGGGCATCCTGCCCACGGCCACCTTCGTCCGGGCCATCCTGAGCCATGAAAATGGCCTGGTGCCCCCCGGCGGGCTCATCAGCCAGGCGGCGGTCTTTCCCCACGAGGGGCGGCTGGTGGTCTTCACGGACTGCGCCGTGAACATCGCCCCGGATCTCGCCGCCAAGCGCCGCATCCTGGAAAACGTGCTGCCGGTGACGGCGGCTCTCGGCATGGAGCAG
>ERZ827156.2888-NODE-2888-length-16566-cov-4.094906_pt1 | contig 16566 bp, 21 predicted proteins | sample MGYA00519919_ERZ827156 | MGnify/ENA primary metagenome ERZ827156 (study PRJEB31778, sample SAMEA3449269) | human gut metagenome | biome: human gut; feature: human-associated habitat; material: faeces | place: United Kingdom | collected 2010/2012 ... | reverse complement strand
TGCGCAACCAGGAGGTGGTGAACTCGGCGGAGGCGCTGACGACGGTGAAGGAGCGGTGGAAGGAGTGCGCGCTGAACCTGCGGCAATGGATCCCGCTGTTCGAGTACGGGAAGCTGAATCGCGACATCGTGCTGCTGCTGGAATGCTACGGCAAGTGCAACATCTGGGATTCCTACCCCAAGCTGTACGTCAGCAGCGTGCTGAGCGTGGAGGGTGAGCTGATGCAGCCGCGCGCGCAGCTGCTGTTCGACAAGTGGTCCATCATCCAGTACGTCCAGAACGGTGCGCCCAAGTACCGCTCGCACCTCAGCGAGCTGCTGATGAAGAACTACCGTGCGATGGGCTATCAGCCGGTGATGGGCTACGACGCGCTGCTGCACCTACTGTACCAGAACAACGACATCACCTTCTCCACGCTGCTGGCGGGCTGCAACCCGCAGAAAGGCTTCACCACCGAGGTGACGGGCCTGCTCAAGTCCTTCAACTCGTACACCATGAATAGTTGGGACCCCCTCTCCATGTGCGAGGACATCCTGATTTGGCGAGGCAATCTCTACACGCAGTTCTGCCAGCGCGTGCCGCCCGATCTCCCTCGCTCGTTCATTTCCCCGTACTACTACCAAATCATGCTGTCACGATCCGCGCGCGCTCTGCAGTTGCCCGAGGTGGCGGCGGAGTACCTGAACTCCATCCCGGCGGAGCCGACGAGCGTGATCGAGTCGCTGGACAAGTGGAAAGAGAAGGTGCTGGTGATGCTGGACCTGGGCCTGCACGACGCGTCGGTGCTGACGGAGCTGGACCATTTGCAACTGGACTCGCTGAGCGAGATGCAGAGGAGCGCGCTGTTCTACTTGAAGGGCCTGTACTGCGCGAAGGAGAAGCGCTTCGACGACGCGATGGGCTTTTTGATGCGCGCAGTGAAGGACGACATGAAGAACGACGGGAAGAACGAGGTGAAGTACCCGAAGGCGTGGGACTGTTGGAGCGGACTGCTCTACCAGCGGTGGAAGGAGCGCGGCGACGTGAACGACGCGAAGCAGTGTCTGAGCGGGTGCGTGCAGCAGTTGGCGGGCAATCACGAGATGACGAAAGCCATGAGTCGCTTCGTGCACATCGCGTTCACGTTGTGTGAAGTGCCCGTCATCGCCAACGCCGTCTCCAGCGTCGTGCTGCGCATCCCGCTGGTGGTCTGGTTCGACTTCTTGTCCTTCCTCTTCTCGCGGCCCACCGAAACGCAGTTCGCGATGCTGTTCAATGTGGCGAAGGACCTGGTGGCCAAGTATCCGCAGATCGCCTTCTTCCCGCTGCTGACGCTCTGCCAGACCGTCGGGCTGAAGAACGACTCGGCCTACGCCAATCCCACCACGCTTCCCAGCGGCGCCTTCACCACCACCATCCACACCACCGCTGCTGGCGCGAACACAGACGTCAACGGCGTAGGCGGAGGGCGCGGCGATAACCCGTAGGTCCCGCGGCAACTGTCGGAGAAGCTCGTGTCGCTGCAAGTGACTCCACCGCCCTCCTCTCACCTCTAGACGGCGCTGCACCTCTTCCGCTCGCTCCTCGCACGGCCCTCCACCACGCCTGGCCAGCTCCAGCTCCTCGTCGAGCTCCTGCACGCCACGCCGCACTTCCCGCTCCACGAGCTCCTCGCCACCGTCGACCGCCTCCTCCAGGCCGTACATGCTGAGGTGGCGGCCGGCGGCTTCGCGGCGCTCGCTCAGCCGGTTCCTCTGTCGCTGCAGGAGTACCTTCAAGCCGTGTGCGCCGCGGCCTTCTCCGCGTCCGGCGTGTTGCCCTCCACCGCCAGCTTCGTGCGCACCTACGCCGCACCCTTCCTTCGCGACTTCGCGCCCACGCTCGCTACGGGCGACACGAACACGGCCTTCGCCTCCTCGCTCCAAACGCTCCTGCAGCGCCTGCTCCTCTGGAAGTCGCTGCTGCTGGCGCGCATCGAGGCGTCATCGGAAGACGCGCTGCTGACGGACCCCCACCTCTACTCCCACATCCTGCCCGGCGGACTGGACGTCCCGGGCGTGCGCATCAACACCGTACAGGTGCCACAGGCCTGCCCCAGCATCCACAGCGTGCGCCTGCACCGGCCCGCGCCCTACCGCGAGCAGCACGCCTGGAGGCATGTGGACTTCGTGGACGAGCGCGGAATCACGCACCGCTTCTTCCTGGAACAGGTGGCGCCGGCCGAGGCGGTGCTGGAGGAGTGTTCGCTCTGCTTCCAGGCGTTCTTCGAGCTCGTCTGCACCTCGTCGCACCCCGTTCAGTCACGCCACCTCCACCCCACGCTCGCCTCCTACGTCAGCATCGCGCCCACCGTGCGGCTGGTGCGCTGTCCGCCGCACGGCACCTCGCTGGAGGGCGTGTTCGCCTCGGCGCTGAAGGAGGCGTTCGACGCCAAACAGCTAGACTTTGCGCTTCGGCTGTTCGTGCTGAACCACTCGCAGAGCGGCGTGCCGGCGGAGTGTGAGGCGTGGGCGAAGCAGGCGACGAAGGAACAGGTGTTGGAGGAGGTGTGTGATGACTCGGTGCTGACTCAGTTTATGTGCCGCTAACGAATTCAGGTAAGCAGTAGATTCAAGCGCATGGCCTCCGCGGCGGATTTCTACGCGTTCCGAAGCGAGTTCGTGCGATCGTACGCGCACACGCAGTTCATTCAGCACCTTTTCCTGTGGGCTTGCCTCGGTTTATTCATCGCTAGAAACCCGAACACAACGCCAGATAAGATCGTCCTGGACCTGAAGACAGGCGCCACCACGCTGTTGAACGCTCGCCCGAACTACCGTGCGACCGAGAAGGCTTTTGCTGTGAGTGAGACGCTGCCCGTGCCCTTCCGGTTGACATATCCTTGTTGCACCTGGCTGGCTGCCTTGACCCCACGCGCAACCTTCGCCATTTCATGGGTCCGTTCTACGAGAAGGGCGGCTTCGTGTTGAGTGTGGGCGCGTACGCGCTGGTGGGCGAGGCGATGTGTGGTGAGGTGTAGACGTTCAAGCGGAATGAGGAGACGCTGGAGGGCTACTTGCGTGTGTTCGAGAAGGAGAACATGCGCGTGCTGACGAAGAAGAGTGCCAGCGAGCGTGACGTGCGCGAGGCGGCGAATCAGAACTTCGAGGCGATGATGCGACGCGGTCGGCAGTTCGCGCCCAATGTGGACGTGAAGCTGTTGGAGACGAAGGAGGCGGTGGAGAAGAATCTGTGCATGGCGGTGCAGATGAGCGAGGACGTCGGTGCGCTGCTGAAGGCGAGTCCGTCCTTTGTGGCTTGGTTCTAGTTTTTGTGGCGTCTTTGTTCAACAGTTGTTTCTTTGTGTCAATCATGCAAGAACGGTCTTCTATTTGCATCACACTTGTTCAAGAAAGAGATCATTGAAACAACGTAGCAAGCGCATGGAGAGCTGTGGTCGTGGGGAAGAAGCTGTACTCCGTCTCAGCATCCAGCCCGTAGCAATAGCTATCCAGCAAGGTCTCTTCGGAGAATGGCTGCTCCGTCACCTCGAACACGTCGTCGAACAAGCCCACTTCTCGCGGCTTGGCAGTGAGGCGGCACTCGAGCAGCCCCTCCTCGCAGAGCGTCTGGCAGAACAGAAACAGCTCCATCTCCAGCATGCCGTTGAAGAAGGTCAGAAGGCGCGTCTACGATCACAGTCGCACCCTGCTCTCACCAGCGTGATGCCCGGGCGACTCACCACCTGGTACACCACCTTCTTCTTCAGCACCGTGCAGAGCCGCTGACTCCGCTGCCCCTTCTCGATGCACAGCAGCGCCGAGGGGAAGAACAGCTGCCCCGCCTTGGCCACGCCCCACACCTCCTTCTCCTCCTTCGCGACGAAGTAGCACTCGCTGGGACTAGGCGTAAGGCGTAGTAAAGAGAACCACGAGAAGAGGCAAAACAGCTCCTCTTTCTGCAAGAGGGAATGGAGTGCGGAATTCAAGGCCTTTTCGGGAAAGCACTTGCGGAGCGCAGAGTAGGTAGATGCTGCGAATCACAACCCCGCTCCAAAAGAACCCTGTTTTTCCACCTCCTCCTTCACCTTCTCCTCCTCTCCCACCTCCACACTCTTCCACTCCTTCTCCTTCTCCTCCATCACCATCCACTCCTTCTTCTCCTCCTCCACGAATCGCACACGGATTGCCTCGTCCTCTACTGCCAAATCCCGTTTGCCCTTCGCCATCAGAACGGACAGCAACACCACGGAACCCACGCCGTACAGAAAGCTCTCCATTCCTTCGTTCTTCGACTCGGACGGTAGTACAAGGTGGAAACACCTCCCACTCAGCACCTCGTCCGCGTACAAATAGTGCTTCAGCCCCTATCCCTCACTTCCCCAACAATTTCGCACCCTCGCCGTCACCTGCTCGGCGTTCTCCAGCGACCCAAGCCACGTGAGCGTCTGCGTGGACAGCCAGTGGAACACGGCGTAGTCGGGCGCGTCGTTCAAGTAGAAGGTGGTCAGACTCTTCCCCACGCTCCCCACCAACGAGAAGGAGTTCCAGATGTAATAGAACGCCATTTGAATCTCTTCTTCGCCCGTTAACTACTTCTGACGCACTCCATTCGCCTCCACCTCCAATAGCGTGTGAAGCACTTCGATGGCCTCCGCGTTCTGCGCCTTGTCCACGTGCAGGCGAAAGAGACACAGGAGCACGTGCGTGGCGAAGGCGACGCGCAGCGGGTTGCAGGCTTCCATCAAGGCGTTCCAGCTGGGCTGGAGATCACTGGACGCGCAGGAAGAGGGCAGGAGGTGTAGAGTGCCAAAGAGCTGGGGATAGAGAATGTCCGAAATAATGGCTATTTGTGACAGAGGAGGTTCACCGCAACAGAATACGGAGGAGGAGGCGAGCTGAAACACGAGCGGAGAGAGCGAGTGCGAAAAAAGGACCGAAAAGAGGATCTTCGCGTCTTCCGCGCCAATGACGGAGAAGGCGTGGTAGGCGGGCTGCGACAGAGCCAGCACGTTTGCGATCTGCGCGAGCGAGTGATAGTTGGGGTTGGCCTGAGGGTGAAGAGAAGACAGGATAAGGACAATGGAGCGGTAGAGGCGGTAGAGGAGAGAAGGAGAGGCGATGGCGAGCGAGGAGGGCGGCAGCGTGGACTTTAAACTGAGCAGCTATTCGTTAGTCGCCCGCGGTGGGAGGACATAGAAGAGAGAGCAGCGCAGGAAGAAGGACACGAAGGCGTGGTCGTGCAGCAGACGCTCCAGCTGCTTGTCCGTCAGCACGCGCTCGTTGGCGTCCGGCGGGGCATCCCACACATTCGAAGACTTGGCCTTCTTCTTGCCCTCGCTGCTACGATTCACTCTCCTCTTCGTCCGTCACTCCTTCTCTTGCGGCCTCGCTCGCTTCGTCGTCTTCTTCTCCACCTCCTCCTTCTCGAATCCGAACCGTTCTGTCAGCAAACGCGCCACGTCGGAATTCGTCTGAGGCTCCTTCTCGATCCTGTGGATGTATTTGTAGAAGGAGGTGAGGATCTGAGAGTCAGCAGCAACACCCACAACAACAGGGTGAACCAGAGATAACCGCGTGGTTTTGAAGGAAGCGAACAAGTCCGCGGTAAGCTGGGTCAGAATGGGGTGGTTTTGAATGGATGTCAGCTGTGCCAGCGACAGCGTCTGGATCTGGTTGGTCTGGCAGAGCAGCGAACGGACCAGCACCTTCATCAATGATAGCAGCGTGGACGGGTTCCTCAAATCGCACCTTGTCCTTACGACACACCCACGCACTCACTTGTACCGTGTGTTGTCGGAGTCGCAGAACGTGTAGGCAGCATTCAATGAAACTACCCTTCTCTCGCCGTCGAACCGCACGAGCTGAAGGACCTATTCCTCAGTTCTCTCGCTCAGCGCCACGTTCAGCACACTCAGATCCTTCTCCAACCCTTGCAGCCACGCGTTCCTCACCTCCTCGCTCACCTCCTCCTTCTCCACCACCTCCGGGTGCTTCTGGTGCCCATATAGACACAGCCACCGCACCGCTGGAGAACCCGCCAGCACCTGTTCCACTGTCGCCTCCACCGGCGCCTCGCCCGCCTTCTCGAAGCACGCCACCATCACCCCCAATAATCGGATCGCCGTCGCCTCCACCGGACTCTCGCACGCCAGCAGACTCTGCCGGCGCATTGCCTTCTTCACCGCCTCCGCCTTCTCCGCCTGCAGCTGGCTCCACCGCCCCAGCACGTGCCGCACGCGCTCGTCCTCCGCCGTCACTCCCGGCACGGTCACCAGCACCACCTTCACCAGCGTCGGCGCCGTTCCATCCATTGGATCCATAGGATCCATAGGATCCATTGGGTCCTCTGAGTCCGCTGGGTCTGCTGCAGGGTTCAGCGCAGTGTGGACGGTGAGCAGCTGCGCCTTCTGCTCCTTCACCAGGTGGTCCATCACGGCGCTCACCGTGCGGCGATCCACCGTGTAGCCCGCGCAGATGCTCCTGCTCGTCATCTCCTTTCCCCACGCCCACTGGATGGCCTCCTGCACGTCGGAATACAGCACCACCGCCTCCTTCTCCAGCAACGCCGTCACCACGCGGCGACGCGCCACGGCCTCCACACTCTCCAGCCGGCCCTCCTTCAGCGGCGACACGACCGCCGTCTGCAGGTCTGTTGCTCACACCCCACAGACACTCTCACTCTCCTTCAGCAGATAGAACTTCATGAATTTGCGGCCCTCATTGCGCATCTGAACCACCACAGTCCCGCGGTTCTCCACCTGACGCATCTTGGAGGTGATCTGCTTGATGCCGATGCCCGTTTTCAGGCATAATTGGGTCAGTGTAACGCCCTCCTTGGGACAGTGATTCATCACCGAAAGAAGGAAGGCATCCAGTGTGTAGTAGTGATCACGTTGGAACACGGAGCGGTTTTGCGGTGAGACTTCTTCGGGTTCTTCTTCGTCACTATTCGCAATGCACTCCTTCTGCGCTTGAGCACTATGGATCACTACATATCACGGAACGTGCAGCACAGGATCGTAGCGCAGAATCACACTTCCCTGCTCCTCCAGCACGCTCACACCACACTCGCAGCTGAGACGGCGGAGAAGGCGCTGAAGCTCGAAGGAGGAGAGAGAAGGGTTGTGCTGCTGAAGGAAGTCCGACAGGGCGACGCGCATTCCTTCACTCTGCTTGCAGCTCGCCACAACGGCCCCAACAATTTGCTGCTCACGAGGCGGGAGACTCTGGATGTGATAGGGCTTGTAGAAGGAGTGATAGAGAAGGATGCCCTTGGAAATCACCTTGTTCTTCTTGCTATGGGATGAGCAGTGGAGGTAGAAGCAACTTGAAGCCAATAGAACGATCCTTCTCGAGAATGCCCAGAAGAACGGCTCTCTTTATCTAGAGATCACGATCCATCCCCATACGCACATAGAGATGTGCTGTCTTCAAATCGCAGTTCAGCGCCTTGGCAACAACGGGAATGGACGAGCCCTCAAATCGGGAGGCAGCAACCATCTATCCCTGATAGAACGGTGACATTCCCACCTCAATGATGGAAACGTTGACGGTTGGTAAACAGCGCAAATCCTCCTCCTTCAGACCAAGACACGAGTAGTGGTACTCTCTTGTGCATATCACACGTGTGGCGCATTTGTCGACATTGGAAAGGGATTCTTCCTTCTACAATTTGAACTGGGAATGACAATCCAACAGCACTCGTCTCTGGCAACACCAAAATAGAGGGATTGCTCCTTATCGCAGTCCAGAGAGATTGCTCCAAGAATGGACGAACTTGTCTGTGGTTGAATCCAGCAGGGAATGATTCTACTCGTTGGGTATAGGAAGCCATGAGAAAACGTCCTGCAGCACCGTTTCATGAAAACACTGAATGCCGATGTCCTTCAAAGCCAGCTGAATACAATCCTAGAAGCATTACATGGTATGAGATAAGCAAGTACCATAGGAAAACCAATTCAATCGGCTGAAGGGTCCTGCTTTCTGGGGAATAGTGATCAGGTGTCATGATTACAAAGGAGCAACGAATCACTGAACACTTCTTCACAATTCTCTTGAACGGATGAATCATCGCGTCCCCGAGTCTGTTCGTCTGAAGGAGAAGAGAGATGCCATCCTGAGGGCGCAGCAAGTGGCAGCGGCACTGAAGCAAGAGAGTGTATTGCCTGAACAGTTGCGAGAATAACATCGTAGAATCGCGAAGTTGCGAGAAATGAATGCATCAAGCGTGCCGAACAGTATGTGATGGAGTATAGACGAGTAGGGCCAAACGGAGTCTCTGAGCCATAGATGGAAAGGGAAGAGATACAGCGGAAACGAGAAGCGCACAACGAGCGAATCTACCTGGCGGAGCAGGAGGAACGACTCGTGTTCGTGATTCGCATCCGTGGAATCAACGGGGTCCCTCCTAAGCCGAAGAAAATCCTGGAACTCCTCCGTCTTCTTCAGGTACGCATGGCTCTTCTCTTTCAGTGTAGATCAACAACGGCGTGTTTGTGCGGTTGAACGCCTCGACCAAGCGAATGTTGGAGCTGGTCACTCCCTACGTCACGTACGGTGTCCCGTCCATCGCGACGATTCGAAATCTCCTGTACAAGCGTGGCTATGCTCGCGTGGGAAAGCAGAGAGTTCCGCTGTCCTCGAATGAGATTATCGAGGAGAACTTGAGGAAGTATGACATCATCTGCATGGAAGACCTGATTCACGAGATTTATACGCTCGGGAAGCACTTCAAGGAGGCGAACAACTTCCTCTGGCCCTTCAAGCTGAATGCCCCCACGGGTGGCTTTTCAAACGTGAAGACGCATTTCAACGAGGGCGGTGATGTGGGAGATCGGGAGAATTACATAAACACTCTTGTCGCTAGAATGCTGTAGCTGTACTATACCTTGTTTCTTCAACAAACACGGAACATGGTTCCAGGAACAACGAGCTTTATTGAACTGTCCGTAATCTTCACATGGCGTCTCACTGTGATGGAGCGAATGGAATCCTTGATGCGGTCTCGGTGCAACACAAGCTAATCATCACGAGTGCGCTTCAACCCAACGCTTCCATGGACACTGGAAGAATGACCCGTAGAGAGTGGCATCAGTAGGAACTGAACATCACTAGAGTGCACCAATTCGTGATACTATGAGTAATGCTGAGTCTGTAGCAAGAACAAAAGAGCGATCTTCGTCCAGTCCACAGGGATGACATAAAACAATGCAGTAGTGCTATGTGGAATGATCAGAGTGAAATAATCACAGGAAAGAGAGTCTCGATGGATGAACGCAAAGAGCGCAGAACAGAAGAAATGCAGCGTGTCTCCGTTTCGAGAGCCGATACGTCCTCGATAATCAAGAAAAAGGGAGCAGGGGAAGACACTGTACCCTCCTGTTGTACAACCGTCTCCAATTCAGAAACGCAGTTTGTGTAGGATACCCTCTTCCAGTTTTTGGCTTCTTCGGCGGGTTTTGAGGGAGTCGGGAGGGCAACCGTTTCTCCATCAAATCGTTGGAAAACGCACTCTTTTGAAACTGAGACAAACGCGTCTTCCACTTCACAAAGCGACAGGAAGTGAAAATGGTCACTACTCAGCGCATTCTCAAAATTGACTCCCTATCCCATTAGCAACATAGCCACAAACGCACATTTCTCTTGCAAATCGTGGATACATCCTCCACCGTCGAATTCACTCCCAGCACCACCGCACGAGAGTCTACTATGTGACTTTCGTAAATACCCTCAAACTAGATCGAATCGCCAATTGAAGAAAGTGATGGAACAGCACAGGCGAATTGAGACCCACAGAGGAAGTGCAATAGACCACTTCATTTCTGGCGGGATCCTCAACACTCCAGCCAAATTCCGGTGCAATGTGGAGAAGGTCTTCCATTGTGTGTGACAAACACTGGAAACAAGCTACCACTTGCGCGGAGGACCGGGCCGCTTCATCGATAGCGGCTTCTTCCGCATCTCCACCTTCTCTCTCACCGACTCCAGTCCATTCGGATCATTCTCCAACGGGTCATCTGTGACGTACATGTCCGCCCCTGGTTCGAAAGAACCATCTCGCAACGAATCCTACGCATAACCGCGAAAGGAGAATCCAACCTCGAAATGCTTCACAAACTTCAATTCATGACTCATCCACCCGAGAGAACCGTTCTCCGCGTTCTCATCGTCCGAGTCCTCTCCCACAACATCATTCCGAGTGGTGGCCAGCCGATCGCTCTGTGTGATCTTCTTCTCCTTCTTCTCCTCCTTCACTTCCTCTTCAGCCGCGGTCTTCAGCTTCTTCTTAAACGCTTCCAGCGCGTCCAGCGTCTATTTCTCACCATCCCCCACATTCCCCACATTCTTGGTTTTCTGTCCGGCGGTCTCGTGCTGATGCTTTCGCTTCTGTCGCAAGTACTCCGCTCGGCTGAGCACGGAATCCTCCTGCTTCTCCATCTTCGGCGCCGGCTCTGGTTTGCTCTCTTCCTCCTACCCTTTACCACCACGCACTGCGCTTACCGCGGTTTTTCTCTTCAACGCGCGGATCTTCTCCTTCACTCTCTCCTTCATCTCCTCTTCGGGAGACTTCTCCTCCTTCTTCTCCTCTTCCTTCTCCTCCTCCTCCTTCTTCTCTTCTTCCTTTACCTTCTCTTTCTGAAGGAGCTTTGACTTCATCTTTTGAACCCACGCCGATTCCGTCTTCTTCTCCATCTTGATCTCGCGCTTCAGCTCCTCCTTACTTACGACTCCCTGCGACTGCTGGTAGCTCACCACAGGTGCATTCAATCCATCGTCATCATCATCGTCGTCTGCAAACGACAGCAGCTTCTTGTTGTTCACCTGCTTCACTTGGTGACGCTCGTCCTTCTTCTCCTCCTGCTCCACCTTCTTCTCTAACACGCTACGCCATCAAGTACACTCATCACAGATACCGTGGAACGATGTCCGTAAATGGGTTGTTCACAATCGTGACAGACTTGATCACGGGCGGGTAAAGAGGGCGGTCATCTGCGTCCGTGTCGAGCTCCCCCATCTTGAGCACGTTGAACACCGTGTTGCCTGTCACCTTGCCGAAGATGGTGTGCTTTCCATTCAAGTAGTCCGTGTTGTCCAGCGTGATGAAAAACTGGCTATGATTTGTGTTAGGTTTGTTCTCATTTGCCATAGCGACAATGCCGCGGTGGCTGAACTTGAGTCGCGCGCTGATTTCATCCTTGAAGGGTCCGTCATAGATGGATTCACCGCCTATCGATTACCGACACGAATTATCAACTACCGAACCCAGTTCCGGTCGGATCACCTCCCTGAATCATCATCTTCTTCACAATCCGGTGGAAAATGGTTCCATCGTAGTAGCCCTCCATGCACAGCTGCGTGAAGTTACGGCAAGCGAGAGGAGCCTGATCACTCCACAACTCAATATCAACATCTCCGTGCGTTGTGTGAAGAACGATCTTCCCGTTCGTATTGGGCTCCACGTTGTAAATGTAGGCCATCTTCTCTCACTAGGGAAATATGCCCTCTTTTGTTGTGAGTGAAACTCCCTCCTGTCGAAGCAATGATTCACAAACAAGCAAAATGGAATTGAAGGTGATGTATAATTCGTTGAAACGATTTGGAAGGAAAAGGACAATCCACTCTTACCATCCCTCCTCATGATAAGATCGAAGGAAGAGAGTCTGTCGGATAACCCTGAAAGCAAGAGGAGGAAGGAAGAGGAAGGAGCGACTCATGCTTCTGTTCGAGAGAAGACGGAAGAGCAGGCTACTGATATGGAGAAAGTGGACGATAATACAAATGCTTACCTCTACGATGTTTCCATAATCGTACGCATTTCCATTCTTGTTTGTAATGAGTTAGGTTCCTGTTCACAACGAAGAAAAGTACTTGGAAGACTGTTTTAAGGGCATTGAAAGTACGTCCTTTCAGGGAAGACTTGAAGTGGGCGATTTCTTTGGACAGTGAGAGATAGATCTCGATATTCAATGACCGAAGCACGGACAGATCGAAAGAAATCATTGAAGAGTGGATAGCGCGTTTCCATGATCGGGGGTGGGGTTGCGTGTATTCAGAGAACGCAACGCCCACGGGCGGATGTGGCTATGCGAAGAACAGAGCGATACAACAGAGCCATGGGGAGTACTTGTGTTTTCAAGATGCCGATGATATCATGTATCCGGACCGCATTACAAAGGAACTCGAGGTGCTCAGGCAACATCCAGACTCCATTGTGGGAACTCGATTTGAGTCCACGCTGTTTTGTGTGTTAATCACTAGACGGACTCCGCAGAACAGCATGCGCCACTATACGGAGTGGCTGAATAACCTGCAAGACGGGGATCTCATGAAGTACCAGTATCGCGAGGTCATCATCATCCAGCCCACTTGGATGCTGTCTCGCAAGCAGTTTGACCGAGTGGGAGGGTACAGAGAGAGGGGCAGCGATGAAGCCCCATTTCCAGAAGTAGGATCGGTAATCGTCGTAGAGTGTAGGATTTGGATTTCTATCATCGCCATCTCGACTTGGGGGGCCAGTTGCACATCGTCCCAGAGGTGCTGGTAGTTTACAGGTGCCTTGAGAGTGAATGGTGTTACACGTAGAATGCATCCCAACAACGCTTGCAGCAAAGTGCCTCGAAGAACCATTCTTCGAGTGAAGCTTCAGGCACTGGAGCGAAGGGTACTGGACGGACTCGATCACTTTAGCATTTGGGGCGGAGGACGCGATGGGCGCAATTTCCTGAACGACCTGTCTGAAGAGAATCGGAAGAAGGTGGTTGTCTTTGGCGACGTGGATACCAAGAAAGTGGGGGCTGAAAGAGACATTCAGTGTAGATTGGTACTCACTACGTGAATCCGTTGACTCACGTGGATGTTCCCGTCGTTCACTTTTCTGAGTTAGTTCCGCCCGTTGTTTGCTGCGTTGCGCTGGGAAGAACAAATGGGGTATTTGAGGCCAATCTCGAGTCCATGCACTGGACCTGCGGAAAGGACTACTGGTACTTCAACTAAACGAGCCATTTCAATCCTCCTGCTAAAGAGTATGGGGAAGGAGTACTCCCGTGGAGATCTACATTCCAAGAGAGATAACATCATCGTGTTTCCTTAAACAAAGCCACTCATGCCATAACGGATACGACGTTATCCTTTCAAACAAGTCATTCTCCTCATTCTATAATTAAATCACTCGCAATAGAACTCATCTACTGTCTGTGTTCTTTCGCAATGATGCGGTACGAGTGCCCCCGCGGAATATGCGGAATAACCGTGATTGCCCATAAGAAGAAATGCAGCAGAATACGACAGTAATTGAAGATAACGTACGGATGTGGTGATTATAGTGATGGGGGCACTTGGGTGCTGCGGTCCCTGCATTCTTATCAATACTGGACTCGTTGTTCTCATCGCTGTTGTAGATGTCCTCCTATTCTTACCTATTCAAGTATATCATTATCGGAGATACCGGTAGGACTCTCGGGCGCAATCGAATCTGATCCCCCTAGGTGTCGGCAAATCCTGCCTTCTCCTTCAGTTCACAGATAAGAGATTCCAGCCCGTCCATGATCTCACCATCGGCGTGGAGTTTGGAGCCAGAATGATCAACATTGGCGACAAGCAGGTAAAGCTTCAGATCTGGGATACTGTATGCCGCGAATAGATTGGCAGTAATGGGATAGGCTGGTCAGGAGTCCTTCCGCTCCATCACTCGCTCCTACTACAGAGGAGCTGCTGGAGCCCTTCTTGTGTACGATATTACCCGCCGTGAAACCTTCACTCAGCTGACGAAGTGGTTGACCGAGGCGCGTGAGAACGGATCCTCCAACATGGTGATTATGCTGATCGGCAACAAGTCGGATCTGAACCACCGGTGAATGCAACCAGTAGGGGTAATAGGTAGCCGAACCGTGTCTACCGAAGAGGGTGCCAAGTTTGCTGAGGAGAACGGTCTGATCTTCCTGGAGACCTCTGCCAAGACTGCGGCCAACGTCGAGGAGGTCGGAGCAGTTTCTGGGCTTCATCTCTAGGCCTTCGTGAAGACGGCTGAGCAGATTTATCACAATATCGAAACGGGTGTGATTGATGTGAGTAACGAGGTAATGGAGGCTGCGTGGTGTGATGCGTAGTCGAATGGTGTAAAGGTGGGACAGAATGATGCTGTCAAGGGACTTCAGGCTCCCAACGCCGCTGCAGGCCAGTCGCAGGGAGGCTGCTGCTAAGTTCTTGTGATTATTGTGGTTCTGTCCTGTTTTTTCACACGCTTTGTCCGCTGTGAAACGCCGAGACGATGAAACTCCCGCTTCCCGCTCAAAATGAAATGGCACCAGAAAACAATTTAAGTTTGAAATCAAATGAAGGAAACTCAGTTGCATGCCACCAGAAGTGACGTGGACATGGGAAAAAGGGAAAACCTGGAAACGAGGCAATCATCTCTCGTTTGAATGAGTACCATGTGTGATCTGTAGTACGACTCGACGGAGTGCCTTCAAAAGGAGAATCAGAGACTTCGTGAGCAAGTCAAATCGCTCAATGACTTGCTATCATCCATCTACTCCAGCGAGTGGTGCCTATCCAGTGTTGTGACGCATAGAACAAGTGAATCTGCGATTCTAAAGCAGTATGTCGCCGAAAGAGAAAAGGTGCGCGTCCTCTGCAGCGAAATCGACAAGAAAGATGCCGTCATACGCGTGCTCAAACTCCACTTGAGAAAAGACAGAGTTGGGATTGATTGACAGAAATGACGATTAGGAAGCGCGCAGTGCCTCCGTAACCACGGCTACATCCAGCGCCTCCATGCACGCCTTAATTGATTCTCAGAAGAAATGCGAATTGCTTCAGAAAGAGTTAAACGAGAAGGAGGAGGAGCTCGCAAAGATGAAGAGAACGATGGACGCAAGTTCTACGGTAAAAGAGAGAAGATGCGATGATGAGTAGAGGGACTCGGATGAGCAAGTACGCGTGATGAAGAAGTGCACCCGCATTGGAAACCGAATGCTGGACGCCATTTGTACTGCCATTCCGGAATGGCAGAATGCTGGCTCGGATGTGGCAATCATTCGCAAGAGCATCGTTTGCACACTCGAGAACGTGGAAAACATACTGCATGATCTCATTTGCATGTATCGGAACATCAAAACCCATCCAGATCTTTACGAGGTAAACACTGCAGTACCAGTTGATAATTGACCTAATGAGTAGCTTCTGAAGGAAAGGAATTACTTCAAGCAAGAGTATGAGAAGAATGCAACTCTCCAAGCGAGTGTTCAGTCTCTGTACTACACATTCTTCCGTTCTTCATCTTCAATGTCTTGCAATGATCAGCTGCAGAGCTGTACTCGTTTCATGCAATCCCTACTCAAGAAGGCGAGGATTGAATCGGGATTTGAACTAAGTGTAGGTGTTCATTTCAGAAGTCATGTGTAGCGTTTGATCACACAGAATTGCATTTCATCCAATCAGACCCCACTTCCTCCTTCTGCCAGTTTATTCCATGACGAATCTGTCACAAAATCATCGCAGATCCTCTTGTCTCAGTATGCAGCGCGCATCGTAGTCTTCAGCTTTCTCTCTCACGCGTAGAATGATTTTGTGGAAATTCTGGATGATGCGATGAACCGTGCATCCTTCGTTACGGGATTCTCTCTTGATGAAGAGAGCAGCATTTCCATCATTGATGATCAGTCCCTATCCGACATGGTAAGTTCACTCTACACTCTCTTATGGTATAGGATTCCGAAACGATGAGCGCCTATTATACGAGGCAGGAACTGTTGCTGGAAACGAGGATTCGTGATGTGGACAAGGTGATCGATTTGATGATCAACTCGCTGCAGAGCAAGGAGTACAAGATCAACGAGCAAAACACCACTCTTACGAAGGCTATCGATGAAATGTCGATAGTGATGACGAAGTGTCACGCTTCGGTTGGAAACGGAATGACTGCTTCCGACAAGGCCATGATGGACAAACTGAAAAGGAAGAATGAAGAATTGGTGGAATTGCTGAATGACGCAGCGTGCTTCCTCCGCATGTATTCGTATGACGTTAAGAAGAGAGTGGATCATTTCAACATCCGAAACGGAACGATCGCCTCACTCTACCGCCGCATCACGCATTCTATCCAATCGCAGCAGCAGAATCCATTCCTTCCCTCTCAGTGGACAGCCGATGATACGTTGCTTCTGCTTCAGCGGTTGTTGAAGAAGGAGCTCCTCATCCAGCAGATGCATGACCAATCCAGTCTCTCTCTCAGTACTATTGAAGAATCCACTTGTGAGCAGGAAGGGTCCGCCTCTCTGAACTCGTCTCTCCTTTCCACGACTTCCTACAACAAGCGAACCCGCCTTCACTCTCGTGTGAACCCAGTGCCATTGACACGCTCTCGTCTGCAGGGCATCGTTCCCATGATTCCGTTGCGTACGTGAGCACACTTTTCATTTCTCAAGTTTATGTTCGCTGTTGTTTGTTGCAAACCTCCAGTTTGTTCTGTTACAAAACCCCAATGTGTTCTCCGACTAGTTCAAGACTGCAGTTCATGGCAACACACAATCCAACTAACACTCCGTTTGCTGTAAGAAACACCCCAAGTAGTTACGATTGATCAGTAAAGCGCTTTAAGCAGTGGTAT
>ERZ827156.2884-NODE-2884-length-16589-cov-4.327749_pt1 | contig 16589 bp, 18 predicted proteins | sample MGYA00519919_ERZ827156 | MGnify/ENA primary metagenome ERZ827156 (study PRJEB31778, sample SAMEA3449269) | human gut metagenome | biome: human gut; feature: human-associated habitat; material: faeces | place: United Kingdom | collected 2010/2012 ... | reverse complement strand
AACGAATCGTTCACCGTCAACGGAACTCAAGGAATACTAATTAATGAAAGTGGTTTATACAGCTTGATTTTATCAAGCAAACTGCCAAATGCCAGAAGGTTTAAAAGATGGGTAACAAGCGAGGTACTTCCTGCAATACGTAAGCATGGGATGTATGCGATTAACGAGCTAATTGATAATCCGGACTTGGGTATTGCGGCACTTAATGCCTTGAAAGAAGAACGTGAGAAAAATAAAAAATTAGAAAAAAAATCAATGATACAAACACAGCAAATTTCGGAAATGATACCGAAAGTCAGTTATTATGACGTAGTCTTAAATTGTAAAGATTTAGTATCCATCGGGTCTATAGCGAAAGACTACGGCTGGAGTGCTAAAAAAATGAATAAATACCTTCATGAAAAAGGAATCCAGTTTAAACAAGGTGATATCTGGCTTTTATATTAAAAATACGCAGAAAAAGGCTATACGAGCACGAAAACTCACACTTATCTAGATAGCGAAGGTCAGCATACAAAAGTGCATACCTATTGGACACAAAAAGGCAGACTTTTCATCTATGATTTATTAAAAGAAGATAATATATATCCAAATATCGAAAGGGTTGATTAATGTTTGAACATTTTTAAGAGACTTTTCCACTCAAGAGATAAACCAAAAGTAAAAAATAGCCTAGGATCGAATATATTTAATTCAATTTTTAGTAGCTCTAGTAGCGGAAAGAGTGTAAGTCAGACTAGTGCCTTAAGTGTAACTGCGGTTTATTCGTGCGTTAGGATTTTATCGGAAGCAATAGCCGGGCTGCCTCTTCACACATATAAATATAAAGGTTTGAATGGAAAAGAAAAAGCAGTCGACCATCCTTTGTATTTTCTACTCCATGACGAACCTAATCCTGAGATGACTTCATTCGTGTTTCGAGAAACGCTTATGAGTCATCTTTTGTTATGGGGAAATGCCTATGCACAGATCCTTCGAAACGGAAAAGGTGATGTGATAGCCCTATACCCGTTGGCACCGAACCGCATGACAGTCGACAGAGCCTCAAATGGCAAAATTTATTACACATATTCTACCAGCGATGATGATAATCCGAAACTAAAAAGTAAAGGTCAAGTTTACTTAAAAGCTGAGGATGTGCTGCATATTCCGGGCCTGGGCTTCGATGGGCTTCTGGGATACTCCCCGATAGCAATGGCAAGAAATGCGATAGGAATGGCGATGGCGTGTGAGGAGTACGGAGCAAAATTCTTTGCAAATGGTGCAAGTCCGAGTGGCGTTTTAGAGCATCCAAGTACAATAAAAAACCCCGACAAGCTCAGAGAAAGCTGGAACTCACTTTTTAAAGGCAGCAGCAATTCTCATCAAATAGCAGTCTTAGAAGAAGGTTTGAAGTATCAACCGATCAGCATTTCTCCTAATGAAGCACAGTTTTTGGAGACGAGAAAATTTCAAATAAATGAGATCGCCAGAATCTTTCGAATCCCACCGCACATGATCGGAGACCTCGAAAAATCATCGTTTTCCAACATTGAGCAGCAGTCGCTGGAGTTTGTAAAATATACACTCGATCCTTGGGTTACGAGATGGGAACAGTCCATTCATAGGAGACTATTTAAAGACAGCGAAAAAACTGAGTATTTTGTAAAGTTTAATGTTGATGGCTTGCTTCGTGGAGATTATGCAAGCCGAATGAATGGCTATGCGACCGGCCGGCAAAACGGATGGCTCAGTGCCAACGATATAAGAGAGCTTGAAAATATGAATCAAATACCCGATGAGCTTGGCGGCAATCTGTATCTCGTTAATGGAAGCATGACGAAACTTGCGGATGCCGGTGCATTCGCACAAGAGAAAAATCAAGAAACTAATCAGAAGGAGGAAAAATTTTTATGAATTTAACAGCGCGAGATAATAAACACAAGGTTTCACAATATGATGTACGTGAACCCAGTCCAGCGTCACGCTGGTGGAACTTCGCAGAAGCCGAGGAAGAAAGAGTGCTGTATATCAGCGGAGAGATTGTTGATGGCAAAGATGAAGACGAAGAAGATGATGACGATGAACCGATAAGGTCAACAGCCGATATTTTCAAGGATGATCTTTATTCAGGCGAGGGAAATATCTCAGTTTGGATTAATAGTCCGGGCGGTGATATGGTAACTGGAGCTCAAATATATAACTTAATTAAAGATTACAAAGGCAAAGTAACCATAAAAATTGATGGCCTTGCAGCCTCAGCCGCCTCAGTCATAGCGATGGCCGGCGATGAAGTTTTGATGTCGCCGGTTTCACAAATTATGATCCATAATCCGTTTTCTTGTGCCATTGGCGACTCAAATGAAATGAAGCGCGCTGCCGATATGCTGAATGAAGTTAAAGAGTCCATCATTAATGCTTATGAGATCAAAACGCATCTATCGAGAGCGAAGATATCAAGAATGATGGACGATGAGAGCTGGATGAACGCATACAAGGCTGTGAATTTAGGCTTTGCGGATGGTATTCTCTTTGAAGATGACAAGCAAAAGCCGGAAAACACAGAAGAATTTATATTTAGCAGAGAATCAGCAATCAGTGCAGTTATGAACAGAGTAAGAAAACGAATTAAAAACACAGAGCAAGAATCAAAAATACCCTCTGAGCCGCTATATAGGCGGCTTAATTTATTATGTAAGTAAAGGAGACAATTTTATGAATACTATTTTAGAACTTAGAGAAAAACGCACAAAACTATGGGAAAATGCAAAAGATTTTTTGGACAGCAAAAGAAATCCGGATGGTCTCATTTCTTCCGAAGACGCCGCTGTTTATGATAAAATGGAAGCAGATGTCGTAAACTTGGGAAAAGAAATCGACAGACTTGAAAAGCAGTCGGCGATTGATATGGAGCTAAATAAGCCCATAGGTTCGCCAATTTTAGAGAAACCAACAAATAAAAAAATTAAACTCGGCAGAGCGAGCGATGAATACAAAAAAGACTTTTTAAATGTCCTTCGAGGTAAACCTCAGATTTACAATATAATGCAGGAATCCATCGATGCAGATGGCGGCTTTTTGGTGCCTGAGGAATTTGAAAATCAGATAGTTATGGCACTTGAAGAAAATAACGTAATCAGAAGCATTGCAAAAACAATCACAACTGCTGCAGAACGAAAAATCCCAATTGCAGCGACTCATAGTGTGGCTCAGTGGACTCCTGAAAATGGGGCGTATACGGAGTCGAAACCTACCTTTGGGCAAAAAACCATTGACGCATTTAAACTTACAGATCTTGTAAAAGTATCAACAGAGCTTTTGCAAGACAGTATGTTTAATCTCGAAAGCTATATATCATCGGAGTTTGCGAGAGCCTTTGGAGTGGCCGAGGAGCAGGCATTCTGTACAGGAACAGGAACCGGTCAGCCGACAGGTATATTCACTGAAAATGGCGGTGAAATAGGGCTAACGCTTACCAGCACGACAAATATAACCTGCGATAATATAATCGAGCTTGTTCATTCACTCAAATCTCCGTACCGTAGAAATGCTGTATTTTTGATGAATGATTCGACCATATCGATGCTCCGCAAACTCAAAGACACAAACGGAGCATATTTGTGGCAGCCTTCACTTCAAGCAGGTCAGCCGGACAGACTTTTGGGATATCCTCTTTATACTTCGCCATATGTTCCAACTGTCGCAGCAGAGGCTTTGCCGATAGCTTTTGGTGACTTTTCAAATTACTGGATTGCCGACAGAATGGGACGCTCTGTTCAAAGACTTAACGAACTCTATGCCGGCAATGGTCAAGTGGGATTTCTCGCGACAGAGCGCGTAGATGCTAAGGTTATCCTTTCTGAAGGAATCAAACTTTTAAAAATGGGATAAATTCAATGTACAGTTTAAAATTAAGGGATTTGATAATGTGGATGTGTCAAATTTAATAGAGAAAGTAAAATTAAATCTTATTTTAAATACTGATAAAGACGATGAACTTATAAAAGAATTTATAACCTCTGCAATTTCCTACGCCGAAAGCTACCAGAAAAAGTCTGCAGGATATTATTCAGAAAATATTATGTCCCCCACCACAGAAAGAGCAGTAATAATGCTGTCATCTCATTTTTATGAAAGTAGAGATGGAAGCACAGGTGGTTTCTTTTCCGACAATGTGAATGCTGCAAATCAAGTATGGAATACAGTAAATCATCTTTTACGTCTTGATAGAGATTGGAGGGTGTAAATTTGAGTTTAGGGAAAATGACAACTTTTATAGATATAATTGAACCTCGCAAAATCAAAGATGAGTCGGGGTTTGTGAGCATTCAAGATATAATTCTTGCAAGTGTAAGAGCATATAAAGAAATGCGACACGGAAGCCGAGTATGGGCAAATCGTGCCTCATTTTCAAAAGCAACAGCCTTGTTCAGATTTCGCAAAATTTCTGATTTGGAGATTAAAACAAGTCATGTAATCGTATGTGATACAGGAAGATATAGGATTTTGTCAATAGAAGATGTGAAAAATCGTGGTATGTATGTGGAGGCACTTTGTGATGAAGCAGAAATCAGTGGAGCAATTTAAATAAAAGGAACGAGTGAGAATGTATGAACATAAATCCTAAAATTGAAAAAATATTCTCTGCTCTTAAAATAGATGAAAAGCAGATTCCCATTGCATATTTACAGTATTTTGGAACTGAAGATGTATATCTTACCTACTATACTTGGAGCGAAAGGCCTGAGCTTTTCTTTGACAATGATTATGATGCAGAGGTATGCTTCGGAACTATAGATGTTTGGAGTAAGAAAAACTTTAAATCATTAGTGGAGATTGTAAAACAAAAGTTAAAAGAAAATGGATTTACTTGGACAGACAACGGGGACGAAATGTATGAGCCGGACACAGGATATTTTCATGTTCCCATTAATTTTTATGTTTTAAATGGAGAGTGATAAATATGGCAGAGCCTTTGCATATACCGGAAACTATCCGACAATTTTGGAGAGATAATCCCACAGAGTATTCAAAAGATGACATACATCATTTGGAGCCGGACAGCGAAGAAGCAGTATTTTTAAAATATTTGCTTGAAAATGGTTTTGCCAAGCTAACTATTAAGTTAAATGGTAAAGAAATCGGAAATTTCAACGGACAAACAGAAGCAGATTTAAACATTGAACTCGGTATGCTTACAATCCAAAGGAATGGAGAAGCCATCGGAACCTATAATGGGTCGGAGTCAAAAGAAATTAATGTTAATTTAGGTACTTTAACTATTCAAAGAAATGGCGAAACTATCGGAACTTACAATGGGTCTAATTCAAACAATATAAATATAAGTTTAGGAAATTTAACCATTCAAAAAAATGGAGAAACTGTGGGAACATACAATGGTTCAGAATCTAAAAATATAAATATCAGCCAAGAAATGCTTACAATCCAGAAAAATGGCACAAATATAGGAACTTATAATGGAGATTCAAGTCAAACAGTAAATATTACAGTTCCAACAATAACCTACGGTACAGGTAATCCCAGCGGTGGGAATAATGGCGATGTTTATATGAGGTATCTATAATGGCAGTTTTATATATTAATAAAGTTCATGGCGCACCTGAACTTGACTTAAAACTTGATATATCAGGAAATTCTGTAACCGCAACGCTTTATTCTGCAAATGATTATGGAGGAAGCTTCGGATATCCAAACGGCATAAATTACGATATTTCTGCCGGAGGATCGGGGTTTTCAATAAATACAGGCAGCTTTTCATACTCAACAAGTGGTAAAGTTATAAAAACAGTAAGTGGCGTAATTGGCACAGGAACACTTGAAGTTAGAGTTACTTGTAATGGTTCCGGTAGTTGTTTTGATTCAGATCATATAAATGTTCCTTCATACAATTCAGGCAAATCAAGCGATATAAACACAGAAAATCTAACAGTTTATCCTATTTCCTCTTCATATACGACTCAGCTTTTAAACAATACATTAATTTTAAGCTACGTTATGTCCACACCCCCGAGCAATCTCAGTTTAAGCAGGACATACCTTGAAAGTCCGATGACAGTTAGTTTTTCGCTTGGAAGCGGAGCATTTCAAAAAATTATTTATGGAGTAAAAATGATTGCTGATAGCAGCACTATTTTTACTTCTGAAACAAAAAATTCAAATATTGTTCTTACAGATTATGAAATTTTAACTTCGTATAACGGATTCAAAAATACAGACTTTAATTTTCCAAACAGCACAGCCTATATGTATATAGAGGTTCAAACTGAATCGGGAAATATATCAGATAACTTTAGTATTACTGTTGGCGGTACAGGATGGGTCAAAAGCGGAAGAACGTGGAATCGATGTGTTCCATATAAATCAGATTTAGGAAAACCGTGCATAATGTACACAAATATCGGTGGAGCTTGGAAAAGAGGTCAGCCTTAGAAACGGAGTGATGAAAAATGTCAAAAGAAAATATACCTGAATTTATGTTGCAATTTTGGAAAGACAGTCCCACAGTTTACACGAAAGACGACATCATTCATTTAGAGCCATTTAGTGAAAACGCCGTATTTTTAAAATACTTAGCTTTGAATAACTCAAGTGGGATGGTATACCGAGGGTTTATAACATCAGACAATAAAGATTTCGTGACATCAAGTAATTTAATTTTTACAGTCCGAGATTAAAGGGGTGAGAAAATGGAGGAGTATAAGTCTATACACACAGGAGAAGAAATAGACGAAGCTGTGACAAGAGCGTTTAATTTATCGGAAACTACGGGGCTTAATTCAGACAAAATAATGAGTCAAAAAGCTATAACCGAAGAACTTAACAGCAAAATGGAAAAGATCGAAGGTAAAGGACTATCTTCAAATGACTTTAGTGATGAGGAAAAATTAAAACTTGCAGGCATTGAAGATGGTGCAAATAAAACTATTGTTGCTGAGGAATTAGGCAATTCTACAACCGAGGCGATAAGTCAAAGTGCAGTAACGAAGGCCTTAGATGGGAAATTAGGGATAGACTCTGTTGTAGATATAGCACATGGCGGTACAGGTGCCACAGTTTCCTGTGAAGCTAGAAATAACTTAAAAGTTTACAGTCGGAGCGAAATTGATGAAAAAATCCGACTGATTCCTATAGTTACGCAAAGCACCGGAGAAAGCACAGACAAAGTTATGAGCCAAGCAGCAATAACTAATGCACTTGATGGTAAAGTCGATAAAATTGAGGGTAAAGGTTTATCAACTAACGACTTTACCACTGAAGCACAAGAAAAATTAAATAAACTAAATACATTTTTTAAGTTCTCACTATCACCCGATAGATGGGATCTTTTTAATAATGATATCTATACACAGACAATTTCTTTTGAAAGCATAAAATCAACAGACTCAGTAATTGCAGATATTTCTTTGAGTGACAATGAGCAAATATCTAAAAAAGAACAGGAATATTGGGACAAAATTATAAAAATCGAGATAAATGATGGCAACATCAAAACATACTATCGAGGGGAAATCCCCGATATTTCATTAAATGTAAAAATAAAGATTTAATAGGAGGAAAAACAAATGAGTGAAGCATTTATTATAAGAGCAGGAAATGTTACAAAAGGTTATGTAGATACAAATTTAGCATTAAAAGTAGACAAAATCGAAGGTAAGGAATTATCCACCAACGATTATGATAATGTGGCAAAAGAGGCAGTTGATAGTTTAGGCACAGCCTCAAAATGCGATATCGGTACAAGTGAAGGAAATGTACCGGTTATAAATTCAGAGGGAAAATTAGATACTTCTATTCTTCCGGCAATAAGCATCACAGACGTTTTTACGGTAGATAGCGAAAGTGCGATGCTTGCACTTAATGTTCAAAAAGGCGATATATGTATAAGATCAGATGAAAATAAAACTTATATACTTCAGGATATTCCTGCAAGTGAACTTAAAAACTGGTTAGAGCTTATGACTCCAACAGATGCAGTACAATCCGTGAACGGAAAAACAGGAGCAGTAACCTTAAGTCATGAAGATGTAGGAGCTGTTGAGGCAAATATAGAAATCACAGGTGCTACAAAATGTAAAATAACCTATGATTCAAAAGGACTGGTAACTGAAGGCGAAGATTTAACAGCAGCCGACATCCCCGATATCAGCGAAACGTATGAAACAATATCTAATAAATCAGATAGCTTTACTGCAAGTTCAAGCAGCACTTATGCAAGCACGAAGGCATTAGTCGATGGCTTAGCTACAAAAGCCGAGATTAAAAAATTTACAGTCACAATCGGAACATCATGGACTCAAGGAGAAAACAATGAATACACGCAGGACGTAACGGTTACAGGGATTCTGGAAACTGATACTCCAATTATCGACTTGGTTCTGAGTGATAATTTAGAAACAGCAAAAGCCCAAATCGAAGGGTGGGCTAATGTTTCAAGAGTAACTACAGAAGAAGGAAAAATAAAAGTTTATTGTTACGATGTGGCTCCCAACATTGAAATGCCAATACAAATAATCTGTATTAGATAAGGTGATTTTATGGGAGATGCTATAATTTCAAGAACATCAAAAAGCAATAAAATATCAGTTGTTCAAGAAACAGGTAATTCAGAAACAGACGTAATGAGTCAAAAGGCAAGTACAAAGCTCCTTGCTCCAACAGGGCATCTTCATTATTCGTATGATGTAAACACGGGATACTTTATTAAAAATCAATTAGTTGGGGTTAAGAATTTATCGGAACTTGTAAGGATAAATTACAATTCTTCTTCTCCGATTTATTATGGGATATTTAATTCTACAGGAGAAGAAGCTGACGGTGTATACAAATACACATATTATCAGACGTTAAATAATAGTAAATATACAACTTTGACTATAACCGATGATACTACTTCTTACCCATTTTATACGATTTCCATGACAATAGATCAAGAAAACAGGTTTGTTTATGCAACTAATGGTAGAAGTTTATTTCGTGGCAGCTATACTCAGAGTTCAAAAGGTATAACGTCTTTTGAAAAAGTAGGAACGCTTTCGGGACTTGGAACATTTAATTCCGTAGACAAATTTAGCTATTATAATGGAAGATTCTTTTTATCTTTAAATGCTATGCAGCAATACGATAAATTTTATACATCTACAGACGGACTTAACTGGACAGTTGTTGAAAGCATGAATAATTTAGTATCCGGTTCTGACTCTGTATCATTGTATTATCTGAATAAAAAATATTTTATAGTATTGTATAACAGAGGGATCTATATTTCAGATGATGGAGTGAATAACTGGACAAAAGTATTGGATAAAAATGATTCAGGACCAATTTCCTCATTAATATATGGTAATGGAATGTACGTTGCCAGAGACAGCGGTGGACGAAAATACTATACTTCAACAGATGGTATTTCTTGGGATACTATAACTAATACTTCAACATATTGTGATATGCTGTGGTACAATACGAAAGACAAAAATTTTTATACTTTAAGGCTAGAAAGCTATACAGAAACAACAACAATGTACAAAACAGAAGATTTGATAAACTATACAAAGGTACGAGATGTGTTTATAACAACAGGTTATACAACAAGTTTAATTTTACATTTTAGCACCAATAACGAAATATGGATCAGACAAGTCAATACTGATGGATATTATCTTTATTATCATACAGATAAGGAATTGCCACAAATTATAAATATACCGTGTGGTGGAACAGGTGCCGAAACAGCTGAAGATGCCAGAAACAATTTGAATGTATACTCAAAATCGGAAGTGGATCAAAAAATAAAAGATATATTACCTGAAGCTCCGCCAAATCAAGGCACATATACCTTAAAGTCAGTAAATGGAATTTTAGAGTGGTCAGAACAATAATTAAAAATGGAGGTAAAAACAAATGGCAAATATAGGAATGCAAGGGATGAAATATGCCCTTTTGGTAACGGATGGAGAAGGTGCAGAAACTACGTATTCTGAGGCAAAAGGATTTATAGGAGCAATAAGTGCAAGTATTACTCCCAACTCAGCAGAGGCAAGTTTATATGGAGATGACAAGATGCTGGAATATTCCTCAAGCTTTCAAAATGCGACAGTATCACTTACAGTAGCAGACGATAACGATGAAGTATTTGCAGATCTGCTTGGAAGAAAAAAAGAAGATGCAACGGGAAGATATCGCTCAAATATTAACGATGTTGCCCCATACGTTGGATTTGGATATATTGTAAGCAAAATGATAAACGGTCAAACAAAATACAGAGCACAGTTTTTTCCAAAAATGAAGTTTAAGGTATTTGTACCGGAAGCGTCTACAAAGGGCGAGAATTTAGAGTTTAAAACAATCACAGTTGAAGGAATGACGATGCCGAGTAAATACGGAGATTGGGAATCGCATATCGACCTTGATAGTCTGACTGCAGCACAGGAAGAATTAAATAAATATTTCACAGAGCCGCTGTCTGACCCGAATACACCAAAAGGAGACTGATTTAAATGTTAGATAAACTCGAATATTTGGATGACGGCGAAGAAAAATACCCAATGGCATTTACGCTTAACGTGATGGAAGCTGCGGAAGAGCAGTATGGCGGCGTGGAAGAATGGGCAAAACTAATGGATCAAAAAGAGCCAAGCTACAAAGCACTAAAATTCATGGTTTTAGAGATAATAAACGAAGGAATAGACATTGAAAATGAGAAATTAAAAGATGACAAAAAAAGAGAATTATTAACTTCAAAGCAGGTCGGAAGGCTAATCACAAAAGTAGGAATGGATGAAATAGGAGTAAAAGTTTTTAAGTTGATTCAAGAGTCGCTGCCAAAAGGTGATAAATCAAAAAACGCCCGAACCATGAAAGGTCAAAGATAGACTTTTCATGGCTTTTATTTGTAGGAGTAAAAATGCTCGGCTTTTCTCAGCGTGAAGTCGGGCATTTCACTTTAAAAAAATGGTTTTTATTATTCGAGCAATATAAAAAATATCATAATTTTAAAGTTTCGGGATGTAAGTTTGAAGAGCCTCAAGATGACATTAATCCGAATGGCTGGATTCCATTTTAAATTTAGTTAAAGAAGGTGACGAAGTGGCTAAATGTGAAGTAAAAATGCCGGACGAAATATATAAAGCTATTGAAAAATTATCTCAAAATCGAGAAGAAATCTTAACCTCTACGCTCAAAGCAGGCGGAGAGGTCGTTTTAAATGCAGTCAGAAGTAATTTAAACCGAGCAATCAGAAATTCATCAAATCGAAGTACGGGTGAACTTAAAAGTTCTCTTGGAATGTCACCTGTCAAACTTAGTTCAAGAGGCGTTTACAATGTAAAAATCGGCTTCTCTGAGCCAAGACGTAAGCAGTACGCAGCTAAGAAAAAGAGGAGTTATTATGTTATCACGAACGCTCTTATAGGAAACGTCCTCGAATACGGAAAAAGCGGTCAGCCTCCTCGCCCTTTCATGCGGTCGGCAAAGGTAGCATCTGAGAAAGCTGCTATTTCTGCCATGAAAGTGAAATTTGATGAGGAAGTCAAGAAACGGGGGCTTAAATAAATGCCGGATATAGGAATTAAAATAGGTCTTGAGGGTGAAAAAGCCTTTAATACTGCACTTAAAGACATGAACGCAGGACTAAAACTCCTCAGCAGTGAAATGCGTGCAGTTTCAAGCCGGTTTTTAGATAATAACAAATCGATCGAGGCATACACAGCTAAAAATCAGGTACTCGGAAAACAAATCGATGCACAAAAAGAGAAAATCGAGAAATTAAAACAGATACTTCAGAAGTCCACGGAGATATATGGTGAAAACGATAAAAAAACGCAGGCTTGGGCAACAAAGCTAAATATCGCAGAAGCTGAGCTTAACAAGATGCAAAATCAGTTAAAAATTAATAACTCGGAGCTCGACAAATACGGTAGTTTTAGTGAAAAGACCGCATCGTCAGTCGGGAAACTCGATAAAGAGATAGGGACTCTTCAAAACGAGCTTGAGGGCGTGGATAAAAAATACAACAATAATAAAAATTCTGCTGAAGCCCTCGGAGAAAAGCAAAAGATACTCAGCGATATCTTTGGGAAACAATCTGAGAAGGCTGCGGCTTTAAAGGAAGCTCTCAAAAATTCCGAGAGTGCGTTTGGCAAGGGAAGCACTGAGACTAAAAAATTTGAGAAAGCCTTAAAAGATGCTGAGCAAGAGTTATCAGGCACTGAACGGGAACTTAAAAATGTAGAAAATGCGATGCAGAACTCCGGTAAATCCACGAGAACCTTCAGAGATATGCTGAAAGCAAATCTATCTGCACAGGCAATAACCGCAGGTATCAAAAAACTCGGTGAAACTGTCAAGAATTTTAAAAACTATATCATGGGTGGCATCGAAAGTGCTGCAGGGTTCGGGCGTGAAATGAGTGCGATGTCCGAAAAGACCGGAATCTCTACAGAGGTGCTTCAAAAATTCAGTGCAGCTGCGAAAATGACCGAAGTTGACGTGGAAACATTTACAAAGTCATACTCAAAATCCATCAAGTCGATGAGTTCAGTAGATTTTAATGCTAAAAATTTAAATTCCATGAGCAAGGCGTATAAGACCTTGGGTGTCGATGTTCGGGACTCAAGCGGCAATTTAAGAGATGCACAGACTGTCTTTTGGGAGACAATCGATGGACTTAAAAATATGGAAAATGAAACTGAGCGAAATGGGGTAGCACTACAGATTTTTGGAAAATCTGCCATGGAGCTCAATCCTATCATCAAACGTGGCAGTGAAGGATTTAATGATCTTACAAAAAACATGGCAACCTTTGACGATCAAACCATGGAAAGTTTGCGTGGACTTGATATTTCAATGCAGAAATTCAGTGGAGTTATGGACGGAGTAAAGAGAAGTATTGGGGTTGCGTTTGCTCCTATGATGAAAGAAATAGCTGATGCTGCCGCAAATGCCGGAGGTAAGCTCAGAGGATTATTTACGGCAATAGCAAAAGGTGAAGATCAGGAATCGATAAACAAGAAATTTGAAGAGTTTAAAAAATCTATAACCGAGCTTGCTGAGAAAATTCGAGAGCAAATGCCACTATTTATTGAAGTCGGAGGGAAAATACTCGGAGCACTTTTTGAGGGTATGAAAACTGCATTTGAACCTATACTTCCGGAGGTTTTAGGCTGGGGAGCATTGATAGTTGGGGCAATAATCGGTTGGCAGGCTCTAATATCAGGAGCAGTAGCAGCGATTGCTCCGGTTATAACTGCGGCAATTTCAGGAATTGGTCCTTTGATAGCGGCGGCAATAGCAGCATGGCCTGTGACAATAGCCGTGGCACTTGCGGGTATCATAGCTTTTCTTGCAGTTACATTCTGGCCACAGATTAAAGAATGGGCAACGGGACTTTGGAATAATATCACCAAATTTTTTAGTGAGCATTGGCAGGACTTGTTGTTATGGGTTGTGTCATGGCCGTTAGCACTCATAAAAACTCTTAATGATGCAGGAGTATGGGAAAAACTGGCGAATTGGCTCGGAGGAATTTGGGACAACATCAAAAATTGGTTTTCTGATTTATGTAAAAAGACAGCGCAGTGGTCATCTGACGTATGGACTTCATTTTTAGAGTTTATTGCTGAGCTCCCTGAAAAAATCGGTTATTGGCTTGGATTGGCGATAGGCTGGATTGTTAAATTTTTTAAAGATTCAAAAGACGCATTTATAAAATTTATTAAAGATGCATGGAATTTTGTCACAGTGGATATTCCAAGAATTATAAATCAGATTATAGATTGGTTTTCAAAGTTACCGGAAAAAATCGGAGAGTGGCTAAAAAATACATTTGAAAAAATAAGAAATTGGGGTAAGGAAACCGGAAATAAAGCTAAAGAAACTGGGCGTACATTTATGCAAAACATAAGTGAGTTTTTTATCAAACTTCCTGAAAAAATCGGTAAATGGCTCTCTGACACAATTGAAAAAGTTAAAAGTTGGGTAACGGGAATGGCTGAAAAAGCGAGAGAAATGGGTACTCGTATGTATGAAAATATTGTAAAAACGATACAAGAATTACCCGGCAAGGTCTATCAGATAGGAAAAAATATCGTAGAAGGTATATGGAAAGGGATATCAGACATGACAGGTTGGATATCAAGCAAAATACGGGGCTTCTGCGATAGTTTTACAAGAGGATTCAAGCAGGCTCTGGGGATATCTTCCCCATCAAAATTATTTAAAGAACAAATCGGTAAAAATCTAGCCCTTGGTATAAAAGAAGGGTTTTCAGACCAAATGGTAAACGTAGCAAAAGATATGAAATCAGCTATTCCCACGGATTTTGACCTTGACTTAAATCCAACTGTTCAAAGTGAGTTTTCAGATTTATCTGTACCCCAAAAAGCCATATCAATAATTGATGAAACAGACTATATAATATCAGCATTTCAAAAGGCTCTCTCCGGTATGGCATTTCAGATAGACGGCGATAAAATGGGTGAAATGGTTGTTAATAAAGTAGAAAGAGTGGTGTTTGCTTGAACAATTATATCATTTGGAAAGGACAAGATTCTCGGGGTCTAAAAGGATTAATCATCTCAGAGCTACCTCCTATTACTCGTCCATCAATTAAGACTCAGGTAACGGAAATTGAAGGCAAGGATGGAGATATAATCGATTATGTGGGATACTCAGCTTATGATAAGTGCGTTAAAATCGGACTTTATGGCGATTATAAGATTGATGAAATATCAAAATTCTTTTCAGGTTCCGGCAAAGTTACATTCTCTAACGAACCTGAAAAATATTATATTGCCGAAATTATAGATCAGATTGATTTTGAAAGATTTGTAAAATTTAGAATTGCCAATATAAAATTTCACACACAGCCATTTAAATATTTGGTGGATGAAAATCCGGTGGAAACCGATATAACAGAAGAAATAAAAGAAATTAAGGTAACAAATTTAGGAACTGAAGACTCCAGACCAATCGTGACATTGACAGGAACAGGAATAATTGAAATTTCTATAAATGGTTATACAAAGTTTCAAGTAAACATTGACGATTCGTATTTAACCGTAGATTCTAAACTTGAAGAATGCTACAAAGATAACTTAAATACGCTTAAAAATCGCAATATGGGTGGAGAATTCCCTATTTTACAACCCGGAGAAAATGTTATTACTTGGACAGGTAATCTTACAAAACTTAAAATACAGCCTGAAAGTCGGTGGATTTGATGATAAGCGTATATGAATCTGAGGAAAGGTCATTTTTCGATAATGGAATAAAAATATTAAAGCCTCTGAAAGCGGTAATTTATAAACAAGACAACGCGGACTATTATCTCGATTTAAAAGACAGCATTAATAATTTAGAGTATTATCAAAGCGGAAACATACTCAGAGCTTCAACGCCTTGGGGCAAACAGTGCTTTAGAATCAGAAATATTTGTACCCAAAACAATAAAATAGAGATTAGAGCCTATCATTTATTTTACGACTCGGAAAATTACATAATTTCAGATTCGTATGTGGTTGAAAGAAACTGTAATGATGCACTTGATCATCTAAACACAGCAACAGATAATCCCTCCCCCTTTTCTACGATATCGGACGTATCCAGTGTCCATAATTATAGATGCGTTAGAAAATCTCTAGCCGAAGCAATAAAAGATGTACTCTCACGCTATGGTGGACATTTAGTCAGAGACAACTGGAATATAGAAATTCGTCAAAATATTGGTCAGGATCGAGGGGTTAATTTATCGTATGGAAAGAATATAGTAAACATCAAAGCTGACGAAGATTGGAATAATGTATGCACAAAAATATTACCTGTTGGTAAAGACGGTCTGCTTTTGCCGGAGCTTTGGCTGACATATCGAGAAGATTTATATGATATTCCATATACAAAGGTCGTAAGTTTTGACCAAAGTGAGGTTAATCCTGAAGACTATGAGGATGATGAGCAAAAAGTAGATGAAAATAAGTATAAAGAGGCACTTATAAACAATTTAAGAGTCAAAGCAAATAATTATCTAAATGAAAACTGTGTCCCCAAGGTAGGATACACGCTGAATGCGTACTTAAAGAATGTATCTGATATAGGGGATAAAATTTATGTAAAGCATCCGAAGTGCAAATTAGAGCTTGTGACAAACGTTGTGGCTTTAGAATTTGACGTAATATCTCAAAGAATTACAAAAGTGGAATTTGGTAATTTTAAATCAGAGCATCTTGGGAATTTAGTGGAGTCGTTTGATAAAAAAATCACAGAAAAAGTGGACAAAAAGGTTGACGACAGCACTGCAAATTTGCGCCGCGAACTTACTGAAGCCACAGATGTTATAAGAGATAAACTTAGTAGCAGCTATGTTGTTTATGAAGGCGATAAAATTTTAGTTTTAGATAAGCTACCTAAAGAAGAAGCCAAGAATGTTATCATGATAAACAGCGGAGGAATCGGGTTTTCTAAAGACGGGATAAACGGAATATTTAACAGCGCATGGACGATTGACGGGACACTCGATATGCAAAAAATAAATGTAATAAATTTAGTGTGCGACCTCATAAAAGGTGGCACACTTCGTTTAGGTAACAACATGAACAGTT
>ERZ827156.2883-NODE-2883-length-16591-cov-3.993348_pt1 | contig 16591 bp, 13 predicted proteins | sample MGYA00519919_ERZ827156 | MGnify/ENA primary metagenome ERZ827156 (study PRJEB31778, sample SAMEA3449269) | human gut metagenome | biome: human gut; feature: human-associated habitat; material: faeces | place: United Kingdom | collected 2010/2012 ... | reverse complement strand
AATTGATAATGCGAAGTGATGTTGATGAAATGCACTGATGAACAGACTTGCCTAAGCTCACCACCTTCGTCACTGCTAACCCTGAAATCGAGTCATTGCGTTATATCTGTCATATTACACTTGAAGGTGTTCTCTGAGTTGAAGAGTAATCAGTAGACATGCTCTCACTCACAAACGCATCCGCGCTGCAGTCTAAGAAGCATTATCTGGAAACGTGGAGTATCCGAAGAATGAGCTGCGTTTCTGCATTACCCGTAGATGTGGGAGTGATGGATGACTCTCCCTTTTTGCCACACCACAAGCCAGAGGCAACGGTCACGGGAATGGACAGCTTCAAGAATCTCTGCCTGTCCGTTGCGGAGATCATCACTGATGATGTGTGCTGCAATGACAAGGAGCTGAAGAGTGTTGACTTCAGCGTGTTTCCTGCTTTGGAGAGACTCGAGATTGGGCATGATTGCTTCAAGTATACAGAAGAAGTGCGAATCATTGGAATGAAGATGCTGGAAAGAGTAACCATCGGCAGATCCAGTTTTACGGGGTATTTGCTGCCTCGCAAGCCGAAGGGTGGCTTCTATTTGAATGATTGCGAGAGAGTGAAGGAACTGAAGATTGGCTCTTTTTCGTTTTCAGAGTATGTAGTGTGTGAGATTCGGAATGACTCCCTTCTTGAGAGGATTGAGGTGGGTGAACGGAATTATGACATTCTTGAACTGATTGAAAAGGGAATAGTGAGCAAATCATGTCTTGAAACACTTGGAGTGGATCTAAAGAGTATTCCATCGATGATCAAAGACCAAATTGATGCGAAGAGTACGCTATTGCATTTATGTTGACGAGTAGTGTATGTTGATGTTCAGCATCCGTTTATCATCGGGGATCCATTCCATGAGTGTTCTTGCGTGGTATTTGAGAGTGAATGGCTTGAAGAGAGAATGACGAATAGACTTGCCCGAACTGACTTCGATTCTGACATACAACGGTGCATTTGATTTCACGTGTTACGATGATTCAAGTGAGTTGATCCTGCGAAGTGTGGTTGGTGGAATGAAATGAAGAATAGACTTGCCGAAGCTCACTTCACTCGTTACCAAATCGTTATTTAATCTTGGCTTCACGAATCCATATCACGTTGTTCTTGAGAGTGCAGTTTGTGTTGAGTACTGATGAGTAGACATGCCATCGCTAACCACTGTTACTCTGTCAAAGGATGCGTTTTCGTATAGAGATACTATTGTGGTGAACAGTGGTGTGAGAAGAGCGGAGTGATGTATAGACGTTGGGGCTTTGATGAACGATCCCACTCTGCCCCATAGCAACCCCAACGTCAACGTTCACACGCGCGATGAGTTGATGAGCCTATCCTCCTCCATCATGCAGTTGACTGTGGATTGCGACTGCTGTAACGAGGAGGATCTGAACATATTGAATATCTGTCAGTGGCCTCTGCTGAGTGTGATTGAGATTGGCTCGTATTCCTTCAAGCACGTGGATGTTGTGGAATTGAATGGACTGAGTCGATTGGGGAGAGTGGTGATTGGAAGGAATAGCTTTTCAAAGCAGAAGAGTGGCATTGGCCATTATCCAACTGGTCATTTCTCTTTGAAGGATTGTGAGAGAGTGAGAGAATTGAAGATTGGTCGCTATTCCTTCAACGACTATGGCGTGTGTGTCATTGAGAATGATGCGAGCTTGGAAGGGATTGAGATGGGAGAAGTGACGACAGAGAACTACAACTTCTATTACGCTCCCCTGATACTGAAGAGTGTTTTTCAAGGAATGAAATGATGAGTAGACTTGCCCAGCTTGAAATCACTGCTCATTGGAGGCAGAGCATTCTGTGATGGTTCGCGTGTGGTATTTGAGAGTGAATCTACAAAAGAGAGAATGACGCACAGACTTGCCTGAACTGACATCCATTCAACTGGGTCCCTCCGCGTGCTCTCTCAGCTCGAGTGCTCACCCATCGACGCTGATCCTGCGGGGTTGCTGTGGCTGGCGCCTGTGAGTGATAGACCTGCCCAAACTCACGACGATCGCCTTCCACCAGGAGGATGAAGGACCTTACTGCAATGCGGACGCCATTGTTCTGGAGAGTCTTCCTTTGCGACCATCTCAATGCATAGACATACCGTCGTTGTCTTCCCTTTCGGCAATTCCAAAGTTGTCAGAAACGGGAGGCCGCTCGATTCAAATCAACAGTAGCAGTCGATTGGCGCTATTCCGTGTAGATGTTCATTTTCCTCCAGGACTATGCATTGATAAAGAGAAGTGTCCCATTCAATAATTCCTGTTTGTTTTGAATGCCATCGCCCTCTCTTCTAGCAAGCCACATGCTTTCAATACTCTATCTATTCTCATTTCAATTTGATGTATACGAATCCACAATCCTCCTCCGCTCGCAATCGCAGCACATCGTCACTAGATTCGCTTTGAAACAAACAATATCCTTTCTCCAAGTGATACACTGCTTCTTCTTCCTGTTTCCGTCGCAATCCCTTGTGATTGTCCAAAACCGCCCTTCATGAAATGCTGATAACATCCATCCTTTCCTCATTTCAAATTGAACGTCTCCTTCCCTTTCCCACAGCCAATTCCTCATGTATCCTTTTCTCTTCTCATACACGATACTCACACCCCGCTCGAACAGCACACACCACAATTATCCATAACCATAACACTCCACTATTCATCTCTGCTACGTACGGAAAACACACCCATAACTCTCAACTAGAAACAATCACTCTCCTCCTCTCCAAGCAATGCACAAATACCACTCCAGCGAAGCATCAACTCAAACACTGTCAAAGCACAAAAAGATCAATGCAAACAAACACAAGGATGAATCCAAGATGGGAGATACAAACAGAGGAGTAGGAAGCATAAAAGAAGTAGATACGAGGCAACGGAGGGAGTACTCCCATAAACACCCAGCTCAAAAATAGAAAGGGGTGGAAAACGAAGAAATCTCCTTTTCCCGCTTCTTTTGAACCTTTAGTCGCTTCCCCTCTACAAAACGGCCATTCATATGAGAAATCGCCCTGTCGGCCTCTTCCACGCTTTGGTAGCTCACAAAGCCAAAGCCGCGACTCTCATTCGAAATCTCATCAGTGAACACCTATAGGTTAGAAGACGTGCTGTCGGATACCTTCGTGCTCACAATAGTGCCAAAGGGGCGGAACAGTTCAGAAAGCCTCTTGTCATCAAAAGTGGTAGGGAGGTAGTAGACGAAGAGATTGGCACCGCGAGGGCCTTCTTCGTGATAGCCGGAAACGTCGGAGACCCTCCGTACGCCATCGACAGCAATGGGGACGGAGGGGCACTGATAAGGAGGGGCGACCGTTTCACTGGCGTGAGGGTAGGAAACGAAGCAGCCATGAGAAGGCGAGTAAACTATAGGGCAGACGGTTTGCATGGGAGCAGAGGAGGAGGGGGCGAGAATGCACAAGGGGTAGGAGGGCATCAGCGGAACTGGAAGAAGGGGAAAGGAGGAAGAGGGAAGAGGAGACCGTGGAGCGGGTGAAACGCTGTCTCCCGCGTTCGGACAGCCGAAAGTAGGAGAAACCGGCGCGGTTGCAGCGAAATCGCAAGGATGAGCGACATTTCCGGAGACAGGTAGATAGGGAGGAGAAAAACTCCTGTGTGGCTGCCTCACGCTCTCTGAAACACCCGCACCCAACTGCTTCGCGCTTCCCTGTTCCCGTTTATGGGCGGAGGCGTTCGATCGATCTTTGCTGGGGGACACGTCGCTTCGAGGATGTTGCGTCGCGTCGCGCCTCTTGTTGAGAGCAAAGGCAATGTGAACGGGATTGTTCATCTGCACAGTCATGGGATGGAACGAATGGCCTACGCCGTCGAGGACGATCCTGTTGTCCACCTGCGCGATAATGCGCTCGCCGGCCGCAATCGTGTCCACGTAGGCAAAGGCACAATCTAGGATGCTACACAGAATTGCGCTCCTTACATCGGTGTCTCCCCGTTTTTTTGTCGCGCAGAACGTGAACTCGGCGCACTTCCCCATATTGGAGCAGGAACGCCCTCACATCCTCACTGTCCATGGTGGAGGGTACTTGACCAACGAACAGACAGGGAGATTCCGTCTGCTGGGGAATACCGTTTTTGGTGGAAACTGGCGCTTTGGACATCACTTTGGCTACAAATCAGAAGGAGGGGAAGACACGACACGGACAGTGCGTGTTGGTGGAATAGTCACTTCAAGCGAAGAAAGAGAAGGAACACAAAATCAATCCAGTTTTTCCGATAACGGACGAAAAACAACGCGTGCTCCCGCCTGAAACAACTCTTTTTGCCAAATAGACTGGAGGCAACCACCGATTGTCATATCTTTGCATGTCCAGTGGCCCTGCACCCATGATTATCATGAATGACGCGATCACTGTGGATTTACTTTCTCTTTGGATCCACGAGGGTTCCATGGATTTGTAACAAACAAGGCTACTATATACCACTCCCAAACACATGAGACGGAGGGTCGGTGATCCTACGACACGCAGAAAACAAAGCTCAGAGCGGAACTGAGGACTGGTTCTGGATGCTTTGGAGTCGCAGATTCAGCTGATAGGCGAAGGCTCGCAATACAATCTCCTCCTTGCAACCCACCTTCAGCACCTGAACGGCTACCTCTCACTCCCCTCACGCGCATCTACAAGGCAAGTCGCGGCGGAAGTGAGCAGGTTTGTCCTCCAGGACGCGATGGTGTCCCAGATCATTCTCAAACAGTTTCACATAATAGTACATACAATTCTTATACGGCTTCTTCATCAGCGAGCCCAGCTTCTACTGCTCAGCCCGCGTCCACGCCCCTACCATCAGCGAGTGAAGATTGACGCGCGAAACCGTGTTCTCCTGCGCGATATCCGCCAGGTTACGATAGATGCACAGCTGGAACGCCGCCAGTTGCACCACGCAGGGGCTCCACTTGGTGATGAAGTTGAACTTGCTGCCGCGAATCTCCATCAGGAAGAAGAACGTGCCGTCGAACACGAACACCTTCGGCACCAGCATCGTGATCGTCTCCAGGTGCTTCACCTCCAGGCGATGGCCCTCCGCATCCTGTATCTCACTCTCTTCCGCCATACCCACCTTCATCACCTTGATCGCCAGCTCGCGGCGCGGCAGAGCCACGGACGTGCGGCGGAGGAGTTGGTTGTACTCGACGGAGATGCCACTACGTTCGATCCGTCCCCACATACCCACGACTCGATGTAGCACTGCAGGACGCGCTCCACGCCCTTCTTGTTGATCGCCGCACGCTCCTCCACACGCTTCAACTCCGCCGCGGTGATCTGCTTCGACAGCGTCAGAACCTGGAGCTGGAGGGCCAGTCGGTCGGCCTCCTCCAGCACTGTCTTCTTCTCTGCCACCTGCATGCCCTCCTCGTCCGAGTCGCCCTCCGCACACGCCGTAGTGTCCAGGGACACCAGGCCGAATAGGTCCGCCACGTCGTCGTTGGAGGCGGGTTCGGATGAGTCCACGTGGACAAAATCGATGTCGGCATTGAAGGGCGCGGAGGTGGCGGCATTCTCTTCCATGGACTGCATGCCGAGGAGATCCGTGTTGGTGTCCGAGGTGCGGCGGAGGAGGCGGTTGAGCGTTGAGGCGGTTTGATCCTTCATCTTGGTGATGGAATTGCCGATCTTCTTCATCAGCTCCTTCCCGTTGGCCTCGTTCCCATTGGGAGGCGACAGCTCCAAGATTTCGTCGATAGAGTGCTCCTTGCGAGGCTCCTTCACATCCACCAATTCGGGAGGCAGAGGCGGAGCCTCCTCAGGCTTCTTGGGAATGGACGGACTGGTGGTGCTAGTTTCATCCTCCTCGTTGGTTGACGGGAATTCGGGAGAGCAGCCTTTGATGTCGTTTGAAATGTACGACTGGTCTGTGTATTCCATCGCGTCGTCATCAAAGTCGACACCTACGTGAAACATTGACGCGAAGACACTACGATCACAAGCGAGTGTCTGCTCCCTTGAAACCGATTCCATGTCTGCTTGGTTCGTTACGGGTGATATCGCTTCCTCCGCTCTCTCCTCGACTAGTGATTACGAACACGGCATGGATCCACCAGACGATTCTGGCTGCATAGACTCAGCTTCAGCCGTTCCACTGGGCAGGCTTAAAGATTCAGTGTTCTACACGCGTCACAGCCGAAACACTCAATTCCCACTTCCTTCTCTAGAGATGGCATGCTCTGCATTCAGGAGTGCAGAAACGGCACTATAGAATGATTAAATGAAGACCCGAGAAATCTACCTCGATGATTCGAAATCGTGGGATGGCTGGGATGTCCAAAGGGTTCATTTCGACTTCTTGCATCGTCCTTTCTGTTGAGATTCTCTGGTTGCAGACCGCACTCATAGAGCAAGCGGAGAAATCAGTCCATTGCGATGCCTCAGCGACGATACTACTGCGACTACTGCGGACGGTCCTTCGTTGACTCGAAGGAGAAGCGGGACGCCCATTTCCAGTCCGCAATCCACCAGAGCAATGTGAAGTTGTGGTACGCGTCCAGAAGAGGTAACAACACACTCTGTTTGTGACGCGAAGAAACGGCGGGTCTGGTGGCGCAAACGGCTGCCGTTCCGATTTGCGAGACGTTCCGGAAGAACGGCTACTGCCAATGGGGAAACAACTGCCCGTATCGGCACGTTGCCGTCACCGAGGACCAGCGCGAGGGATACAGCGTGATTCCTGGTACGCAGTGATGATTTGCGCTTACGCCCTAGTGGGACTCATGGAAACGACCGTGCGTCCGATCGAAGACACGCCGTGGGTTCCCGTCACGCATGACAGTGCTCCCATCAACAAGCCCGAGGAAAACGATATATTGCCGGACGCTTTCCGAAAGAAGTTGCTTCCGCTGCAGGTGGATCTCCCTCCCTCTCTGCTTCCTGTGCATGCCAGCATATTCAACTCCATCCCACCAGCAGAGTGGGGGTAGCGAATCGCCTGTTTGTTGCTCACACCCTAAATGAAATCGGTTAGGCACGTGAGGAGAAACGGATAGCCGCGAGTGGTGCAGAGGCCTCTGAGCAGGCGAGGGGAGAGTAACTAGTTGAATTCCAGCGCCCAAAGAAATCCATATCTTACTGCATGAATTCCACGCTGGATGGCTCTCGGCGAGTGCCTCGCTCGAACTATACAAATGTGGTGCGTGAGAGTGACGTTCGAGCTGATCCCGACTACAAACGAAAGCAGGAGTTTTTCGAGGCTCTGCGACTGAAAGGTATTATGGCATAGGGTATGGAGTGGTGATAGCGTAGTGATTATGAACTGTAACCATCTAAAGGAGAACGCGCTGCGAGAAGCAAACGCCGTTCGTGAGCAGACATCTATGTCGATATTGACGCTGTCTGAGCGTATCCAAAATATGTCCGTGCGTGTTGTCGCTGATCTCGAGCTGTAGGTCGCCGATTTCTGTCGGGAGTTCCACTTTCAGCTTGTCGATGGAAATCTGGTTTACGACAACAACGGACAGTAAGAAGGTCTGGAGGACGTGGTGAGGAATAGGGGCGGATTGGCCGGGAACAGTCCCGCGACCGTGGTGAGAAGCCATCACCCGGAGTTCCCGACGCCGAACAGCATTGTGGGATTTGAATTGGGAGAGTGATATGTAGCCTCGAAACGACGAGGTCGTGACCGAGTCGAGTCTATGAAGTGGAGATGATGAAATAGGCTCCAGGTCGTGCGTCACGGCGGCATGAACGAGACTTCCCTGCGTCTTATCCGAAACAACCGGACGTTTGACCTGACGCCCCAGCGATTTGTAGTGCTTGACAAGGAGGATGAAGCGTAGGCTGAAATGGGAAGGAGCGAGAGGGAGATGGTGGAGGCAGAAGTGGTTGCGTTGATGCAGATGCTGAGGGGGTATGGACCTCGTTAGCGCTTCTCTTGTTTGTTTTGACCCATAATGCCTGTTGTATGTGAAGGTTCCCCCGTCGAAACGAGAGGAATGGCGAGGGACAGCGATTCGGAGCAGCGGCTGAGCTCGGACGAGGAGTGGTTGGAGAGTTGGACTCCAGCCACGCTCTCGAGGGTACGGCTGGTTGCAACCACTTCTCTAACGAGCTAGAGTCATGCAGAAAGGACAGCAAGTCAGAATGGAAAAGCGGGCGGGAATGAGCAGAGTGATGTAGGACTGTTCCCACGGACTTGCTGAAGTGTAGTTGGGGAGTGCGGCAACGGTTTTGGTGGACGATCTTCGCCTCGACGACTTTTCACTGGCTCAGGCGTCTTTTCAGTCGCTCGACGATTCTCTTGAAGTAGGTCGTCGTGAAACAGAAGCAGCCTCGTGCACATGCGGGAGAGACGAGGCATCCGCGTCATCCAAGCAGAATACGGCGGAGGAAGTTGTCCGTGTAGAGGGATCGCTCCTACGCTGCCACTCCCAGCGCTCCTCGTCTCTCCCCTCCATTCCCAGTATGGTTGGCTTTCCCACTTATCATCAATATAAGTTGACTGCCCTCTACGAGAAGATTCAAAGTGAGACCCAGAGCATCCGGATGCAGGAGGATAGTGCGTCTTGTCCTCCCAGTACGCCCATTCGTCCGAACGTGAGAGCCAAAGTGTTGCGCGTAACGCGTAGAAGCGCTATTCGATTGCCTCTGTATCCTACTCGGTGTTGTGTTCCGAGAAGAAATTCCGGGAGAGCACACCTCTGTATGGCAATTTGTAACCTGTAACACTTGCTTTTCGTCTTTTGTGTGGATGTGTTTGTTCCCTCACAGAAGGGAGAGCGCGGTTTGCTGAGTGTTTTCGGCGATTATCTCGGCTCCTCTCCCAATTACAGTGTGTTGCACATGCCGGATCATGTTTCCGAGATTCTGCCACGGAGGCCCATGTGCGTCGGACCGGCGAACTCATCTGAGCCGGCAGAATCTGATCAAGCAAAAGGTTTTCGTGAAGTTTGATTGTTGGGAGTGCGAAATGACGCTGTAGACATGTTTTTACAAAAACGTTTTGACCGTCACTTTGATTATACGGGAGATATCCCAATCCCCGTTTGCTTCAACTGCAGAAAGCCCACGTACTACGTGCATACGAAGCAGTGCATTCAGGAATACGATTTGTTCACAGGCGGCCTACTGTCGACAATTCCTTCCGGAGTGCCCTCTACTCGTAACGTGGTGCAGCTGTACTCTTCCTTCTCGAAGAAGGGTCAGGAATATGTGATCGCTGTGCAGGATAACACGGCCTGTACGAGTTATGATATGACGCGCCATCATTTCATCGCTTCTACCGCTGGTTTTGACGAGCCGTGCTATGTCGTGAGCGCTGCGATGCACAGTGGCATCAATCCCTCCTTCTACTCTTGTCAGTTCAATGCCCCTGAGATTGCTGTGCGGGTCGGCGGCGGCGTTCACGCGTAGGGCTCCTGCCTCACCGGCATGATGTCGGACATCCCCTGCCACGTGGACAAGATGAAATACACAATCTTCGTGACTGCGGCGGCGTGCTCCTACAGAGGCTGCACCCTCGCTATCGGAACCAGCGACAACCTGGTGCTCCTCTACCAGATCGGCAAGCGCGGCTTCGACATTCCCGAGGACGAGCAGGTGGAAGAGGAGGAGCGTAGTCGCAAGTGCCTTCGCCTCACCCGTAGCGGAAGCGACGCTGGAGAAGGTGGTGGATATGAGTCGCGGTCTGGAGGCGTCGGAGGACCGTCTGGGCAACTCCACGTCCTCCTCGATGATCACGTGCATGTGCTGGCACCCGCAGATGAAGATCCTGGCAGTGGCGCGCGACGACAGCTCCATCGTGGTGTACTCCTGCGCGTCGAGCTCCTGGTGCGCCAAGCTGGACAACTGCCCGTACGGCGACGAGATCACGTCCATGTGCTTCCACCCCACGGAGCCGCTGCTGTTCGCGATCGTGAAGGGCGGCACTAACCCGCCGCTGCTGACCATCTGGTCGTACGCGCCGCGCAAGTACATGAAGGTGTGCGAGGTGTACCACGTGCACCAGCTCGCCGAGGGGCTCTCGCCCACCGCCGTGCCCTCGCTCTCCTGCCACCCGCGCGAGAACGTCATCATGCTCTCCTTCCCCGACGGCCGCGTGCTGGGCCTCTCCCTCTGGGACAAGTACTCGCACCTCGGTCGCGGCATGACCTCCGCCTCGCCGCGCCAGGTGCCCTTCCGCGCCTTCTATCAGGGCACCACGGAGGAGACGATGGCGCCGCTGACACTGCCGCTGATCCACTACTTCACCAACTACGAGCTGGAGCTGAAGAACAACAAGCCCGTGCCGCGCTTCATGGTGAATTACCGCGGCATGCGCGAGAAGTGGTCGCACTACCTGATCGAGCTGGCCTCCGCCGTGCGCAGCGCCGACAACGAGGCCATCGTGGTGCGTTGCGATGGTCTGAAGGTCAGCGAGGACGGCCAGGACGTGATTCTGTTCATGCGCCCCGAGGCCTCGGAAAAGCCGCGCAAGCGCGTGCTGCTGCCCGGCGTGGACGACTCGAGCCCCGACTTCGACCCGGATAATGACGAGAACTACCTGTACATCCCGGTGGAGGGCGACGACGAGCGTCGCTTCTTCATCTTCCTGTCGGCGAAGAAGGGCTGCGAGATGATCAAGAACTGGGAGGAGCGCGACCCCGAGGAGGAGCTGGAGGAGGGCGCGGAGGAGCAGTTCTACTCGCGCCTGCTGTACACGAAGATGCCGAAGGAGGAGAGCTGCCAGGACGCGCTGCCGCTGAACAACGGCTTGTGGGCGTGAGGGCGGGCGGTAAGGCGTAGCTATCTGATGGTGAGCCAAGACGGTACGAAGCTGGAGTACCGCGAGTGCGTGGTGAGCAACCTGAAGACGCCGACGCGCCGCGCGGCGGGCGAGACGGGCGACGTAGAGTTCGTGTCGCAGGCGCGGTCGGTGTGGCACCTGCATGTGCAGGTGAAGAAGATCCTGGCGACGCCGCTGAAGACGGCGAAGGGCGTGCCGGTGGTGCAGTACGTGCTGCAGGATGCGGACGGCTCGCAGTGGCTGGTGTACTCGCGCAACAAGGCGGACAGCAACCAGAGCTTCACGCCCATGGGCAAGTCGAAGGGGCTGCACTTCCAGCCGGGCGAGATCGTCTGCGAGACGGCGTGGCAGCAGCTGGAGGAGGGCGAGCGCCCGCTGATGGCGATCCGCACCAACCAGGTGGACAAGCGATGTAGGCGTGAGGTGTAGAGAGTGCTGATGGTGAGCGAGGACTACGAGGTGATCGCCGCGCGGCCGTCCGTGGTGCTGATCGGCGGCACGGCGCGCCTGACGACCTCCATGCAGTGGCTGGGCTACACGATCATGTACTCCTGCTCGGACAACCGCCTGTACTACATGCTGGCGGACGGCCGCGAGCGCCCCATCGGCTCGCTGGACATCCACGCCACGGAGCCCATGCTCATGTCGGTGCTGCCCGACCGCGTGATGTACGCCTGCAAGCACCGCGACCACCGCCTCACGCAGCTGCTCTCCAAGGCGCTGGTGCCGCTAGAGCCGCTGGTGCTGGGCCTGCTGCACGCGCCCGAGGGCTACGTGAAGAACCGCGAGGAGCTGATGATGAAGATCATCAAGCAGTACGCCTACAAGCCCGCCGAGGAGGACCCCAACGGCCCGCGCCCCACGGGCCCTGGCTACAACGCCGGCGTCACGGGCGAGATGATCCGCGAGCTGAAGAAGAAGGGCTACCTGTCGGTGGCGTACGCGATCGTGCGCAGCAGCAGCAGCAACAAGGAGTTCCCCGACTACCCGCAGATCGCCCCCGAGATCAAGAGCGACCTCGCCATCACGCTGCACCGTCTGGACGACGCGCTGCAGGAGCTGCTCAGCGACGCGCCGCAAGTTATGGTGAGAGTGTGTGTCGGCGTTCACGCGTAGGAGTACCTCAAGTCGGCGGAGGAGGGCAAGCCCTTCACGGCGCTGCTGCCGCATCCGCGCTCCACGCTCGCCGAGCGTCTGCGCGCGCTGGCGTCCATCGCCGCCATCAGCGGCGACTACAACACGGCGCGCAAGTGCCTGGACCTGTGCGGCGACGACTGGGACCTGATGGGGCTGATGAACCTGGGCGGCGACGTGACCGCCGAGCTGCTGCAACAGCAGGCCACGCGCGCCGACGGGCTGCGCCCGGACATCAAGCAGGCGGCGGAGATCCTCAGCGGCAAGACCTTCAAGAGCAAGAAGCGCGGCGACGACAGCAACGCCGCCATGAACCTCCCACAGCGCATCCCGACGCTGCTGGTGGGCGGCGAGAAGGCGCTGCTGCCCGCGTGGAAGCTGAAGCGCATGCCTCGCGTGGGTGCGCGCGTGGCGCGTGAGGCGTAGATCCCCGAGATCCCGAAGCCCGAGCCGCTGCCGTCCAAGTTCCCCTACCTGGAGATGAGCAACGTCGCCGCGTGGGTGGGCGCGCGCCAGATCGTGGAGATCCCTGAGGCGGAGGCAGAGGCCCGTGAGTGCGGTAAGAGCGTGTGAGGTGTAGAGGAAGATCCGCGCTTCGGCGGTGCGGCGCTGATGGTGGGCAACGAGGGCGAGGACTCCGTGGTGCTGTACCTGCGCATGGAGGAGCGCGAGGACGCGGTGGCGGGCGTGGTGTACGACAGCAGCAACCAGGCGAACAACATGACGGTGAACGGCGCGGCGTTCGTCGAGCCGACGGACGCGCCAGTGGACAAGGGCGACAACGACAAGGTGAAGACGCTGCGGCAGCTGGTGCTGGGTTGGGACAAGGAGGGCAAGGAGGCGCCGGGCACGCTGACGAGCAAGATCACGCTGGAGAAGAACACGCTGCGCGTGGGCTACTTCCACCCGGACCCGCAGCGTCGCTTCTTCACGGTCGAGATGTGGGTGAAGCGCGACCCGCGCAACGGGTACATGGTGGGTGAGTGATGGGCGCGTGAGGCGTAGCCGCTGATCACGCGCGGCACGGAGCAGGACCGCATGTGGAGCTTCGGCCTGGAGAACGGCTACGTGGTGTTCATGACGACCACGGGCAAGATGTTCACGGACGCGTCGCGTGGGTGTCGGCGCGGCGAGTGAGGCGTAGTGGTGCCGGGCAACACGTGGAAGCACATCGCAGCCACCATCGACTGCACGAACAAGAAGACGACCGCCGTGTCGCTGTTCGTGGACGGCAAGATGGTGAAGGAGGCGAAGATCGCCTCGCCGGAGCGCGAGCCGCTGGGTGGGCGTGGGTGTGTGACGTGATGCATAGAGGAGAACGACCAGATCCTGATCGGCGGCACGGGCACGTTCGCGCGCATCACGGAGGTGCGCTACTGGGCGTCGGCGCGGTCGGAGGACGACATTCGCGACTTCAGCAAGGCTTATCTGGACCTGGCGGAGGTGAAGGGCAAGATGAAGGGCCTGGTGATCCACGAGGGCACGGGCAGACGACGTGGACGCAAGGATGCGAAGGCGGAGGAAGAGGCCAAGAAGGAGGAAGAGGAGGCCAAGAAGAAGGCGGAGGAGGAAGCGAAGAAGGCGGAGGAAGAGGCGAGAAAGGCGGAGGAGGAATTGCAGATGCGTTTGGAGGAAGAGGAGGCGGCGAAGGAGGAGGCCGCGGAGGAGGAGGTGACGGAGGTGCGGCAGGCGCTGAAGCGCGTGATGCGCCGCACGATCAAGAGAAGAGCGCAGAACGGCGAGGACGAGGCGATGATGAAGGCGAGACAGGAGAAGGAGGCGAAGAAGGCGGAGGAGAGACGGAGAAAGGAGGCGGAGAGACACGCGAAGGAGATGGAGAAGAGAAAGCAGGCGGAGGAGGAGGCGAGGAAGAGAAAGGAAGAGGAGGACGCTGCCAGAAGGGCGAAGGAGGCGGAGGAGGCGGCGCTGAGAGAGAAGGAAGAGGCTGCTGCTAAGGAGGAGGCTGCTAAGGAGGAGGTGAAGCCGGTTGAAGAGAAGAAGGAGGAGCCTGTTAAGCCTGTTGAGGAGGAGAAGCCTGAGGAGAAGCCCGCTGAGAAGAAGGAGGAGAAGCCTGTTGAAGAGGAGGACTTCGACTTTGATGAGGAGCTGCCCGCCGAGAAGAAGGAGGAGAAGAAGGAGGAAGAAAAGAAGGAGGAGGAGAAGCCCGCTGAGGAGAAGAAGGAGGAAGAAAAGAAGGAGGAGGAGAAACCCGCTGAGGAGAAGAAGGAGGAGAAGAAGGGTCGTCGTGGTCGTCGTGACCGCAAGGCGAAGGAAGAGAAGAAGGAGGAGGAGAAGCCTGCGGAAGAGGGCGAGAAGAAGGAGGAGAAGGACAAGAAGAAGAAGGACAAGAAGAAGAAGGAGAAGAAGGAGAAGAAGGAGGAGAAGCCGGTGGAGGATGAGGACTTCGATGCCGACGAGGATCTGCCTGCTGAGAAGCCCGCCGAGAAGAAGGAAGAGAAGAAGGAAGAGAAGAAGCCTGTGGAGGAGGAGGACTTCGACTTTGATGAGGAGCTGCCCGCCGAGAAGCCTGTGAAGAAGCCCGCTGAGAAGAAGTCGGTGGAGGAGGAGGACTTCGACTTCGACGAGGAGGAGAAGAAGGAAGAGAAGGAGGAGGCTGCCAAGAAGGCGGAGGAGGAAGCCAAGAAGGCAGAGGAGGAAGCTAAGAAGGCTGAGGAAGAGAAGAAGGCCGCGGAGGAGGCTGCCAAGAAGGCTGAGGAAGAGGCTGCCAAGAAGAAGGCGGAGGAGGAGGAGGCTGCCAAGAAGGCTGAGGAAGAGGAAGAGGCCGCTAAGAAGGCTGAAGAGGAAGCCAAGAAGGCTGAAGAGGAAGCCAAGAAGGCTGAAGAGAAGAAGGAAGAGGACGAGAAGCCTACTGAGGAGAAGAAGGGTCGTCGTGGTCGTCGTGACCGCAAGGCGAAGGAAGAGAAGAAGGACAAGAAGAAGGAGAAGAAGGAAGAGAAGAAGGAGGAGGAAGAGGACTTCGACTTCGACGAGGAGAAGGAAGAGAAACCTGCCGAGAAGCCCGCTGAGAAGAAGGAAGAGAAGCCTGTGGAAGAGGAGGACTTCGACTTCGATGAGGAGCCGCCTGCCGAGAAGAAGGAGGAGAAGAAGGAGGAGAAGCCGAGACGCGGCAAGAAGCCTGTGCGTGTGGCGGAGGAGGAGAAGCCCGTGGAGAAGGTGCGCACTCCCGTTCCTGAGGAGGAAGAGGAGGAGAAGTCGGAAGAGGAGGAGAAGCCTGAAGAGAAGAAGGAAGAGAAAGAGGAGAAGCCTGAGGAGAAGGAAGAGAAGGAAGAGGAAGAGGAGACGGAGGAGACGGAGGAGCCGAAGAAGGTGGTGCGCGCGCGTTCGCAGCGTGCAGGCGAGAAGGGTCACCATCACCACCACCACCACGAGGACGGCGAGGGCAAGAAGAGACGCAGAAAGGTGCTCAAGAGCAAGGAGCCGCGGGCGGAGCCCAAGGAGGAGGACGTGCTGGGCGACTTCGGCGTGGAGAAGGAGGTGGAGGCCATCTCCGACTCCGAGAGCGAGGAGGACGTGCCTGGTTACACCTTCGCCGCGCCCATCTCGCGCGTGTCGCGCTCGCCCACGCCGCTCAGCCGCCGCACGGTGGTCACGGTGCCGGGTCGCAGCTTCGTGCCGCAGAAGAAGAAGATCGAGGCGATCTCCGACTCCTCCGACGACGAGCCCGCCTTCACGGGTCGCAGCAGCGTCATTGGCCTGCGCTCGTTCGCCAGCGTGAGCGCCGGCCGCGCCAGCTTCTCGCCCACCTCCGGCATGTGCGCGCAGCGTGAGGGAATGACCCGTAGGACGAGAAGCTTCGCTTCCAAGCCGTTCGGCGCCGACCGCGCCTCCACCTTCACGCGCGCGAGCAGCACGAGCGCCGCGACGCGCAGTCGCAACGCGGCGATGATCGATTCGGATAGCGAGGACGACATGCCGGTCGGCCGCGCGTCCTTCGCCCCACGCGCTTCGTTTGCCCCCCGCGCTTCAATGGCCGGGAGCATGGCGGGCAGACAGTCGATGGGGCGCTTCGTAACGGACGACGGAGAGGATCGTCGCAAGACGATGGTGGGAATGGACCGCTATAGAAACATGTGAGGTGGCGATGGTTTGTTGGTTGTTTGTTGAAGACGAATGTGTGGAACAAGGAGGTCAAAGAGAAACGTTGGGCAGGTTCACTGCAGAAAAAGAGCGGTAGATGGTCGGTACGCCGAGAGACGAGGGCTTCCGCACGATGCGCGGCTTCGTCTCGTCGATCAGTGACCGGAGAGACAGGCGCGACGGCGATACAGGCTTTGCGGGCTTGGGCGGCTCCTTCTTCGGCTGCTGCGGCTGCACGGGCGGCAAAGTGACTTGCTTGAACTCGGCGTACTCGCGGAACTGACGCAGCTGCTGAAGCGTGTGGACGGCTGTGCGCGCGGGCGACACCGTCGCCATCCCGGTGCTCAAGCCGGTGCTGAAGTATATCGTGGCGCTCTTCGCCGGGCTGGCGCTGCCGGTCGGCGTGTACGGCATGCTGCTCAACGTGCCGGCCTACCGGGCACATCTGGCGCCGTTCCTGCTGCTGGCAGTCCTCGGCGCAGCACTCGGCTTTGTCATCAGCGAGATGGTCATCCGCAAGTCCCTGCGCATCCCGCGCACGGTCTGGCGCGGCTGCGCGGTCACAGCGGCCGTGTGCTGCCTCGTCGTGGTCGGCGCGAAG
>ERZ827156.2882-NODE-2882-length-16594-cov-4.513030_pt1 | contig 16594 bp, 19 predicted proteins | sample MGYA00519919_ERZ827156 | MGnify/ENA primary metagenome ERZ827156 (study PRJEB31778, sample SAMEA3449269) | human gut metagenome | biome: human gut; feature: human-associated habitat; material: faeces | place: United Kingdom | collected 2010/2012 ... | reverse complement strand
GTTGATGAGAGTGGCGGGTTGTAATCCTTCCTTGTAGACGGAGAAGATATTTCCAGCCAGCTTCGCAGAATTAAGAATGATCGTGAGAAGATTTACACACGTCTCAATGAAATGTACCCAAAGAGAAGTACTCCAATTCTTCACCCGTGTCATTCTTAGAGAGAGACCGCAGAGAGGAGAGTTACGCGGGTCGGACTCTGGAGAGCGAAAGCCGAAATGACGATGTGTTGGTATTTCTTTCTGTTTCATGAGGGAATAGGGAATCGAAGAGACGCGTTGTTTCTTCCGCTGTCAGTGTGTCTTCTTACAATTCTTCCATGAGAATGGGAAGATCTGTACGTGTTGATGTGTTCTACTGAAGCGTAGCGCCCTTCTCCTTCCTTTAGGGAAGTTGAGATTACGGAGGAGGTGAAGGAGGAAAGGTAATGGGATGCGTTGTATTCTGATGCATAGAAAGGCTGCAATGAAGAGCATTTCGAATAGTATGGGCGATGCTGCGCAGAACCGGAATCGCCGCTTGTTTGGTAATCTTCTAGGTCATCTGAACCAGGCCCGTACGATTCTAAGCAAGGACCAGACCCTCTTTGATCGTCAGGTGTGCAATTGCGGCTCGCCTCACCCATAGCGCAAGCTGGAGCAGGAGGCGATTGAGAGAGAAAAGCAGGAAAGCCAGCTGATCCGTGAGACGCAGATCCAGGTGACACGCGAGCAGCGCGAACGTGAGTACAATCAACTGAACGAGCTGCAGTTGGAGGAGCGTGTATGTCGTCTCCAAATGAGTCTGAAGAACCGCGTGTCGTACTTCCGCACGCTGGGCCGCTTCCTCAAGACGGCCAGCGAGCCGGCGGTGTTCTGGCAGCCGGCGGAGGGGAACGAGGAGTGCGAGCGTCAGCTGAAGGAGAGCGAAGCAACGGCGGAGGCGAAGGTGGCGGAGGAGACGAAGCGCGTGGAGGAGGAGATTGCGCGGCTGCGCGAGGGGCAGAAGGAGCGGGCGGCGATGAGAGAGGCGAAGAAGGAGGAGAAGGAGAAGCCTGCTGTTGAGGAGAAGAAGGAGGTGAAGAGAAAGGTGGACGACAAGCTGCTGGATTTGGAGGCGGACAGCGACATGGAGGTGGAGAAGCCTGAGGAGAAGATGGAAGAGGAGAAAAAGCCTGAAGAAAAGGCAGAGGAGGAGAAGCCTGCTGCTGAAGAGAAGAAGCCTGTTGAGGAGAAGATGGAAGAGGAGAAGGAAGAAAAGCCTAGTGTTGAAGAGAAGCCTGAAGAGAAGCCTGTTAAGGAGAAGGAAGAGAAGCCTGCTGCTGAGGAGAAGAAGGCGGAGGTGAAGATGGAGGAGGAGAAGCCTGTTGCTGAGAAGCACGTTGAGGAGAAGAAAGCAGAGAAGGAGGAGAAGATGGAGGTGGAACAACCTGCTGTAGAGAAGCCTGAACAGAAGGAAGAGAAGAAGGAAGAGGTGAAGCCCGCTGTAGAGAAGCCTGCTGAGGAGAAGCCTGAGCAGAAGGAAGAGGTGAAGCCCGCCGAAGAGAAGCCTGAGCAGAAGCCCGCTGAGGAGAAGCCTGAGCAGAAGGAAGAGAAGAAGGAAGAGAAGCCCGCCGAAGAAAAGCCCGTAGAGAAGGAAGAGAAGCCCGTAGAGAAGGAAGAGAACCCCGAACAAAAGCCTGAAGAGAAGAAGGAAGAAAAGAAGGAAGAAACAGCCGAGAAGCCCGTGGAGCCTGCGACGCTGAAGACGCCGAAGAAGGCGCGAGCGAAGGCTGCGCCGGTGAGTCCGCGAAAGAGCGCGCGGTTAGCAAAGAAGAGCCAGGCGGCGCTGGAGTCTCCCACTCGCACGCCCCGTAAATCCACGCGCGCTCGTAAGTAGCGGGGCTTTGTAGATTATGTGGAGTGTTTGTTGAACAAACCCGCAAAGAATGAAGCCGCAAACGATCCTGCTTCTCCGCCAGAACCGCCTTCTTTAGAGCCACGAGATAGTCTCGCAGGAGAATAAACTGCCCGCACAAGTACTGCGAATATGCCTATCGTTCAGTCGCACGATCCACACTCACTTGGAAGGGCAGCTTGCGCAGCGCACGACCGCTCAGACCCTCCGTTTCCTTCACAACCTCGCACAGCCGCCGAAATACCTCGTCTTCTCGCTGCTTCATTTCGCCGTACTCCACCCATGCCACGCCATCGCGGATGATTCCGACGCGGATTAACTCCTGAATGCAATCCCTCAAGATCACGAACCGAGACTCCTCCCCAGGGTTGCCAATGTATCGCTTTATGTCTGCACGGTCGATGAACGCATCGTCGATGCTTGTGGAGAGATTCGATGTGGTGAGCACCATCACGTTCGGATTGTTTTTCAATTTATCAATCTATCGCTCACAACGTGGACGCACAACAACCTGAGTCAGTAACGCGTTGACAACGCGCATTCCATCAGAGGGTTCGGTTCCCGACAGAGAGGCCTTCCGCGAGGAGGAAAGAGACTCCACTTCATCTAGTCCCTCACTCCACCTCCATCCTACTACCGATCAGGATGAACAGCATGGTGCCTTCGTTACTCAGCAGGTCATGGATGTAGTCGAACAGCTTCATCACCAGCTTTCCGCTCTCGCTAAACCACTTGCTGAACAGACTGTGGCTGTTGATCTCGATGAGCGCGATGTGGTTGAAGCGGGAAAAGGAACGAATGGCCAACTTCTGAGCAAGTGCGCGACATAGGGACGTCTTTCCGGTTCCGGGCGGGCCGTGGAGAAGAAGAACGCGATTCAGAGAGATGATGGACGGATTGACATTGTTGAGGGAAAAGATAAAGGCGGACGTTGCATAGTTGAGCAGATCGCTCTTGATACTCTCGTCATACACGAGACTACACTCAAGCAAATTGAACGCACCTACTGGTCCCACAGCGAATTGAACTCGGCACAGGGAAGCATCCACTCGTGAAAGGCGGTCACATCCTCATTGCCATCCAGCGTTTCCGCAGAGGATCCTTCCATATTCAGTGAATAGACGTGGATTCTGAGTTCCGCTTTCCAAAAAGGAACGACACGCGTTGTGGAGGGAATGTCGCTGATCACGATCGACACCACGTTTTGCACTAGATAGGGGCTGTCGGAAAAGCAAAGAGGACCGTTTGAATAGTTCGTGCACGCAGTCTCCAGAAAAGAGCGCACCTCGCTCTCCACTTGGGAAAGCGGTTCCGTGCAGGAGTTCAGCAAGAGTACTTCCACTACGCATGAGAATGGAGGCAAGACAACACCATGCACCACTTCCTTCGAGTTTACCTCGTCGTCAATGTTCATAATCGGAGTTCTTTCATATAGGGGGTGAAAAACAATAGTGCATATTCAAACCTCCCTCCATCCTCGAATCTCTCCATTCCCGCGGTCACGATGGATGAAAACCGCGCCGATTTCCGGCTTCCTTCTCCTTTCCCCCATTTGTTGGGCATTGACGTTGAGGATGGAGAAGATATATGAGCTTCAGTGTAGATCGCTTGTGCGCGGATTCTGAGCGTCGTAGGGAAGGAAAAGTACCTCGATGGAGTGAAGCACATGGAGGAAATCATTTCCGGAGAGGAATTCAGCGACCTCCATGTCCTCGATATGTTTTGCATTTCCTTCTTCTTCCTGTGATCGGTAGACTGCGAGATTGGACTCGACGGAGTGCAGTACTTGAAGGAAATGCTTCTGTCAAAGCGCCTGAAGGGTTTGCAGGAGCTGAACTTGAGCGGTAATGCTCTCAAGGACGAGGGCTTCACCTGCCTGTTGGAGGCCCTTTCCACGGGCTGCTGCCCCGAATTGCTCTATCTCAGTGTTGACGGTTGGGGTCTTGGCCGTGGGTGATGTGCAGACAACAAGATTTCTGCCGCTTCCATGCCCGCGCTGAAGGCGCTGGTGGAGTCGAAGGGATGCCCCAAGCTGGAGGCCGTGTCTCTGAATCGTCCGTTCTTTTTCAGTCTGCTGATGTGTAGTGAACGATCTGCAAGAGGAGGGAGGCAAGCTCTTTGCCGAGATTCTGTCCCTGTCTCCTGTGCCTTGGTGCCGCATCAATCTGAATGGTAGCGCGTTTTCCACACCCTATAAGGGTTAGAGAACCACATCGGCAACGATGCGTTTGACCGCATTATGGAGGCGATCGATTCGCGAAGTGAGTTCATTTCCGAGATTACGCTGTCTCGTTGCCTCTTTCCCCTCTCCTTTACAAACAGAGTCTGGACTCTCCAGCGAGAAGCTTTCCGAGTTCGGCACCCTTCTGTCGAAGAACAAGTTCCCGAATCTCACCGTTCTGGACCTTTCTTGTGAGAACGGCGCGTCGAGATGAGAGGTAGACAACTACAGCGACGATATGCTCGGAGGCCTGCTGGAAGGCTTTGCCGCGGGAAACACGCTGAAGTTGCGGAAGTTGATCATCAGCGGAATGTGCATGGAGGCAGACGGCTGCGCGAAGCTCAGCGGCATTATTCGTCAGAAGGTCCTTCCGGAGCTTCAGGAGCTGTACATTGCCGGTAGATGTCATGCGTGGGAATGAGCGTGCTAGAGAACAACATCACGCAGAGAGGCGTTCTCGCGATCCTTCTGGCGTTGCGCGACACGTCCTGCCCCGTCCGAGTGCTGGATTTGTCATGTCCGGTTTGGGGCGAGAAATGACGCAAAGGGAACAACCTGACGGATGAGGGCGCGAAGTACATCATCAACTTCTTGAACGGAAAGTCGAAGACGTCATTAGCGGTCATGTGCTTGAATCGTGAGGATGCTGGATGGAGATGAGAGATAGAGAACGATATCGCGTTCAAGATCACGGATTTGCAGCGGGCCCTGAATCAGCGCAACATTCGCAGCCCGAATCTCCGAGAGCAGTGGCTTTAATGTTTTGTGGGTTTGTCTCTTTGTTTGGTCAAGGAGTTGCGTCAGAAATGAGTAATGAGAAGAGCGTCTCGATAGCGGAGAAAGTGTTATGAGGATATTCGGCGTGAGGGATAGAACTGTTGCTGCATATGCTGTGAGCGCTTCACGAATAAGGGAGTCCACCAAATCACGTGTCTGAAATGTGGGCATGTGTTCTGCGCGCAATGCATCGATAAGGCAATCCGAGTGGGTATCTAGCGAATCCCTAATCCGTAGTCTCAGGGAGTTTGTCCTGTGTGCGGTAAACCAGCCAAACTGATGGATATTCGACGGTTGTTTGTTCAGGACGTGAGCGTGGTGGACGAGGCGTCGCTCCAAGCCTTAAGGGTGGAGTATGACAAGGAAAAGTACATGCATGGGATTGTGGGGATGGTGAAATGTGGTGAGTTATAGACGAAGGAAGAGTTGTTGAGGAAGGAATTGAGCATCCAGGAGAAGGACAGGATTATCGAAGAGCAGAGACTGGAGATTGAACGGCTTCGACGAGAGTTGATGGTGAGTTGTAGTCAATTCCTATTCCGTAGTCGAACACACATCCCGCCAATTCTTCTCACAGCGCCTCTGACGTAGAAACGATTGACATGGAGGAGCTGAGTCAACTTCTGGAGAAGACGGAAGAGCCGGGCCTTTCCATGTCATTCACGAAGCGGTTTCACACAGCCATCAGCGATCCGGTGTTTCTGTCTCCAAATAGCTGCGATTTGGTCGGAAATGCATCATCGCAGACATCATCCGTGTATTGCGTCTCCCATCAGAGAACCGCCATCCATCAGGTCTTTCTCGATCGCGAAGACCATGTGCAGTCGTTCGTCACCGACATGCCGGACATTAGCTCTCTCCGCTGTCTCACGCCCTATTCCACTCCGCTCCTGCTGTTCACGCATGCCAACAACGCCTACGTGCTGGACACAAACGCGAACTGCATGGCGGCATCGGTTTCGGCAAAAGAACCAATTGCGTCCTCCTCCATGGGCTGCTCTCCATTCCAATTGTAGTTGTACTCTGTGTGATTCACTCTAGCTTTCTGTCCACTCCGACCCTGATTTCGGAATACGACACGCGAAGATGCGATCTTCCCGTCTCTTCCTTCCATTCTGCCCCGCCTCTGCTGTTCTTTTCAACGACATCACACTCTATCGTCACAGTGTCATCCAGTAACGAAGGTAATGTTGGTTAAGAGGTAGATTGCATTCAGCAGTTCATGAAGATCGGAGACTACTGGAGCGTGGCGCACAGCACCCCTCTGGAGACTCCCATCTCCTCCGCAGGCGTTTGGAGAGAGGATCGTGCGTTTTTCCTCGCGTTACGGAGTCAATCGCAATTCCAGTTGTTGTCTTCTGCATTGAACGGGCTTTCGTTGAACGGTACTGGCATGTGCTCTCATTCACAATAGGTGATACAATGAAGAAGGACGTGTTCGACTGTGGATTGGAATCACGTGAGGGAATGAAGCCCTCGCTGTTTCGTCTGGATTCCAGCGAAATGGGTGTTTCCCTGTACGATGACCGTACAAACCGTACTCATTTTTACTGCATACAGAAGGCGAATGAGATGGGCGAGTGTGATGCGGGTGGTGGAGAGCGTCTGTGCGAGGAGGTGATCATCCCGAACAAGCAGAGAGGCATCCAGTTGGTGGTCTATGCAACAAACACAGGAATCGAAGTCAATTCTGTCATTACGCGATGCTCTGTTTGTTTCGTCAGTACTTCTCGCTCATGATGAGCACGATGAGCGTCGTCCAGCCGTTGAAGGGGTGCACGCCTCTGCCCTCGCCCGTGTTGGAATTGTAGTTCTCCCAGTAGAAGCCCGTCTTCTTGTACTATCGCTCACAACCACCGCATTCAAAACTACCTGGGCCATCACATTCTTCACAAGGTTGTCGCGAAGCGCGTTGTAAATGCGCATACAGCGCTCACTGGCAATTCCCTCCTTTCCATACTTCTCGTGGAGAGCCCGCAGCACGAGGTAGTTCAAATTCACCCAGATGTTGCCTCTCCAGTAGTCTTCATCCACTCCGAAGAACGCGTCGTTTTTGGCCAGGGAGCGCAATCCGTACTCGCTCCACATCTAGTGGGTGATGAATACGATGCAGCACTCACCTGATTCGGATCCTCGATAATGTCCAAGATTTCGGGAATACGAGGATCGTCGGATTCCATGAGCATCAAGGCAAACGGGAGGATCGACACGTACCCAACGTGCGTCTCGAACCCGATTTCGTCTTTTCCCTCCGATTGACGAATGACGCCGAGATCGCCGAAGCAGTGCTTCTCTTGGTCCCAGTGCTTCTCCAACAGGTAGGGCTTCAACTCGGCGAGAAGTGCGCGCGCCTCCTGCGAGTGCTCCGAATCGACATTGCTCATCACTTGGAGCGAGTACACGATCCACGCCAGCAAGTCAACGTGCGACTCCTTCTCGGAGATGATGCGGTGCCGCGGGTAGTCGTCAAGTCCCGAAGCCAGGCAGTGCCGGTCGGACCGCCCGAACCAGCGGAAGGAGTATGCCAGCTGGCTCTTCTGCGACCGCATCAGGTACGCCAGCCACCTCCACAGCCGCGGCGCCGCGTCCTGCAGGAAGGGGGTCGTTGCCTCCATCACCTCATCAATCTCCATCGTGGCGTCATTTGTTATGGTGGCGTCATTCGTAACAGTGGCGTCATTTGTTATGGTGGCGTCGTTCGTAACAGTGGCGCCATTTGTTATAGTGGCTTCATTTGTTATAGTAGCTTCATTCACCACACTCGATTCAGAGTTCACAACAGCATCATTCACATTAGCTTCAGCATTCACAGCAGACTGCTTCGCCAGCACCTCCACGGCAAGGAAGAAGGTGGGCGGGTTGGCGATGCGCGGGTCCTGCGCGATGAACTCCGCGGGCACCTGCGAGCGCGCCTCGTCGCCCAGAATCTGCTCGCGCTCGATGTACCCCTACGGGTGACCACCGCCCGCCACGCCCACAGACGCCTCCATGCGGTCCAGCCAGCTGCGCAGGATCGCCTCGCTCAGCGCGGGGTCCCAGCGCGCCACCAACAGCTGGTGAAACCCCTCGTCCCAGAGAAAACCGCGGGGGAAGTAGGAGCGCCCGGGGATGCCAGTGAGCAGGAAGCCAGGAGCCGTGTGGCGCTCGCGACCGTCGGGACCTCGCTGGATGGTGTCGCCGTAGAAGTAGGAAATGCCCGCGAGAAGGTTGCTGAGGCCGGCACGGGCGACACGCTGCCATTCGGCGGAGTAGGCGGGCATGGCGAAAATCTGGTCGAATTTGGTCTGGAAGTGCTGACTGTGAGAGGCGAGGAGGGACGCGAGTTCCGGGTCGGAAGGGCGCGTTCCCGCGGTTCCTGTGGTTGCCGCCTTTCCGAAGAGGGAGTGTTTGAGTTCCCGCCAAAACGACGCCGATTCGTCGTGGAGGGCATCCACGGTGATGGTGAGAGAGAAGGGGAGCGTGAGCACGCGCTGCACGGCAATGAAGTTGGCGTGACGCTCCACGGTGTTGGGCAGGAGCGGCTGGAAGGGCACGGCGAGCTGGCGCTGCGTGACGGCGGGCAGCGGCGCGCCGGGGTGGCTGTGGGTGAGATGGACGGAGGAGGAGGACTGTTGCTGGTAGGTGTGGAGGCGGTCGCGCCAGTCGTTGTAGGTGGAGGCGATGCTGTCCTGGAGGGCGTGCTTGACGTATCTAGGGAAAGAGAAGAAGGAGAGAGCAACATGGGGAATCGCCAGCTGTCTTGGGGATTCATCTTCTTACCGAACCAGAAGGAGTTTTGGAGGATGGTGTCGTCCTTGGAAGGGGGAGAGTGAAAATGGAGGGAGGCGAAGGGGTGATTGAGATTGATGGGCGATCGGTTACTCGCATCTTCGGAGATGGAAAAGTGGTTGGCAGAGGTGTCTTCGGACTGGAAGGAAACGCTGATCGGTCCCGCAACGCCCTGAAAAATGAGAACAACCTCATAAAGTCACGGTTTGTCTCTGACTCTTGGAAATGGACGGATAGGAGATGGAAGATTGCGGTCCCGAAACGCCGTAGTAGAAAATGAGGGTGACATTGTGCTTCTTCGATCCGGCTTTCGTTTCCTTGCCGCGAATCCGCGCGGTCCATTTGTCTCCATCCTGGATATAATCCATGTCGAGTTTCACGTAGTTGTGAACATCGGTGAGCGTCTGCGTGCCGAAACTGCCTCGGTCGAACTCCTTCCAACCCCAGCGTTTGATGTCGTCTTCCCGTCGGCAGTCATGACGAACGCTGTCCAACCGCGATCCTTCAAACCACATAATACCAGACTACAGGGAATAGAAACAGTGTTAAGAGTACTAAATGAGAGTCCTTTGATTGAGAGCGCGTTCCAAAATAGAGATTGGGCCTCAACACGGTTTCCGCTTCAATGATGATCAGTATCGATAGCACCAAGGATAAGAATGCCAGAAAGCGCATTTTTCAGGGAAGAGAACGGAGTATGTGGGATTGGGACTTCGAGTCGTTCTATTCGTTCTGTGGAAGACAAGTGAATGCGTAGCATGCAGATAGCCTAGAAAGGGGTGAAGAGTGATTGACATGCGAAGGCTTCCATTTTGGGACAACAAGAATCTCTCATGAGTATAAAACGATAGGAAGTGGTGTTTCACGTCTATTCTTTCTCCATTGGGAATAGAACATACAAGAACTTCATGTATAGCCTAATGATCAAAAGCAACTCAAAGGAAGTCGATTGGAATCCCTATAAACCACCTTCCGAAGTCATGATCACCCCTCTCTGCCAAGGTGCATTCCTCTCGACCCCTACCGGAAGACATGGAGCTGGAAGGACACATAGTCCCCTTCGTTTATCGAAAGGGCGTCGCTCTTTCGGAGTTTGAATTGGCCGGAGGGGATTGTACTCATAAGCTGAAGGAAAATACAGAAGTGGGAATGGTTCCCCAGGGTTCTCATTACTCCTTCTGTTGTGGTGATAGGAGCACCAAAAGTGGTGCGCGAGTGTGATTGGACAATCTTCTTTGGGGAAGCGGTAACCGCGGTTATGGCGTTGATGTGTAGGTGGATTGACTTTCGAGGTACAATGATGAACACATTTTTCAAATTATCGCTTTCTGCGACTGGTAGTATCTAGTTATGAGATCGTTTGTTACTATTGCTCTGCTTTTCGCTGCTCTCGTGTGCGCTGAGTCATTCCGCCCTGAGCTTAAGGTTATGAAGCCTGCTGAATACAAGTTCGACTGTGAGTGCATGGTTCAACGCATAATCGCCTAGTGTGTGGAACTTGGGAGGGAAGCTGCGACAAGCAGGGAGGTGAGCGATTGGGGTAGGGAATAACGGGTAGTGACCAGAACCATTGTGAAGATGGTGGGCAACAAGGGACTGATGGGAAAGTCCATGGACGTTATGTCCGTTACCTACACGGGTACGGAGTGCGACGAGGAGAAGCTGAGCTTCGCCCAGAAGATTTCTTACGACATTAAGAGCAAGAAGGTGGAGGATGGAGATACCACCTTGACCACTATTCCCACTGGCGCCGCTGTGGCCATGGTCAGTGGTACCTACAACAAGTGCAAGTTCATTTGCGAAAAGGAGATTGAGGATAACGTCTACTACGACATTTCCTACTTCGATGGCTGCACTTGCCAGGGCCTTTCCTACAACCCTCTGGATTCCCTCAAGCAGCTGGTGGAGAGCAAGGACGAGATGGAGTTTATTCTGACCATTGGCGACAAGTCGTTCGCCTTCGATAGCAACGATATGTCCCGTCTGAGCAACGATGGCTGCAAGGGCATTTCCTTCGGACTGAACCTGACTCTGATTATTGTGATCGTGGTCGTGATTATCGTGGTTGTCATCCTGGTCGTGATGTGCGCCAAGAGAGGCAAGCAGCTGCCCAAGCAGAAGAAGGCCGATGTCGAGCAGCCCCAGCCCCAGCCTGAGGCTGAGCCTGCCGCTGCTGAGCCTACTGCCGCTGAGCCTGCTGCTCCTGCTGAACCCGCCCCTGCTGCTGAGCCTGCCCCTGCCGCTGAGCCTGCTCCCGCTCCTGCCCCTGAACCCACCCCTGCTCCTGCTCCTGCTCCCGAGCCTGCTCCCGCTCCGGTGCCCGTTGCGATTGAGCCTGAGCCTGCTCCCGCTCCTGCTCCCGAGCCTGCTCCTGCTCCCGCTCCTGCGCCCGCTCCTGCTCCTGCTCCCGCTCCTGCTCCTGAGACGAAGGTGGAGCTGTAAACCATTTGTTTGTGTTGTGTTTCTTGGATGAAGTGTTTAACTATTATCGTCGAGAGGATGAGGGGAGAGAAGCGGGAAGTGCGCACATACCTCGTATGCATAATGGCCTTTTGCCTTCTGTTCGCTTCCGCAAATGGCGTGTGAAACGTAGATTCTGCCTGGGGTCCTACTCCTGTATCCACAAGGTGCAAAGGACAGTAGAGGAGCCAGCAAACGGTGATTCATAGCTGGGGGAGTACTTCCAACGGAAAACCGTCATTGAGTACAATCACACGATTGTGCTTCATGAACCATCCATGACTACTCTGCACAACGCAAATGAAGCCATCAGAACCGGGGATGCGAGTAAAACACTCCGTCTGGATGTGCAGTCTTCGCCTCCATCACCCGTTTTTCAAACTGCTGCTCCTTCTACCATCAAGACAATGGCGCCACGAACGGAGAGACCTAGTAGGTTCTGTTTCCTCATCGTGACTGCGAAGCCCCTCCGCCACAACAACAATTGCCAGGACCTACCGATCCAATTCCGACAATGGCGACGACGACCCGAACTCCGACTCTCCGATCTCCGTTTTTCTATCAGAGGGAGTCGCTGAGGAGTGAGACCTCTCAGTCATCAGCCATAAAGCATGATGTGACGTTTACAAGTCAGGGAACGTGATGATCGCCTCCCGGTTGTGATGGGTAGGATTGCTCGCTATCCGTACTTCCCTATTCTGCTGCGGAGATGGGCCGGGTAGGTTTCTGTGCTGTGGCTCACGCTGAGTCCATTCTCCATCGCTCTGTGTCTGAAGCCCGAGGAGGTGGATGACTTCGAACGACAGTTGGAAGCCAGTCAGTTTGACTCTCGGCTGTCCATCGTGCGGTACATCCCCGAGAACAATCTGACGTACCCAATCAACAAGTTACGCAACCTGGCGATCGGAAACGTGAAGACGGACCATTTTTGGCTGACAGACCTGGACATGTGGCCTTCTGGTGGGAATGCGCGCACAGCCTGAGGAGTAGACCGTCTATACAATGTTCTTCTTTCTCTTCCCGAGTCCGTCCTCAACAACGATCATCTAGCCGTCATCGTACCTGCATTCGAGATCTACGCCGGCAAGTGTGATTCCTTCGCTAACTGCTCGCGGATCGTCGATCGCATGTTCCCCGGGAAGAAGGACCAGCTCCTGCATTGCATTCGTTACCGCAAGTGTAATCGCTTCCGCCCTTGGGACGGGCTTCACGACTACCACTCTCCACGGTGGATGATGAAGTCGTACACGCAGGACCTGACCAACGTGGTGTGCTTCAAGGGCAGCACGCAGGAGCCGTACGTGATGGTGAAGAAGTCTCCGAGCCTGCCGCCCTTCGACGAGCGCTTCCTGAACTACGGGTACAACAAGGTGCAGTGGCTGGAGCACCTGCGCTATCGCGGGTACGCCTTTAGCGTGCTTACGCATGGCTTCGCGGTCGATGTGCCGCATCCTTTGTAGCCTTGCGGAAGGGGGATAATGTGTAGCTCCACGCTGCGGAAGCAGTTTATGGAGACGCGAGTGAAGCAGAACAAGACGCTGAACCTCGATCTGTACAATGCGTTCCGAGAGGAGCTGTCGCGGAACGAAGTGGATAAAAGTGTTGTGAAAATATGTGTTCCGAAGAAGGTGGCCGTAGCGAGACCTTTTCTTCAGCGTAAGCATTGAGCCCTGTCCTGTTTTGAAACAAACACGCACAGAAGTCACGAATGTCATACGAAAGTGGAGAAGTACAACGACCACGACAATGACACCACAATGGGGAGAATCAGCTAAAGGACACAACTAGACCATGACTTCGTGTCGAAGAGTGCGGTGAAACACGAGCTTTGCGGGGTAAATGAACTCTTTTCCGTTTCTCTTCTTCTTCACAATCCAGGAGGATTGAGGAACTGCGCACGTGTTTGCCATAATGGGCACAGTGCGCTTATGGGCAACTAGGTTTCCACCACGCGAGCCAGCACGGACGCACACGCGTGTACCTAGCCATCACACCCATCAGAGAGTACTACGGAAATTGGCACGCATTCTGCACACACCGCACATGCTGGTGAAGGAGCACGTGTGGACACTAAAATAATCCTCGGGTTTCCGAAGAGTCCGGCAGTACGGACACACAACTAGCGCATTGGGAAAAGGACGAAGATGGAACTGCATGGAGAGAGAGAATGGTTGGTGCGGGAGAGAATTGTGTTGGTTCCACGTTTACCGAGTCTGGTTTCCACGTTTCACTGCGATTCCTCTTTTTGGCACACCTAGGGTTTGCTGAACAATGAAAAGTAGAGGACTTTATAGGATTTGATTTATGTGTTCAGTCTGGCGAGTTGTCATCACTCATTGGATCAAATGGGAATGGGGATACGTATGGGAGGAATGAGGTGTACAAAGATAGTAGAGTGCGTGTGCAAGTTCAAAGGAGTGAATAATAGCTCCCGCATGATTTGGTTCCCGCTCCACGGAATGAGTCCAAGACACAAAAGCATTAGAAGTGTAAGAGAATAGGAGATGGTTGTCAGCATAAAACCCACTTCTATCGCAAATGAGGAAACACTGCCTAGAAGGACAAAGCAGTGTGTAATGGGACAGCACGAACACGAATAGGGTTGCTCGACCCAGCTTGCAGCCACGCATATGACGCCAACTGCAACATAAAAACTCGTGCGAACGACGCACGATAATAAATGTCGTCAGAAAAGAGTATTCGTCCAATCGTTTCCCCCGTTTACCACGTACTATCCATAAATGTCGCCTCCCCAATAAATGTCGAAACACTAATATGAAAAGGAATACTCAGAATAAAACATGCTGAATAAGACCCTCTTCGTTGTTTCTATTCTTCTTTGTTGGTACGACCTCTCCTGATAACGCCTAGACGCGATCGCTTCGAGCGACCTCACTTGCCAGCCCAGCGAAGTCTACGTGAAGTTCACGAAGAAGAGCATGAGCAGCTACGCGAGTGAAGAGTCGTTTAAGGTTTACTCGGGAAACGAGTTGCTGATGACGAGTCCCACCTTCGCCAACAACGAGCTCCGTGACATTGAGTACTGCCTTCCGGCGACCCAGAACAACCAGTACACTATCCAGCTGCTGGACTCTGGAAAGGACTCGTGGCAGTCGGGCTCCTGGGTGCGGATTGCTGGCGTCTACGGAAACACCGTGTTCCGCAACCTTATGTCGGACGCCAACAAGGAGGACTACTCCTTTTCCCTGTATTACGCCATCGCGAAGAACCAGCAGTGGAAGGCGTTCTCCTCGACCACGACCATCGACACTGCCTGGATGAGCCCCAGTTTCAGTGACGGGGAGTGGCAAGATGCGACTCTCGGCTCCTTCGAGACCTCGCTCACCGGCACGCAGTACTTCCGCAAGCACTTCACGTCCATCGCCGATATGGCCGCCTACGAGCTCCAGATGAACTATCGCTACGGCATCATCGCCTATCTCAACGGCAAGGAGATCTTCCGCGACCACATGCCCGCAGGCGCCGTGACGCCTGCCACGCTCTCCGACGGCGCCTTCCCCTCCACCGCCTTCTACGGCGTGATCCGCCCCGCGAGCGAGATGGTGGTGGGCGACAACGTGCTGGCGGTGGAGCTGCACTTCCCCGCGGTGGTGAGCACCTTCGTGGACTTCGAGGCGTTCCTGGCGCTGCTGGCGCCCTCCGTGCCGGCGGACCCGTGCTTCATCTACGGCGACGAGGTGTCGCTGTCGGCGGAGGTTGGCAGCAACGTGGAGAACATCTTCGACTTCGCGCGCAACAACTACTATACCGTGCCCTTCGGACAGTTCCCCAGTGCCGTCACCTACGCCTTCCGCGGCTCGCAGCCCTTCGTGAACGGCATCCGCATCTTCCCCTACACGGGCTACGCCGCCTCGCCGGGCTCCTTCGCATGGGAGGGCAAGCGCGACCTGGCGAGCGCCGAGTGGACGCCCATCCTGACGGCGACGGGCGTGACCTACACCAGCTCCACCTACCGCTCCTTCTTCAGCTACCTCGCTGCGGGACTCTACAGGAGCTACCGCTTCGACATCCGTGCGGCGGCTGCCACGTCCTACGGGCGCGCGTACGAGGTGCAGCCGTTGGTGTGCTCCTTCAGCGCGCCGAGCAGCATCGAGTTCGAGCAGCCCGCCTACTCGTTCTTCGCAGACTACGACGAGGTGACGGTGAGGCCGAAGGTCATCGAGTTCACCAACTGCACCGTGACGCCCGCTCTGCCCGCTGGACTGACGCTCGACGCGACCACCTGTGTCATTTCGGGCAAGAGTGCAGTGGCGAGCTCGGGCACCTACGAGGTGACGTCCGAGACGTACGGGCAGACGTACCGCGGGTCGTTCGCGCTGGAGCTGGTGGCGTGCGACGGCATGCTGGCGAGCGTGGTGCGCACGTACAAGAGCGACGCGTACCTGGAGAGCTTCACGATCACGGACGCGAGCAGCCAGGAGGTGGTGCTGAGCGTGGCGGAGAATGCGGGCCAGGTGAGCCACCAGGAGTGGTCGGCGGTGGTGTGTCTCACGGGCGCGAAGTACACGGTGGCGGTGAGCACCAGCACCAACTACTGGGAGAGCATGTCCTTTCTGTACGTGCGCGCCGTGCTCAGCGGCGACGCCTACGAGACGGTGCTGCGCGCGCACTACGACGCCAACCTGGGCATCCCCGCCGTGCGCTCCTTCTACGGGCAGTGGGCCGTGGCGCCGAAGGGCAGCTGGGAGTACAAGATGGGCGAGGTGCCCGCCGGCTGGCAGACGGCCTCGGGCTGGGAGAGCGCGTCGATGGGCAGCTTCCCCGCCTCCACCAACACCATCCAGCTGTACAAGAAGACCTTCACCGTGGCCTCGGTGGAGAACGTGTCCGGCGTCGTGATCTCGCTGCGCTATTTGTACGGTTGTGTGGTTTACCTCAACGGCCACGAGGCCTTCCGCAACGGCGTGACGGGCGATCTGACTGCCTCGTCCATCGGTCTGAACGCCTACACGGACCTGCTCTACCGCCAGATCTCGCTGCCCGTGAAGACCATGGTGTTCGACGACACGCCCGCCGTCAATTATGTGCAGCAGGGTACCAATGGGATTGCCATCGCCATCGTGGCGCAGACCACCACCCAGACTGCCTCCGTGTTCGACTGCGCGGTGCGGCTGATGGGCGAGGCGGAGTCGTCGCGCCTGTTTGAGAACAACGTGCTGTACGGGTACATCCAGGGCAACCCGTCGCTGGTGGCGAACCAGCACTACGACTACGCGATGTACTACAACACCTGCAACACCAACTACTGGACCGCCGTGTTCAACAACGACCGCCGCGAGTGGATCTCCTCGGTGACGCTGTACCTGCACTACCAGCAGGCGGACCGGCAGCCCAGACGGTTCACGCTGAAGGCGAGAAACACCAACCAGGAGGAGTGGACGGTGCTGAAGGAGGTGACGGGCATGACGTGGTCGCTGGTGGGCGAGCACAAGAAGATCTGGCTGGAGAACAACAAGCCCTACAACCAGTACCGC
>ERZ827156.2881-NODE-2881-length-16597-cov-4.351227_pt1 | contig 16597 bp, 14 predicted proteins | sample MGYA00519919_ERZ827156 | MGnify/ENA primary metagenome ERZ827156 (study PRJEB31778, sample SAMEA3449269) | human gut metagenome | biome: human gut; feature: human-associated habitat; material: faeces | place: United Kingdom | collected 2010/2012 ... | reverse complement strand
AGCCTGAACGCAGGCAGACGAAACGGCGAGATTCTGAATATGGCACAACATCTCTTCATTGAGCGTCTGAAACTTTTCGACTCCCTTCAAAAGCGCCATGAATCGTTCCGATTTACTGCCGGACGGCGCTTCCTGCTCGATTTCAAAAGAACTGCGGCTTTCACTGAGATAGGCCCATTCCGCTGCCCGCTGTCGAAGTAAAGGCGGCAGGGCCGATAACTGCTCTTTCAAACTCTCGAACGTCGCCAGAACGGCCGCCTCGTCAAGCTTTCCGGTTCTTCTCACCGTCGGGCAATAGGTGAGAGGCCCCAACCCGTTATACACGACGCGCCAACGGGGAATCATCCGTTTCTCACCGGTAAAGTACACCGCCGGATCAAACAACTCCGTATAACGCCCGATCGCCTTGTCATAACGCAACCGCCGTCGGGTGAATTCTTCCCACAGCCAAGCCAGTTTTCGGATGACGGCACTGCTCGGTGTTTTATCCACCGCACGCTGCAGAACGGCAACATCCATTGATGGAAGCAACTGCGCCAACAATTCCAGGTTAATGCCTTCGTGCTTCACCGCGAATGTGAGATGCCCCAAAACATCATCCGCCGACGGAACCATCCTCGGCGGCACCAACAACTGTCCCGGCAACCGTATCAGCTTGTTGACTCCGGCCCTCATTTCCGCTTTCGTCGTCAACGACAAGCAGCGAAGATTGGATTTATCTGCCAGATACGCGTAACCACAATACACCGACGTCTTTTCCATCAGGCCACCTCATCTTCGCAAAATTGCCACTACTACAGGAATCATTCGCAAAATCCATTCCCGTATCGCAAATTTTACATAATCACGTCTTTTTATCGAATTTTTGCACCAGTCAAATAACGGCCAACAAAAACGGCCTCCTCCCCGAAGGAAAGAAGCCGTCTTCGCGAATCACGACTGACGAGTTAATCGCGATGCCGAATCTGATGTTCCGTCACCCCGGCCGAACCCTCCACCGCTTTTTGGCTGAGCAGAACGTGTCCGCTCTGCTCACAAAAGAGGCGCAGGTCTTCCACTGCGTGCGGGTCGTCGGTTAAAACCGTCACCACGTCGCCGGCCCCGACTTTCGCCAAGGCCTTCTTCGTCTTTAAAACCGGCATCGGGCAGAGCATGCCCGTAAGGTTGAGTGCGTCACTCATTTCTTACGCCAGCTTTTCCGTGATCCAGGTCTTTGCGGACGTCATCGCAGCATCGAGCTTCGTCACGTCCGTAGCACCGGCCATGGCCATGTCGGGCTTGCCGCCGCCCTTGCCGCCTGCCTGAGCCGCAGCAAAGTTGACGAGTTCACCGGCCTTCACGCGGCCGACGAGATCCTTCGTCACGCCGGCGCAGAACTGAATCTTGCCGTTCGCGGCCACCGCAAGAAGAATGACGGCGCTCTTCAACTTATTCTTGAGGTCGTCCATCGTCGTGCGCAGGCTCTTCGCGTCCATGCCGTCCAGCGTCGTCACGAGCACCTTCACACCCGCCACGTCTTCGGCCTTCGCAACCGCACTCGCCCCCTGTTCCGCAGCGAGCTTTTCCTTGTAGGAAGCCACTTCCTTTTCAAGCTGCTTTGCGGTTTCCATGAGGTGGTCGATCTTCGAAGCCAATTCCTCCGCGGGCGTCTTAAAGCGCAACGCAGCTTCCGCCAAAAGCTTCGCCTGATGCTGCATCAGCGCCACGGCATTTAACCCCGTCACCGCTTCCATACGGCGCACGCCCGCGCTGATGCCGGCTTCGCCCAGAATCTTGAAGGAACCGATGTCGCCGGTGCGGGCCACGTGCGTACCACCGCAGAGTTCGGTGGAAGTCCCCACCGTCACGACGCGCACGGTCTTACCGTACTTTTCCCCGAAGAGCATCACGGCCCCCGAGGTCTTCGCTTCTTCCAAGGACATCACGCAGGTGACGACTTCGGTGTTGGCAAGGATTTCCTTATTGACGATCGCTTCGACTTCAGCAATTTCTTCTGCAGTGAGGGGCTTGTCGTGCAGGAAGTCAAAACGCGTCACCTTGTCCGTGACGAGGCTGCCCTTCTGAGCAACGTGCGCCCCCAGCACTTCTCGGAGCGCCTTGTGCATCAAGTGCGTCACAGAATGGTTGCGTGCGACGGCCGCACGCGTTTCCGCGTTCACTTCCGCCTTGAAGACGTCGCCCACGCGCACCACTCCTTCCTTCACGTGCGCCACGTGACCGAAGACGCTTTCCTTGATGCGGTAGGTTTCGGAAACCGCAAGCAGCGTCGACGCATTTTCAAGTACGCCGGCGTCGCCCATCTGGCCGCCCATTTCCGCGTAGAAGGGGGTCTTATCCAGAACGACGATCATGTCGTCGCCCGCAGCCCCTTCTTCAACCTGCACGCCGCCCTTATAGAGCGCGAGCACCTTGGCTTCGGGTTCCACGAGCGTTTCGTACCCCGTGAACACGTTGTTTTCACCGGTGTAGAGAACGTCCGCGGCGACCTTGAATTTGCCCGCGGCACGCGCCTTCGCCTTTTGTTCGGCCATCGCGCGGTCAAAGCCCTCGGTGTCGACCCCGAGACCTTTTTCGCGGCACACGTCCCCCGTCAGATCCACAGGGAAGCCGTACGTGTCGTGCAGCTTGAAGGCCACATCACCGCTTAAAACACCGTCCTTCGTTTCGGCGATGGCGGCGTCGAGAATCTGCATGCCGTTGGACAACGTCGCCAAGAAGCGTTCTTCTTCGGCTTTGATGATGTCGGCGATCTTCGGATTCTTGATTTCAGGATAGACGTCGCCCATTTCCTGGGCAAGCGCGCCCATCAGCTTGTAGAAGAACAACCCGCGGGCCCCGAGCTTGTAGCCGTGACGGATGGCGCGGCGGCAAATGCGGCGCAGCACATAGGCGCGCCCTTCGTTGCCGGGCTTCACGCCGTCGGCGATGGCCTGATCGGCAAGCTGCTTGAGAATGGTCTGGTCGCCCTGGCCGGAGGTGACCTCGTATTCGATCTTCACATTCTTATCGGCGGAGATCTGATCCAGCTCCGCAGTGACGGCGTTGGCGATCTCGTCCAGAGAAGCGTGGTCCAGCTGCTTGATGATGGCCACCTTGTAGGCCTTGGTGTCGGTTTCGATGGGTGCAGCGGTGCTCTGGTCGGCAGAGGGTTCGGCCTTACTGCCGCAGGCGGCCAGAGACAGGGTCATGGCACAGGCAAGAGTCATGGTCAGGAACTTCTTCATCATGTTGTTCTTCATTTTGGTTTCCTCCAAAATATAAAATGTTTGAGTGGCAGATGACCGTTTTGGCTGTGCCGGGGCCAAACGGAAATAAAAAAACAGCCTCCGCCCCACTCATGGGACAAAAGCTGATGCTTCTGCGATACCACCCAAATTGACGTTTACACGTCCGCTCGCTTACGCGTACCATCATACGCGCCCCGATGGATAACGGGTGGGATTCCCGTCGGCCTCTACTTGGTTTCCCGTTCGGACCGCCCTCCGAAGTCCATTCGCCAGCCGACTCCCGCTCCGATCTCACCGCCCGGAACTCTCTGAAAGGCCATCTTGACTGGGTACTGCTCTCCGTCATAGGTTTGCTGTGATTTCCTTGTTGTGCTGTATTATAGGCGCGGAAGTTCGGAATGTCAACCCCCTCCCTGAAATTTGATGAAGTTTCCAATAAAAGGCGGACGTCTGCTGAAATCTCCGTCCGTTCCCACAAAAATTAAGGCAAAACAATTCTCTGACCTTCCTCAGTAGGCTCCTATAAAAAGCATCAGCCCCCGCTTGTTCCAACGACAAACGGGGGCTACTTCTGCTGAATTTCTTTCAATACGGTTACCTCTACTTCCATCTATCTGCCGTTGAGAGCTGAAACACTGCCTGCCAATCCATGAAGCACCGTGCGTACAGAATTCAAGTCTCACGCGATCCCATAAATGATGTGCTTCGTATTTGACCTTCCGGTAACGCTCTCCGGCGAAGAAAGAGGGTTTCCCATCGAGGGTTTTCTCTCCCTCTTTGTGTCTATAATATATAATGATACTGGCGATAAGTCAATAGCTTTTGTGCAATTTCAACGTTTTTGACAAAAAGATCTGCGGTGGACAAGCAGGTCGCACAAAGGTGGACCTATCCGCCGAAGGCCGCCAGCAGAGCGGACAGGGAAAGGCCCTCCGTCTGCCAGAACTGTTCCAGCAGCGTGTCCAGATTGTCTCCGTTATGCTCAATCTCACGGCTGAACAGCCGCAGGGCCTCCGGCAGTCCTACGAAACGGGAGAGGCGGTCCGTTACCAACACCCCCAGCGCGCAGAACTGCGCCCGCCCCAGCAGGTCTCCATCGTTGACGGCCTTCAGCAGATACCGGAAGGCGAAGTACACGGCGATGCGTTCCAGCTTTTCCGGGTCTTGGGGAGCGAAGCCGGGCAATTCCGGCGCTTGCTCCCATTGTTTCAGCAGCGCAAGCCAGTCCGGTTCCAGAATTTCCAGGTCCTGTAAGCACCGGCAGGCGGCAGCTTCCCAAGAGCCGGAACCGGCATTGGTTTCCGCAGAAATCGCCAAAGATCCCGTGCAGAAGGCGGCCAGCTCCGCCATGTTTTCGCTGTCAAATAGCTGTTGGGCCTCCCCGGTGATGAGCAGGAAGTCCCGCAGACGGGCCTTTAAGGAACGGCTCCGGTCCCGCAAGAGATCCAGCAGGCGGTCCCGCAGAGGGACCAGCCAATCCAGCCATTCGTCCCCGTCCTCCGTGGGCTGGTTATCCTGACGCTCCGAGAAGGTCAGAGGGTCACGGGTGCCCAGCAGCAGTTCATTGGCCTTGGGACAGGCGGCAGACAGAGTGATCTCCTGAAAGGGACCGTAGTCCTCAATAAAACGGGGATGCTCCCGGCAGGTGACGGAGGTGGCCTCCGGCCCCAAGGCGCAGTGGATGTCGCAGAGGTTTTCCTGATTCAGAAAGGGACAGCGGCGGCCGTCCAGCGGAAAGCAGACATCCTCTCCGTCCAGGGCCATCGCATCCCGGAGCCGCTCGCCCAAGGCTCCCGGAAGCTGCTGATACCGCCGGACCGTGTCCTCGTCCAGGACCACCTCCCACCCAATGCAGCAGCTATGGGGACAGGCCCCCGCCAGACAGGAAAATCCGTCAAAATAATCCGGAACACGCACCCGCATGGAAATCCCTCCTGAAACTGACAGTTGTTTTTACAGAAAAAGTTGCAAACGCAACAGATTTTATGAGCCTATTATACGATACTAAGAGCACAAAAACAAGCCTGCATAGCTGAGAAAAGAGGAGACACCCTATATGGTACGGAGAGTGATCGAGATCGACCGGGAAAAATGCAACGGCTGCGGCGCCTGTGCCGATGCCTGTCAGGAGGGGGCCATCGGCATGGTGGACGGCAAGGCCGTGCTCCTGCGGGATGACTACTGCGACGGACTGGGCAACTGTCTGCCCCACTGTCCCGCCAATGCAATTACCTTTGTGGAGCGGGAGGCCGCCGCGTTTGATGAAAAGGCCGTTGCCGCCGCACAACTGATGAAAAAGGCGGCATCCCTGAAGGGCAGCGCTCCCGTCACCCGTAGCGGCTGTTCCGGCAGCGCACCATTACAGATGGGCTGCCCCGGCAGTCAGGCAGACACACTGCATCAGGGAACGGACACGGCTGCCCCCATGCGGTCTGCCCCGGCCTCCCGGCTCATGCAGTGGCCTGTTCAGATCAAGCTGCTGCCGGTACAGGCGCCGTTCTATCAGGGGGCCAGACTGCTGATCGCCGCGGACTGCACCGCCTTTTCCCGGGCGGATTTCCACGAGCGGTTTATGAAGGGCCGGATCACGCTGATCGGCTGTCCCAAGCTGGACGAGGGGGATTACGCGGAGAAGCTGACGGAGATCATCCGTTGCAATGACATCCGGGAGGTCACCATCGTCCGCATGGAGGTGCCCTGCTGCGGCGGCTTGCAGAGGGCGGCGGAAACGGCGCTCCGGGAAAGCGGAAAGTTTTTGCCCTGGCAGGTGGTAACACTGGGCCGGGACGGAACCATTCAGGAATAATGGAGGTAAATCGTATGAAAGCAACAGTGAACGAAAACTGCATCGGCTGTGGCCTGTGCGCGGGAACCTGCCCGGTGGTGTTTACCATGGGGGATGACGGCTTGGCCCACGGTGGAGAGATCCCGGCCAACCAGCAGACCGAGGCAGAGACCGCTCGTGACGGCTGTCCTGTCAGCGCTATCAGCATTGAGGACTGACGACGGAAAGACCTGCCAAACGTCTTTAGCAGTCTATTCTGAATCAGATCAACAACGCAGCCGTCTCCCGGAGAAATCCGGGAGACGGCTGTAAAACGATATGGAGTTTTGAGATCGACAGAGAAGTTGCCGGGACAACTCAGACCTTGCAGGTCCAGCCATGGGGATCGGGCTGCGTGCCCCACTGGATCCCGGTGAGGGTGTCATACAGCTTCTGTGCCAGAGGGCCGGTTTGGAAGTTGTTGATGGTATATGCCTTGCCTTCGTAGGTCAGTTCACCGATGGGGCAGATGACGGCGGCGGTGCCGACGCACATGGCCTCCTCCAGCGTTCCATTGGCGGCGGCCTCAAACAGCTCGTCGACGGAGATGAGCCGTTCCTCTACGGGCATACCCCAATCCTCAAACAATTGGAGGCAGGAGCGGCGGGTGACGCCGGGGAGGATGGACCCGGTCAGCATGGGGGTGATGATCCTGCCGTTGATCTTGAAGACCACGTTCATGCCGCCGCCTTCCTCCACATACTTGTGCTCCACGCCGTCCAGCCACAGCACCTGAGAATAGCCGTTGGCAAAGGCCCGTTCTCCGGCCCGGTTGGAAGCGCCGTAGTTGCCGCCGCATTTGGCCTCGCCGGTGCCGCCCCGGACAGCCCGGACGTCCTCGGTCTCCACGATGATCTTCACCGGCTCCATGCCGTTGTCAAAGTAGCTGCCTACCGGGGAGAGAATGATGATGAACTGGGCCGTGTGAACGCCGTGAAGCCCCAGCTTCGCATCGGTACCGTACAGGAAGGGACGGATGTACAGAGAGGTGCCGGGATCAGAGGGGACCCAGCGCTCGTCAACCTTCACCAGCGCCTTGACGGCTTCCAGTGCGTCCTCCGGGGGGACTACCGGCAGACCCAGGCGGATGGCGGAGTTCTTCATCCGCTCCATGTTGTCCCAGGGGCGGAACAGCTGCACCTCACCGTCAGGACGGCGGTAGGCCTTCAACCCTTCAAAGACCTCGGCGCCGTAATGGAACACACAGGCGGCAGGGGACAGAGAGATGTTCTGGAAGGGGACGATACGGGGATCGTACCAGCCTTTTTCATCGCTGTAATCCATGATGAACATGTGGTCGGTGTAGTGGATGCCGAAGCCCAGCTGATCCGAGGGGAGGAGTGTTCCGGGGTGTGTCGTTTTCGTGATGCTGATATACATGGATGATACCTCCTGAAAAAATAAGAGTCTGTTGATAAAGTGGCAGATTTTCCACGACGGTAAGGAAAAGTGTGTGCGGGAAACCCAAGAAGGGTGTCCTGCGCATTGGAATTAAACATTTTCAGAACTTTTGTAAAGTTCTGAAAATAAGTTCGAGTTCTTTCAAATGTTTTACGCTTTGACAGCCGGATAACCGGAGCGAAAGCAAACAGAAAAGCGGCCCCGTCGAATCGACGGAGCCGCTTGGCGTTTCAGGTCCGATCCTCAGAGGATCGAAAGGGAAACCGGGCGTTGTACCGGGATTCGACAAATGGGAAAATGATGTACCAGAATAATAATGGGTAAAATAATAATGGACGCCAGCAGCAGGCTGGCGTCCAGAATCATAGCGATATTGGAGTGGGAAGAAGCTTCAGAGCAGACGGAAACGGCGCAGACTGCCTGCGCAGAAGCGTATGCAAAAGTAGAACCGGTCATGCAGGTCATCGTTTGTCTCCGTCCTTTCACTCAAGTTGGCTGCAGTTTAGCACGGTGAAGGCGGTCCGTCAAGAGGAAATCATGCAAACGCCCAAGAGATCGGCGGTGTGACCAACAACCTCATGTTTCCGAGCAGGTGATTTTGTAGGAATTTGCGGAAACGGTTGCCGATAGGTCGGCCTTTCCAAATACGGAATCAGGAAAAGGACCGGCAGCGGGGGTTGAACCACCGTTGGAAATCTGTCATAATAAGAAAAAACAGGCCGGGCAAGAGGCTCCGGCGGAAACGGATATTGCCCATGAAACAGATCTGTATCGGCATTCTGGCCCATGTGGACGCCGGAAAAACAACCTTATCAGAGGCCCTGCTGTACCGGGCCGGAGCCATCCGCCGTCTGGGGCGGGTGGACCATCAGGACGCCTTTCTGGACACCGACGCCATGGAGCGGCAGCGGGGCATTACCATCTTTTCCAAGCAGGCGGTGCTGGAACTGGGGGAGACCCGTGTGACGCTGCTGGACACCCCTGGCCATGTGGACTTTTCCGCCGAAATGGAGCGAACGCTGCAAGTGCTGGACTGTGCCGTGCTGGTGATCTCCGGTACTGACGGCGTCCAGAGCCACACCCGGACGCTGTGGGACCTGCTGGAGCGGTATCAGGTGCCCACGTTTCTGTTCGTCAACAAGATGGATCTGGCGGGCGCGGACCGGGCGGCGCTGTTGGCCCACTTAAAGGACAAACTCAGCGGCGGCTGCGTGGATTTCGGAAATTCGGACACCCTGGCGGAGGAGGCCGCCGTCTGCGACGAATCGGTTCTGGAACATTTCCTGGAAACAGACGAACTGCCGGACACGGCCATTTCCCGCATGATCGCGGAGCGGAAGCTGTTCCCCTGCTTTTTCGGCTCCGCCTTAAAGGTGGAGGGCGTGGAGGAACTGCTCTCCGGCGTGGAGCGGTATGCCCCCCAGCCGGCCTATCCGGCGGAATTCGGCGCCAAGGTCTTTAAAATCATGCGGGACGCGCAGGGCGCCCGGCTGACCCACATGAAGATCACCGGCGGTGCACTGCACACCAAGGAACTGCTCACCGGCCGGGAGGGGGACACGGTCTGGCAGGAAAAGGCGGATCAGCTCCGGCTGTACTCCGGGGCGAAATTCCGCCCCGTGGACACGGCGGAGGCCGGGGCCGTAGTGGCGGTGATGGGCCTGAGCCACACCTTCCCCGGACAGGGGTTGGGGATCGAGCCGGACTGGTCCGGGGCGGTCTTGCAGCCGGTCCTGACCTACCGGGTGGAACTGACGGACGGCACGGATCCCCACACGGCGCTGCAAAAGCTGCGGCAGTTAGAGGAGGAAGACCCCCAGCTTCACATCGTCTGGAACAACGGGGAGATCCATGCCCAGCTCATGGGCGAGGTGCAGATGGAGGTCCTGCAGCGGCTGATCCGGGAGCGGCTGGGCATGGAGATCAGCTTTGGCGCCGGGGCCGTCTGCTACCGGGAGACCATCGCCAACGCCGTGGAGGGCATCGGCCACTTTGAACCCTTGCGGCACTATGCCGAGGTGCATCTGCTGCTGGAACCCGGCGAGCCGGGCAGCGGCATTACCCTCGCCTCCGTGTGCCCCACGGACAAGTTGGATCTGAACTGGCAGCGGCTGATCTTTACACATCTGTTGGAAAAACCTCATTTGGGGGTACTGACCGGCTCACCCATCACCGATATCAAAATCACCTTGTTGGCGGGCCGCGCCCACGAAAAGCACACCGAGGGCGGCGATTTCCGACAGGCCACCTACCGGGCCGTGCGGCATGGGCTGATGCAGGCGGAAAGTGTGCTGCTGGAGCCGTGGTACCGCTTCCGGCTGGAAATCCCCGCCCAGCAGGTGGGCCGGGCCATGACGGACTTGCAGCAGATGGGCGGCAAGGTGGACCCGCCGGAGACCGTGGGAGAGGAAACGGCCCTCACCGGCACGGCCCCGGTGGCGGGCCTTCGGGATTATGCCCGGGAGGTGGCGGTCTACACCCGTGGACAGGGGCGGTTGTCCTGCGTCCCGGCGGGGTATTTCCCCTGCGCGGAGGCGGAAGCCGTCATCGAGGCCATGGGGTACGACCCGGAACGGGACGTGGAAAACACGGCGGATTCCGTGTTCTGCTCCCACGGGGCCGGTGTGGTGATCCCGTGGCGGGAGGTGGCCCAGCACGCCCAAGTGGACAGCGGCTGGCGCCCGCAGGGGACGGAGCCTGAACCGAAGGAAGCGGCCCCCCAGCGGCGGCCCGTCAGTACCTACGCAGGGACCGCAGCCCAGGATAAGGAATTGCAGGCCATCTTCGAGCGGACCTACGGCGCGGTGAAGCGGGAGAGTTTTCTTCCACCCAAGGCTCCTAAGCGGCCTGTGGCCGATAATTCGGAGGAAAAACGGCGAGAATTGAAACAGGCCTTCTCCGGCGAGGATTATCTGCTGGTAGACGGGTATAATATCATTTTCGCGTGGGACGAGCTGAAAAAGCTGGCGGCGGAACATCTGGACGCCGCCCGGAAAAAGCTGTGCGACCTCCTGTGCAACTATCAGGGCTACCGGAAATGCCGGGTCATCCTGGTGTTTGACGCCTATAAGGTCAAGGGCGGCCTGGGCAGCGTGGAAAAGTACCACAACATCACCATCGTCTACACCAAGGAGGCGGAGACGGCGGACGCCTATATCGAGCGGGCCACCTATGAGATCGGGCGGCAGCACCGGGTGCGGGTAGCCACCTCCGACGGGCCGGAGCAGGTCATCATTCTGGGTCACGGCGCGCTGCGGTTGTCGGCTTCCGCATTCCATGAGGAAATGACGGAGGTCAGAAAGCAGATCGGGGATGCGGTCTGGCAGAACAATCAGAAAAATATAAAAACCGGCGCGGTGCGGGCTGCGCTGGAAAAGGCAAAGGAGGATGGGGGATGCTGACGCTGCTGATCGCTGCGGCGGTGCTGGCCGCCTGCACGGGACTGCGCCGGTTTCTGAACCGCGAGGGCCGGAAGGACCGGACGTTCTGGGACGGGCGCATCCGCCTGACGGCTCTGTGGAACGACGGCGCGGCTTTCAGCCTGCCGCTGAAGCGGACGCTGGTATCAGCGCTGTCCATCCTGATCCTGCCGCTGGTGTGGGTATTCCGGCGGCGCAGCCCCATCGGGGCGGGATTGGCGCTGGGCGGAGGACTGAGCAATCTGTGGGAGCGGCTGAAAAATCGGCGGGGCTACGACTATGTGCAGTTCCCGAAGCTGCCGAAGCTGGGACGCTACGTCTGGAATCTGGCGGATTTTGCCATCCTGCTGGGCGGGGTGCTTCTGGCTCTGTTGGATCGGAAGCGGTAGCGGCGCACCGGCCGGACTTCAATATGGAACAGAAAAAGGCAGAGCCATCCGTTTTCCGGGCGGCTCTGCCTCTTTAAGTGAATATTTGCTTTTTCAGCTTCAGGCCGTCCTTGAAAGCCTCGCCCACGCGTTCCGTGACCTTGTAGTAGCCATGGGTGTAGGGGTCAAAGGAGATGGCGTTGACCTTGGACATATCAATTTTTCCGTCCACCATAACGCTTTCATCGGCAGTGACATTGACCACCTTGCCGATGACGCCACATCCGTATTCATTGTTCTGATACTCGATAAACCTGCACTCCAGGCAGATCGGGAACTCGTTGATGACAGGGGCATCTACTGTTTCTGCTTTGCTGGCGGTCAGACCGCTGCGGGCAAATTTATCGGCGACTTTATTTCCGGACTCTACGCCGAAATAGTCTGCTTCCACTATGTGGGCAGCATCGGCAATGCTGACGGTGAATGCTCCCCGTGCCTTGATGTTCTGTACAGTCTTGTGTGTCTCGGTAAGGTTCAGAACAACGGTGTCCCGCTCCTGCATAGTGCCCCATGCGGCGTTCATGACATTGACGCTGCCGTCCTCGTTGTAAGTTGCAACCATCAGAACAGGCATGGGGAAAATGCCTTCGGTAATTTTCAGTTTTGTTCTCATGATAACTCCTCCTTGTGATCATATTGACAGGACTATTCATCCTGCTTATAATTATATCCATGCAAATTATAAATTCAAGTACTGATAATTATGATAGGTACTATCTTAGGAGAAAGTGAAATGATAAAAAATTATATTGAGAACGCCAATTTCGAGGACACCGGCTTTGCCTACACACTGTCGCTGATCTCCGGCAAGCACAAGATGGTCATTCTTTACTGCCTGATATGTCCCATGATATCAGAACTCCTATGAATGCAATCATTGGTTATGCAGAACTGGCGTCCGGACATTTGCCCCCTATCCGATATAGCCTCTGGCAGGGACAAAGCCTGCTGTTATAGGTTTTTGCTATTGTTAGAGCCGTTTTTCTGATATAATAAATATCAGAAAGGCGGTATTTTTTTATGATGACAAGAAATACAGATAAAAAACATATATAGAGGGGGTGAGTGCTTGAATTATCTGGTTATTGATTTAGAAATGTGCAAAGTCCCAAAGAATTATCGGGGAAAAAATTATAAGTATGCGAGTGAGATTATTCAGGTTGGAGCAGTTCTTTTAGATGAAGAATATAAGGAAATAGGAACTTTATGCCAGTATGTACATCCTGAGTTTGGTATCCTTGATTACTTTATAACGAATCTTACAGGAATTGAGAAAGGGCAGATAAAGAATGCACCGAAGCTGAAAGATGCACTTATTCATATGGCAGACTGGCTTGGAGAGCGGGAATATAAAGTTTTTGCATGGAGTAAAAGTGATTACTGGCAGCTTGACCATGAGATTAAAAGTAAGAAGTTAAATGATGAGAAACTGGATGAATTGATGAAGCCAGAGCGTTGGGTAGATTATCAGGAAATATTCGGGAAAAAGTATAACTTTGAGCAGGCAGTAGGTTTGCAGGAGGCCTTGATGCTATGTGATATTGAGCCAGATGGAAGAATGCATGATGGGCTGGATGATGCATGGAATACAGCACGTCTTATTGAAAAATTAGAAAAGAATCCAAATTATAAGCTCATTTATAGGGAACGGCAGGAGCAAGAAGATTCACAGCCATTAAAGGTTCGATTAGGAGAACTATTTGAAGGGTTGAATTTGCAGCTTGGATAATGAAGATGAGAGATAGCATGGATGGAAAATAAAGGGTAGATTATGGAAAATATAGATTTCATCACATATTGATATCCAGAATCATTAGCATTGAATTGCTCTATTTATAAAAATTAAATTATGGATTATTAAAGAAAATATAGCAATGCAGAATAACAGGAAAAGAGATTATTATGAAGAAAAAAATAGCAGTACTGTTTCCAGGTATTGGTTATACTTGTGATAAGCCATTACTCTACTATACAGGTAAACTTGCGGTAGCAAGGGGATACAAACTTGTGAAAGTAGAATATGGTAATTTTCCATCAGGAATAAAGGAAAATAAAGAAAAGATGGAAGAGGCTTTTCGTTGTGGATTAGAGCAGGCAGAAAAAATTTTGCAGGATATTTGCTGGGAAGAATATGAAGATATATTATTTGTATCAAAGAGTATAGGAACAGTCATATCTTCTGCATTTGCCAGAAGGCATCAACTCTCAGCGAAGAATATTTTATTTACACCACTTCAGCAGACATTTTTATTTGCAGATGGGAATGGGATTGTATTTCATGGAACGGCAGACCCATGGGCTGATACAAAGGATATTACAGAAGGATGTAAAAAGTTAAATCTTCCTCTTATTTTGACAGATGAAGGAAATCATTCTCTGGAAACAGGGGATACATTAAAAGACTTAGAAAATCTTCAACAGATAATAGGGTTACTATTTAATTCATTAGACAAATAGTGGTTGCGGGGACTTGGGGGAGAGGGCAGAAGACATCAGCTTCTGTCCCCAAATCCCCTCCCCCTGTTTAATTCATCTTCTCCAGCCACAGCACAGAAGCCATTGCCCCCAATAAGGCATATTTGTGGTCTCGGAGCAAGTGTTGGATGCGAGCACATAAAGCGAACATTCAACACGCCGCGACTAAAATCACAAATATGCCTTATTGGGGGCAATGGCTTCGTCTGTAGTGTATCTAATGAATTAAATAGTAACTCAAAATGTCAAGTCAAGCGTAAAAATTTGTATTTTTTAAGTAGAATATCAAATGTTTTTCTATAAAATGACATGATAAAATATGTTTATATTGGCTGACTAATCTGTTGACACATTTTATAGTCTTGCTATAATTTTATATAGATTAGCACCTTAATATGATATTAGGGACAAAATACCTTTTGATTCTAATATCTTAATATATGAGAAGGAGAGATTATTGTGGTTAAAGTAGAACTATTAAAAGAATTAGATAACGGAATTCGTTTTTATTCTATGGAAAATGAATCTTTAAAAATTGTTGTGGTAAATATGGGATGCCGCATTATGGAAATCCACACTCCAGATGCTTCTGGAAATAAATCAGATGTTATTCTCGGATTAAAAAATATTGAAGATTATGCGGATGACCCGGCTTACTTTGGTGCAATCATCGGCCGTGTTGCGAACCGAATTGGTGATGCCCGCTTCACATTAAACGGAAAAACTTACGAACTGTATGCCAATAATGGCAAAAATCATTTACACGGAGGAAAAGAAGGATTCGATAAAAAAATCTTTGACGTTACTCCGTTAGAAAATGGACTCTGCTTCCACTACTTTTCTAAAGACGGTGAGGAAGGCTATCCTGGAAATTTAAATTTATATGTAACTTATACATTAAATGAGAATGCATTTTCCATTCACTATGAGGCCGATACAGATGCAGACACTGTTGTAAACTTTACAAATCACCTGTATTTCAACCTTTCTAACACATTGGATAAAGTTAATGACCATTATTTACAGATTAACTCTGACTATATCGGATGCGTCGATGATACCTGCCTTGCAACTGGAGAACTTCTTCCTGTCAAAGACACTCCATTTGACTTCAACAAACGAAAACGAATCGGACAAGATCTCGAAGCAGACCACATCCAACTGAAAAATGCTTTCGGCTACGACCATTCTTTCGTATTAAATGGTACAGAAAATCAGTTAACTTTAGAAGAACCCGTCTCCGGCAGAAGACTTATCATCTCAACAACTGCTCCTGTCGTTCAGGTTTATACCGGTAACTTCTTAAAAGATGGCTGTATCGGAAAAGCAGGCAGAGTTTATGAAAACCGCGAGGGTGTTGCGTTAGAAACACAGCTTATGCCAAATGCAATCAATACGGAGGAAAATCCTTCTACAATATTACGAAAAGGGGATAAATTCGAATCAAACACAAAGTATGTGTTTGAAATAATGTAGCTTCTTAATTAGACAGACGGAAGTGACCTGCTATCGTTATGGCAGGGCACTTCCTGTCTTCTGCAAATATTAAGTGCTACATTGTTTTAAACGGGGAGGATTTGTGGATTCACCCGAAAAATTATGGTGGATTTCTTATAGATTTCACTCCCTCAGTTTATCAAAGGCAGCCTTGTAGAAATAAAATAATCCCTATCTCTGACTTCAGAGCTGCTTGAAGACTATATTTTGAAAAGACCATTATAAATAAGTATTAATTTTGTGACTTTGTGCTACGGAATTTTGACCATAGAAACTTCGCATTCGTTTCTGCTGCCTTAGCAGGTCGAAAAAAGCTCCAGTGGAGGTTTTGAGAGCAAGTTTCTGCTTTACTGGGCAAAATGGAGCGTTTAGCACAACGGAACAAAATCAATACTTATTTATAATGGTCTTTTTCTAGAGCGACCCTCTCGCAGCGACCAAAGACACAGATAGGGATTATTTTATTTCTATAGGGCGTCAGCTTTGCCAACAAATGAGGGAGCAGTCTACTTAATCATTGTTTCTACATTTTCCTTCGTCACTTTCTTATACGGCAGATAGATACATCTATTATTTTCGAACTGAATATCCTCCATTTCCTTTCCGGTGACTGCTGCGATGACAAGCTCTGCCATTGCCTTCGCCTGCCCTTCTTTATCGTTATAAACTGTTGCGGCGATTTTACCTTTCTGAACGGCTTCCAAACCTTCGTCTGTGCCATCGATACCGAAAAATACTGGTATATTTGATTCTGTATAGCCCAGTTTTTCGTAAGCATCAATTGCTCCTAATGCCATGGAATCACTGTTGGCTATAACCATTTCAATATTTGTTTTGTATTGTCCGATAAGCTGCATCATTCTGGTCTGTGCCTGTGCACGGTTCCAGTTTGCAATCTGATAACTTAGTTTTTCCAGAGAAATATCGTTGGCCTTCAGGCTTTCTACTACGCTTTCGGTACGGATAATTGCATCCTGGTGACCCATTTCTCCTTCCAAAATAACATATTGGATTTTCCCGTCATTATTGCGGTCTGCCTGCGGATTGACTTTAATAAAGTCTGCTGCAAGTTCTCCCTGCAGCTCGCCAGATTGTTTCGCCTTTCCTCCCACATAGTAAAGTTTATCCCATCGCCTCATATCCTCCTCAACCGGTTCCCGGTTAAAGAAAATAATTGGAATGTCTTTTTCTTTTGCAGCATCGATAATTTCTGATGGTTCAGTTCGATCTGCCAGGTTTACACACAACACATTACATCCATCGTTAATCATCTGCTCAATCTGATCATTTTGTACTCGCTGTGAGTTTGACGCGTCCATAATCGTC
>ERZ827156.2880-NODE-2880-length-16606-cov-21.198719_pt1 | contig 16606 bp, 14 predicted proteins | sample MGYA00519919_ERZ827156 | MGnify/ENA primary metagenome ERZ827156 (study PRJEB31778, sample SAMEA3449269) | human gut metagenome | biome: human gut; feature: human-associated habitat; material: faeces | place: United Kingdom | collected 2010/2012 ... | reverse complement strand
ATCATCGGCCTGTGCGCCCAGTACGGCAACGCCGACATGGTCTATGAGTTCGCCTCCACCAGCAAGGTCACCTTCCCCGGCGCCGGTGTGGGCGTCATGGCCAGCAGCGCCGACAACATCGCCTATTTCACCAAGCTCATCAACATCCAGACCATCGGCTTCGACAAGATCAACCAGCTGCGCCACGTCCTGTTCCTGCGGGACCGCGCCCACACCCTGGAGCTGATGAAGCAGCACGCCGCCATCCTGGCCCCCAAGTTCCACGCCGTGCTGGATGCCCTGGACAAGGAGATCGCGCCCCTGGCCATCGCCGATTACAAGCGCCCCGTGGGCGGCTATTTCATCAGCGTGGACACCATGCCCGGCTGTGCCAGGCGCACCCTGGCCCTGTGCAAGGAGGCCGGCGTCACCATGACCGGTGCCGGCGCCACCTTCCCCTATGGCAAGGACCCCCAGGACCGCAACATCCGCATCGCCCCCTCCCTGCCCCCCGTGGCAGAGCTGGAGCAGGCCATCGCCGTGTTCTGCACCTGCCTGAAGCTGGCCGCCCTGGAAAAGCTGGGCGTGTGACCCCCGATATAAAAAAGAAAGGCCCCCGGCCTTTCTTTTTTTTGCCCCTTGCCTTCCCCTTGAGGGGTTCGCGGTATTGAATGACAGGCCGGTGGCCTGTCAGACCCGCGAACCGACCGACCCGCAGGGAGACAGGTGGCGCGCAGCGCCGGATGAGGTGTCGCGCGCAGCGCGCCACGTCCTTATTTCCCGTCCTCCTCGTGATACATCCCCGGGAACATGGCCTTCAGCAGCGCATACGTCCGGTTGTGGCTGTCCGCCCACTCCCGGTGCTCCGCCTCCAGCTTCTCCTTGTCGCCGTAGGTCTCCAGCGCGTGGCAGGTGTCCACATACGCCTTCTGCAGCTGCCGCATCCGCGCGCTCATGTGCTGCAAAAGGCTCATGATCTTCGCCGGCTTCTCCCGGAAATACGCGCTGAAATTGTCGTATGTGATCTCGCTGACCACGGTGTTTTCCAGCGCCACCGCCGTGGTGTTCCGGGGCCGCGATTCCAGAAAGCTGATGACGTTGAAGAAGTCACCCTCCTGCAGGGTCACCACCTCCACCTGATCCGGCGTCCCATAGTCGAAATACACCCCCACGCTGCCGTAGAGGATGTTGTACATGCTCATCACCATTTCCTTGGGCCGGCAGATGATCTCGCCCTTCTTAAACCGTCTCTCCGTATGCGGCATATAAACCTCCTGAAAAAGTATCCGTATAGCTCGGGACTACGGTGCGCGTCGGCACTTCATTGTAGGGGCGGACGACTCTGTCCGCCCGCCCGCAGGCACTCCGCGCCCTTTTTCCAATTTTACCATACCTCCCACCCCTTGTCGATACTTTTTCTTGCCAAATCCCCCCGAACGTGGCATACTGTCATGGTATATCACCGCTCTATAACAGAAGGAGTGTTTGCCTTGAACTATTTTGAACCCCGGCTGGCCCCCGACGAGCTCCGCGCCCTCAGCGCCATCGCCCTGGCCCATATCGGCGACGGCGTCTACGAGCTGCTGGTCCGCACCTGGCTCTGCGTCCACGGCAAGGCCACCGGCAGGGACCTGCACCGCGCCACCATCTCCCTGGTCTGCGCCCCCGCCCAGGCGGAGCGGGTGCAGAAAATTCTCCCCCTGCTCACCGACGAGGAGCAGGCGGTCTACCGGCGCGGCCGCAACGCCAATGTCCACACCATGTCCCGCAGCGCCACCCCGGCCCAGTACCACGCCGCCACCGGCCTGGAGTGCCTTATGGGCTACCTGTACCTGAAGGGGGACAAGACCCGCGCGGAGCAGCTGTTCCGCGCCATGATGGAGGAGATCTGATATGCCCTTGGACGCCATTTGCCTGCAGGCCGTCGTATCCGAGCTTGCCCCCCAGATCACCGGCAGCCGCATCGAGAAGATACAGCAGCCCTCCCGCGACCAGGTGGTGCTGCTGCTTCGCGGCAGCCGCCGCCTGCTGCTGTCCGCCGGCGGCGGGCAGCCCCGCCTGCACCTCACCGAGATCATCCGGGACAACCCCGCCCAGCCGCCCATGTTCTGCATGCTCCTGCGCAAGTACCTCTCCGGCGGCATCATCGAAAAAATAGAGCAGGCCCCCCTGGAGCGCGTGGTCACCCTCACCGTCTCCGCCGCCGACGAGCTGGGCGACCGCACCCGCTACTCCCTCATCCTCGAGGCCGTCTCCCGCCGCGCCAATCTCATCTTGGCCGACAGGGAGGGGCGCATCCTCGACTGTCTCCGCCGTATCGACTTCGAGATGAACCCGGACCGCCAGATCCTCCCCGGTCTGTTCTATCATCTCCCAATTCCGCCTGACAAGGTATCTCCCTTTACAGTCACTCGGGAGGACTTTTTGCGTCTCCATTCCGCCGCCGATCCGACCGTGCCCGCCGAGAAGTGGATAGTGGATAATTTTAACGGTATATCGCCCCTCGTGGCCCGCGAGCTGGCATTTCGCGCCCTCGGCGACGAATCCGCCCCTCTGGGCGGCCCTTCTGCGCCCTTGTCAACGCAATTTCCGCTTCAGTCAACAGCATTTTTGTTGCAGTCAACAGGCGATTTGCTCTGGAATTCCCTGTCAGAATGGCGCGATTCTGTAAAGGAAAGCAACTTTACGCCGACCATTTTGACCCGCGAAAACGCGCCCTTTGACTTTACTTATTTTGCGCCAAAATACTGGAAAAATGTGACTAAATACGCCACTTTTTCCTCTCTTTTGGATGATTTTTATGCCAAACGGGAGCAGGCGGAGCGGGTAAAGCAGAAGGGCCAGGACCTGCTCAAGACCACAAATAACGCCATTTCCCGCCTTCGCCGCAAGATCGCCATGCAGGAGAAAGAACTCTTAGACAGCAAAGACCGTGATAAATGGCGTATTTATGGAGAAATCATAACTTCTAACCTATATAAGATGGAGCGCGGCATGAGCCGCCTCACCGCCGTAAACTACTACGACCCCGACTGCAAAGAGTTGGAAATACCGCTGGATATTCGCCTTTCACCCCAGGAAAATGCGGCAAAATATTTCAAAAAGTACACAAAAGCCAAAACTGCCGAGAAGTATATTTCCCAGCAGCTCCAAAAGGCCAAGATCGAGCTCCAATATCTGGAAAGTGTCCTCCAGGAGCTGACACTCGCCGAGTCTGAGCAGGACTTTAACGACATCCGCTCCGAGCTGACCGACGGCGGCTATCTGCGCACCAAGGGCGGAAAAAAGCAGCCGCCACAGCGTCCCAGTAAACCGCGGGAGTTCTTGTCTACCAACGGTTTTCGGATTTTTGTCGGCCGCAATAACCGCCAGAATGACCGCCTCACCACCAAGCTCTCCGACAAGTGGGACCTCTGGTTCCACACCCAGAAGATCCACGGCTCCCATGTGGTGCTGTCCACCGGTGGCGTACAACCCGACGACCAGAGCATCCTGGAAGCCGCCTCCCTCGCCGCATACTTTTCCCAAGCCCAAAACAGCACCAAAGTCCCCGTTGATTTCACCCAAATAAAGTACGTCAAAAAGCCCTCTTCCTCCCCTCCCGGCTTTGTAAATTACACCAATCACACCACCCTTCTCGCCGACCCAGACGAGGAATTGGTGAAACGATTATCTGTTAAATAGCGCGAAAAAGACCGCGTATTGCGGTCTTTTTCGCACTATTTATGCCTCTTCCGGCGTATCCCGGAACAGCAGGGTGATGCACCACAGTCCCGCGATGCCCACCAGCGTGTAGATCACGCGGCTGACGGCCGCTGCCTGCCCGCCGAAGATGGCCGCCACGCAGTCGAAGCGGAACAGCCCCACCGCGCCCCAGTTCAGCGCGCCGATGATGACCAGCGCCAGGGCGATGCGGTCAAAAACCTTCATTTGCAATGCCTCCGTTCTTTCAAGACTACTGCTTGTCATAGTATTTCCCTGGGAATGCCGTCTATGCGCAAAAAATTTTTCAGTTTGCCTGAATAAATTTGGAAAAGCGATTGCAAATGTGGTGGCTTTTTGATATTATCAGCGTAGAACAACTTGTACACGACCATGTACATACACTGAAGGAGGAGACCATGAACAAGAAGTTTGACAAGCTGGGCTTTTATCCCGCGGACATCCTGCTGCCCAAGGACCAGGATATGACCAAGTGGGCCGTCGTCGCCTGTGACCAGTTCACCTCTGAGCCGGAGTATTGGCAGGCAGTGGAGGAGAAGGTGGGCGACGCCCCCTCCACGCTGCGCCTGATCCTGCCGGAGGCCAACCTGAAGGCTCCCAACGTGGACGAGTACATCGAGGATATCAACAACGCCATGAAGAAGTACCTGGCGGACGGCGTGTTCGAGACGCTGAACGACTCCCTGATCTACATTGAGCGCCAGCAGTCTGACGGCAAGATCCGCCACGGCCTCATCGGCATGGTGGACCTGGACGCCTATGACTTCACCCCCGGCTCCGGCGCGCTGATCCGCGCCACCGAGGGCACCGTGCTGGACCGCATCCCGCCCCGTGCCAAGGTGCGCCGCAACGCCCCCATCGAGCTTCCCCATGTCATGCTGCTGATCGACGATCCCGACAAGACCGTCATCGAGCCGCTGACCGCCGCTGCCGACAGCATGGAGAAGGTCTATGACTTCGACCTGATGCAGAACGGCGGCCACATCCGCGGCTTCAAGCTGTCCGACAAGCAGATCGACGCCGTGGCCAACGCCCTGGAGGGCCTGACCACCGACGAGGCCATGCAGAAGAAGTACAGCGTCTCCGGCGTGGCGCCCCTGCTGTTCGCTGTGGGCGACGGCAACCACTCTCTGGCTACCGCCAAGGCATGCTACGAGGAGCAGAAGAAGGGCAAGACCCCCGAGGAGTATCTGGCACTGCCCGCCCGCTACGCGCTGGTGGAGGTGGTCAACAACCACGACGACGCCCTGCAGTTCGAGCCCATCCACCGGGTGCTGTTCGGCGTGGACCACGACAAGTTCATGAAGGCCTTCCAGGCGGCGTATCCCAACGCCTACGAGGGCAAGGGCGAGGGCCACACCATCGAGTTCGTGTGGAATGGCGAGAGCCACTTTATGACCGTGCCCGATCCCAAGGTACAGCTGGCGGTGGGCACGCTGCAGAGCGTCATTGACCAGTATCTGAAGGACAACGGCGGCGAGGTGGACTACATCCACGGCGACGACGTGACCCGCGAGCTGGGCAGCAAGAGCGGCAACATGGGCTTCCTGCTGCCGGCCATGGGCAAGGAACAGCTGTTCAAGACCGTTATGGCCGACGGCGTGCTGCCCCGCAAGACCTTCTCCATGGGCCACGCCCAGGACAAGCGCTATTACATCGAGGCCCGCAAGATCGTCAAGTAAGGCTGGCGCGACGGCGCACAATATAGTATAATAGTGCTGCGGCTATGCCGCAGCACTATTCTTTTTTCGAGGTGCCGCCATGGAATGTACGGAAAGAGCCTGCGCGAAAGTGAATCTGACGCTGTGCGTGGGCGGAAAGCGCCCGGACGGGTATCACACGGTCACGTCCGTTATGCAGCGCATCGGCCTGTGGGACACGGTGACGGTGCGGGGAAGCACCGGAGAGGACGCTCTTCACTGCGATGTACCGGTGACGGAGCGGGCGGAGGACAACCTGTGCATGAAGGCGCTGCGGGTGTTTTTTGCGGAGACGGGAGCGCGGAGCGGCGGCGTGACCATCACGCTGAAAAAGCGCATTCCCACCCAGGCGGGGCTGGGTGGCGGCAGCAGCGACGCCGCGGCGGTGCTGCGGGCGCTGCGGACACTGTACGCGCCGGATATGACCGACGGGCAGCTGGAAGGCATGGCGGCGCAGCTGGGCAGTGACGTGCCGTTTTTCATCCGGGGCGGCACGGCCCTGGCCACGGGCAGGGGAGAGGTCATTACGCCGCTGCCGGGACTGAAGAACGGCTGGTTCGTGGTGGTGAAGCCGGAGGAGGGCTATTCCACTGCGGAGATGTATCGCCGGCTGGATGAGCCGGGTTCGATGCTGGTGCGGAACAGCCGCTATATGCAGGACGCGGTGGCGGCGAACAATGTCCATGCGGTGGCGGCGGAGCTGCACAACAGCTTTGAACGGGTGGTGCCGAAGGGCAGCAGCCTGTGGGCCATCAAGGACGCGCTTCGGGCGCAGGGCGCGCTGGGTACGCTGCTCAGCGGCAGCGGCAGCGCGGTGTTCGGACTGTTCGACGACCGGAACGCGGCCATCGCCGCGGCGGAGCTCCTGCGCCGGACGTGGCCGCAGGTGTTTGTGGCCAAGCCGGTATAGCGGCGGCAGATAAAGTGTATAAAATCGGAAGGCACCGTCCACACTGTAGGAAAACCTGCAAAGGACGGTGCTTTTTATGCATACATATATAAATAAGTGGAGACCCATAGAGCTGGCGCTGCTGCTGGCGCTGGCGGCGGTGCTGCTGGGCGGAGCGGTCAGTCTGCGGCAGCAGGACGAGCTGCAGGAAAAGCTGGTGCGGCTGCATGTCATCGCCAACTCCGACAGCGAGAGCGACCAGGCCATGAAGCTGCGCGCCCGGGACGCGGTGCTGGCGCAGGCCACGGCGCTGCTGGAACAGTCGTCGGACAGGGCGGAGGCGCTGGAGCACCTGTGCACGGCGCTGCCGCAGCTGGAGCAGGCGGCCTATGACGCCTGCGGCGGGGCGTATCCCGTGCGGGCGTCGCTGGAGATGGCGGAATTTCCCCGGAAGGAGTACGACGGCTTTGCGCTGCCGGCGGGGGAGTATATGGCGCTGCGGGTGGTCATCGGCCAGGGCGCCGGGCGGAACTGGTGGTGCGTGGTATATCCGCCGCTGTGCACCGCGTCCTGCGCGGAGATGGAGGGCGCCGCCCTGCGCGGCGGCATGGACAAAGAGGACGTGCAGCTCATCACGGAGGGGGACGGCTATGTGCTGAAATTCCGCGCTGTGGAGCTGTGGGAGCGCCTGCGGCAATGGCTGGGAAAATAAAATGGGCTTCTGTGAAAAAACTGTTGACAAACGCCGTGAAATCTGTATAATAGTCTTTGTTCGTCGGAACACAGCGGGATTGTGTAAAGGTAGCACAGCGGACTCTGACTCCGTATGTGAGGGTTCGAATCCTTCTCCCGCTGCCAGCAATAGGTCTGAAACCAATGGGTTTCAGGCCTATTTTCTTGTGTCTGACCCTTTATTTGACCCTTTAACCGTTTTGGGTCTTTCCATAGACAGTGCCCCGCATATAGGCTTCCATGCGGTTTGCACTGTCTTGTTTCATTTTCTCGGAGACATGGCCATACACATCCAGTGTAAACGCCGCCGTTGCGTGACCAAGATTCGACTGCACTGCCTTCACATCATCACCGTTTTGAAGGCATAGCACTGCATATGTGTGGCGCAAGCTATGGACATTCGCCTTTTCCGCGCCGATTTGCCTTGCGATTTTTTTGAAATGTGCGTACACCGTCTGTGGGCAGTAGTGATCGCCAAACTCCGTCGTAAAGACAAGTCCCGTCTTTTGCTCCTCCACGGAGTTCCATCCGCGCCATGCAGGGCCAGCTTTCATACGCTGCTCCACTTGTTCCCGCTTCTGCTCTTTCAGCATACTCAGCAGCATCGGTGGTGGGGTCAGCAGACGTTCTTTGTCGTTCTTGAGGGATGCCAGTGTATACCCGCCCGCCTCTTTGGTACGTTTGAGCATCTGGTGATAAATGCGGATCGTGCCGCGGTCAAAATCAATGCAGTCCCACGCCAGGCCAATCGCTTCCGACTCTCTGACGCCGCTGAATAAGATAAATTTCAGAATGGCATGGTAGCTGTCCTGTTCCACCAGCGCACCAAACTTTTGGATCTGCTCATCAGAAAGAGTCGTAATGTTCTTTCTGGTCTTCCGCGGACGTGTCGTCAGCTGCGCCGGATTGGATCGGATCATCTCATTCCACACCGCTTGGTTTAGCGCCTTGCTGAGTACACCATGCACATTGTGAATCGTCTTTGGAGAGAGCGCCTTTTTGTCATCTTCCTCGCGTCCGAGGCGGTTATATAAGGCCTGGATCGTATATGGTTTCAATTCGGACAGCCTATACTGTCCTATATAGGGAATGATATGGTACTTACAGGCATTCTTGTAGTGTCTGACCGTGCCATACTTCTTATCCCCCATATATTCCTTTAACCATATGTTGAGCCACTGCTCCACTGTGGTCTTATCGGGAGGGATATACGTCCCGTCATCTATCTCCGCCGTGACGGCAGTCAGCTTTTGGCGGACTTCTTTCTGCGTCTTGCCGTAAACCGATTTTTGTATCTGCTTTCCCGTCTTGGGATCAATGCCGAGGGTATAGCGTGCCTCCCAGCGTCCATCTGAACGCTTGCGGATGGTGCCGCCGCCCTTGGCGTTTTTTGTTGCCCTGGTCGTCAAAATAACCTCCTGTTCCTCTGAAATATAAAACGGTCAGTCAGTCCGTTGTTTTATCGCTGCTTGTCGCTGTCCAACCACGCCACGAAGTCCTCTAGGGACAGCTTGCCGCCGGTACACAGATCGCGCTTCTTGCGCGCCTCCTTCGACCATGCGGTGAACTCCGCCTTGGTCATCGTCCCATACCGTACACGGGCGTTGTGGGCCTTGTAGGAGCGCGTGAACTCCTTGGTGGCCGGGTTCTTCATCTGACGGCTCTGATACTGCACCACCGCGCCCATCTGCCGGCAGGTCTTTTCCGAGCCATCCATCCGCCGTGTGCAGTACTCCTGCGTGATGTTGCCGGTCACCACGAAGTATCTGCCGCAGTTCTTGCACTTATGGATCACCAGCGGCAGACGCAGGCAGTAGGCCTTCAAGTAGTTGTAGAGGTCGCGCAGCGTATGGGGATACAGCACCTCCCGCAGCGCGGTCGTCATCTGCCGCTGCCGCAGCATTTCTACGCTGTAGTTGTAGGCGCTGTCGTAGGCAGGATGGTCTAAGATTACTTCCTCCGTGGCTAACTCTCCATAGCGCATATCCTCAAAGCAGAGTGCTGCCTCGTAGTGCGCTTCCCGATACCGTTCCGCTGTGGAGTAGTCCGCTTTGTACCGGTCATCCAGACACACCTCCACCAATGCCTTGGCATCGCGGACAATCTTTTCAAAGTCCGTGTCAAACCGCAGTAGTTCCGTCATATTAGCGGAAGGGTTAGCTTCCAAATCGCTCAGCTCCTTGACCAGTACCGCAAAGAACGGATGCACCTCACAAAGCGGCATGGCCAGCTCCAGGAGCTTTTTCCACGAGGCTTCATTCTTCTCTGCCTTTACCAGCTTCTCGATCTCAGAAAGGACGCAATAGGCATCATAGAAATCCGTATCGTACAGGTCGATCAGGCACTGCCCTACATCCTGCGTTTTCTCCAGAATCGTCCTGCGCTGCCCCAGCGTCTTACTGTACGGCGTAAAGCACTCCTTGCGCTCCGGTGTGATGTAATACCGAAACTCCATGTGTTCGGGAAAGATCATGACCGCCCTCCTGTTAGATACATCATAATAAGTCCGCAAAAATAATCTATTGACTTTTGCGTACCAGCATTATACAATCATAGCGTAATAGTTACATTGTGTATTATAGCCCGTATAGTCCATGATGTCAACTGAAATTTTAAGGAGGTTTTGTATGAACAACAACTACGACAATCTGCCGGCGGTATTGAACGCCAATCAGTTGGCGGCGGCGCTGGGCATCTCCCGCGCAGGGGCCTACCAGCTGCTCAACACCGGCACGTTCCCCACGCTGCGGATCGGCAAGCGGCTGCTGGTGCCGAAGGATAAGCTCGTTGAGTGGATCGAGCAGAACACCGGAGGCAGCCATGTGGGGGGATAAAGAAACGACTGCCCCGATTCCATCTGTTGCACCAGATGGGGAGCAGCCGTTCGCGCTTACATGCAATGACAGTATACCATTTACAGAGGAAAAGAACAAGTCGTCTGGCGGGATGACCGTGATCCCCATGCCGAAGCTGATGGAGATACGGTTTCCTGTCAAACCGGCTGTGATCGAAGGGCTGCTGCCGGTGGGGACATACCTCCTCGCCGGTGCGCCCAAGGTCGGCAAGTCCTTCTTCGTTTTGCAGATGGCTTATCAGGTCAGCACAGGCGGTACATTTCTCGACTGTCCCGTCCACCCAGGCACAGTGCTCTACTTGGCCTTGGAGGATACTCTCGATCGCTTGCAGAAACGGCTCGTCCAGATGACAGAGCAGGACAGTCCCGACCTCATACTCCCCGTGTTAGCCGACACCTTGGATGAGAACCTGCTGGCGCAGTTGGAAGGCTTCCTGATGGACTATCCCGATACCGTCCTTGTCATCATCGATACCCTCCAGCGTGTCCGTGGGCGGACACCTGACAGCTGCAGCTACGCTGCCGACTATGACACGTTGGCAAAGCTGAAAACCTTTGCAGACGCCCACGGCATTACGCTGGTGCTGGTACACCACACCCGCAAAGAGAGCGCGGAGGATGTATTCCATGCCATCTCCGGCACCAACGGTCTGATGGGCGCGGCGGATGATGAGCTGATCCTCCACAAGGACAGGCGCACCGGTGCGGATGCGGTATTAGACGTAACAGGCCGCGATCAGCCGGATATGCGGCTGCATCTGTGCTTTGATCCTGCCTGCCTGTGCTGGGAGTTGGTGGAAAGGGAAACCGCACCGTATCAAGACCCGCCCGATCCGCTGCTGGAGGCCATCAGCCGATTGGTCACAGCGGAGTACCCCGAATGGCACGGGACAGCCACGGAGCTGGCACAGCAGCTGCAAAGCGGGAGCTTTACGCCTAACTGGATCGTGCGGAGACTGAATGCCAAGCATGATATTCTGCTTCAAAAGTACGGTATCCGCATACCGTACACCGCAGAGGGAGTCCAGCGGGAACGGCTGGCACACGACTTTGGGACAAAGTCTAGTGTGTTATACCCGTCACGGCGGGGGACGGGAGGAAACGGGTGAGGGCGAGAGTCCTCACCCATTTCTGACCGGGCCGAAAAAGAAGAGCGACAGATGCCGTTACCGGCATCTGTCGGGCGCACTTTTTCAGAGAGCTGTGGCGGGTGTTCCCCGTTCCTCCTGCTTCCGCACTTACAATGACAAGTAGGTCATCATGGCATACGCCATTTTACGATTTGCCAAACATAAGGGCGGCGCGTCCAAGGCGTTGAGCGCACACCACGAACGGACAAAGGAGTTCTACATCAGCAACCCCGACATTGACCAAAGCCGTACCCCGCAGAACTTTCATTTGGTGACGCCCCGCTGGAGCTACGAGCAGGAGATCCGGCACCGCATCGGGATGGCAGGCTGCCGCGTCCGGAAGGACAGCGTGAAATTCGTGGACACGCTGGTGACGGTCAGCCCGGAGTTCGCACAGGAACACGCGGCGGAGATGCCGGAGTATTTCACGCGGGCGTTCACATTCCTGAAAGAGCGCGTCGGTGAGGAAAACATCATCTCCGCTGTGGTACATCTGGATGAGACGACACCCCATATGCACCTGTGCTTTGCACCGCTGACGAAGGACAACCGCCTGTCCGCAAAAGAAATTCTCGGCAACAAGAAGAACATGATCCGCTGGAAGGATGATTTCTACGCCTGCATGGCGGAACGTTGGCCGGAATTGGAGCGCGGCACTCCTGCCGTTGAGACTAAGCGCAAGCACCTGACGCCCCAGTGGTACAAGAAGGTCACAGCCATGGACGCCAAGCTGGAGCAGTTGGAAACGGCACTGACTGGCATCAACGTGCTGAACGCAGGAAAGAAGCGCGAGGAGGCTGCCGCGCTGCTGGCACAGCTGCTGCCGGATGTAGAGTCGTTTCAAGCGGAGACTCAACGGCTGCGAGAGGCCGCCGCTGCCGCCCAACACCGGCAGCAACACAGCGAGAAAGAAGTCGCCGATCTGCAAGCTGAGCTGCGAGAGGAACGTAATTTCAGCTTTCAGCAGCGCGCCCACATCTCCGCATTGGAGTCCCGCTGCCGCAAGGCTGAGAAGCTGCTGAAGATGCTCCCGCCGGAGGTGGTGCGGGAGGTTGAGAGGCGGGAGAAGCAGGCGGAAAGGCCCAGCAGATAGAGGTGCAACCCCCCAAGTGCCGTGCATCACCGGACAAACCGCGCACCGCAGGGAAGCCGCCCGCAAGTTTTACCTGCCGAGAAAAGAATTTGGAACGTTACCTTTCCGTCGGAAAACAAAAAAGTTGAACGCTGTTCACTCCACCCGCAGCATTCGATAGCCGATGCCAATGTGCGTTTGTATGTATTGCTGCCTGTCCTCCCCGTTCTCCAGTTTTTTGCGCAGGGTCGCCATGAATACCCGCAGGGAGGCAATATCGTTTTCCCAACTGCTGCCCCAGATCTGCTGCGTGATGTAGGTATGCGTCAGAATCTTACCCACATTTTTGGAGAGCAGGCACAGCAGCTTGTATTCGATGGGTGTCAGGTGCAGCTCTGCGTTGTCAAGATACGCACAGCCTGCGGCATAGTCGATCTTCAGCGCACCATTCGTGAAAACCGGCGCTTCCTGCGCTGCGTCCGGCTTCATCAGCGCCAGCCGCCGCTGCGTCACCCGTAGCCGCGCCAGCAGTTCCTCCACAGAAAAAGGCTTCGTCAGGTAATCGTCCGCCCCGGCATCCAGCGCCTCGATCTTGTCGGAATCCTCCGTCCGGGCGCTGATGACGATGATCGGCATATTCGACCAGGAGCGGATCTTTTGGATCACCTCCACGCCGTCTGTGTCCGGAAGGCCAAGATCCAGCAGAACGATGTCGGGATTGTGGGAGGAGGCCTCCAGGATCGCACTGGCGCCGTTTGGCGCGGAAAGATATTTATAGTCATGGGTCTTCAGCGTCGTCGTGATCAAGTTGCGTACCGGCGCATCATCCTCCACCACGAGGATCAAAGGTTTATTCATGAAGCGTTACCTCACTTATCGGCAGGGTAAAGGTGAACACGCAGCCATGGGGCACATTGTCCGCAAGGGTCAGTGCCCCGCCGTGCGCCTCAACGATTGACCGGCAGAGGGGCAGGCCAAGGCCCAGACTGCGGCTGCTGTCGCCGGCCGGTTTGCCAGCGGTGAAAAACAGTTCAAACGCGCGGGTCTGCCACTCCGGCGGAATACCGGGGCCATCATCCGCAACACAGATGACCGCATTCCGCCCCTGCGCTCTTGCGCTGATCTGAATATGGGAGCCGGCCGACGTATATTTGATAGCGTTATTGACCAGATTCACCAGCACCTGAACAATCAGCCCGGCATCCATTCTGGCCAGAACAGGCGTATCTCCGCAATCCACCGTAATGGAATGCTCCCTGCTCCTGCGGTCGATATGCCGCAGGGCTTCCGTGATCACGTCCTCCACGATCTGATCGGACAGATGAAGCCGCACGCTTCCCTCCGCGATCTTTGTGATGGACAGCAGATTTTCCACCAGCCCGTTGAGCCACTGCGCATCGTCATAAATATCGGTGAAGATCTGCGTTCTGGCTGCGGCATCCAGCGTTTCATCGCTGTGCAGCAGCGTGTCGGCGTTGCCGGAAATGGAGGTCAGCGGCGTGCGCAGGTCGTGGGAGATGGAGCGCAGCAGATTGGCGCGAAGCTGCTCGTTCTTTACCAGAACAGCGGCCTCCTCCTTTTCTCTGGCATTGCGCAGGTTGTCCAGTGCCAGGGCACATTCGCCGAGGATCGACAGCGTGATGCTGGACTCGAAGGCATCCAGCGGCTTACCGGCAACGGAGATGCCGATCACGCCATAGGCCTGCTGCTGGGTACGGATGGCAAGATACAGATACTTTGCTCTGGGAAACTGCGCCGTCGTCGCTCCGGCACGTCTCCTGTTCTGCCATGTCCACTCTACGACCTCACGCTCCTGCTGGGCAGGCGGCACGCTGCACGCGGGCGAACCGTCGGCGGCGTAAAAGAGCCCCGTTCCCAGCTGGCCGTTTTCTGCCGGATAGACAAGAATATCGCGCTCCAGCAGCCGCTGGAGCTGTACCGCCGTCGTCTGGTAGGCGTCCTCCTCGCTTTGCGCCTTTTGCAGCTGCTGATTTGTGTCAAACAGCAGCTTTGTGCGGAAAGCGTCGTGGGCGGAAAGCTGCGCGTGAGCCTTCAGCTTTGCCGCCAGCGTCCCCGTGAGAATAGACGCGCCCAGCATGATGACAAAGGTAACGGGATAGCCGGAGCCATAGGCCAGCAGCGAGAGGTGCGGCTCCGTCAGAAAATAGTTGAACAGGATCACGCTCAGAATCGAGGCCAGTATGCCGCAGGTATAGCCGCTTGTCAGAACAGAGGTGAACAGGACACCCAGCAGGTACAGCGTAATGATGTTGGCGTCGGTAAAGCCCAGACGAAGAAACAGCCATCCGATGGCGGTGGCGGCAGTCAGAATGCCCAGCGTCAGTAGAAGCTCACGGAAGGTCGGCATGGCCGGACGCATCAGCGTGGGCTTCTTCTGGTGGTAGTTCTTGTAGACATCCACGTCAGGGATGATGTGAATGTCCAGCCCCGGCGCCAGCTCAATGAGCCGTTCCGTCAGTGTCGGACTGCTCCAGAAGCTGCGGCGCTGGGCGCCGCTGCGCCCGATCACGATCCGCGTCACGCCGGACAGCCTTGCGTATTCCGCGATCTGCGTCGGCACATCCTCGCCGCGCATGGTGACGATCTCCGCCCCCAGTTGTTGGGCAAGCCGGGTATTCTCCTGCAACCGAAGCTGGTCATCCTCCCGCATGGCGGTGTTTTCCGGTGTCTGCACATAGAGCGCCGTAAAGTTGCCGCCGAAAACGGACGCCATGCGCCCTGCGGTACGCACGATCCGCTCGTTGGATGGCGAGGACGACAGGCAGACAAGAATATGCTCCGCTGCCGGTATTTCTGTTTTCTGCATGGTCTCACCGCCTTTTGTGGGCATTATAGCACAGTATGAGATCGTTTTCCACTGTAAGCCTTCATGTCCGCCACCAATTTGTGCGGAAGAAGCCGTCCACCAGCGCTATCACAAACCAGCCCAGCAGAAAAGCCAGCAAAGCGGATATGATCAGAACAACATCTCCCATCCCCATCCACCACCATTTCAGATGCGAAAGCACTTTTGCAGGGCTTTATACTCACCCAATGCCAGGATCGTAATGTCATCGGACAATATGGTGTCCGGCGTAACAGAAACATCCGTTTTTCCTGCACGTTTGATGCCGAGAATGGTGATGCCGAACTTCCTGCGGACATCCAGCTCGCCAACGCTTTTCCCGATCCACGTTTCCGGCACTTCTACTTCAAAGATGGCGCGCTGTTCATCGATCTCTATGTAGCCAAAAACATGATCGGAAGTATATCGAATCGCCGCCCATTTTGCCATCTGTTTTTCAGGGTAGACCACATTATCTGCGCCGTTGCGGAGCAGGAACTTCGCCTGCACATCGCGCTCGGCGCGGGATACCACGCATTTGGCACCCAACTCTTTCAACAGCGAGGTGGTTTCCAGCGAGTTCTGGAAGTTGCCGCTGATGGTCACAAAGCAAACATCAAAATTCCCGATGCCGAGCGAACGCAGGAACTCCGCATTGGTGCTGTCGCCGATCTGTGCGTTGGTGACAAACGGAAGCACATCGTTGATCCGCTCCTCGTTGGTATCAACTGCCATGACCTGATGCCCCAGTTGAGAAAGCTGCATGGCGATATGCCGCCCAAAGCGACCTGCTCCAATCAATAAAACATTTTTCATGGGATAGACAACTCCTTTACTTATCCAATCGTGATTCTTTCCTGCGGCAGCTTTGCATTGCCGCTTTTTTTGCTGGACACCGTCGCATAAATGAGCGTCAGCCCGCCGACTCTGCCCAGATACATCAGCGCGATCAATACCATTTGCGAGGGAATGTGCAGCTGCGGCGTAATACCCAATGTCAGTCCCACCGTGCCTACCGCCGACGCTGCTTCATACAGGCAGGAGGACAGCGGAAGATTCTCATATACGCTGATAAAAATGCCTCCGCCAAAGAACAGCGCAAGGTACATCGTCAGAATGGTCGCGGCGGTTTTGACGGCACTGCAATCGACTCTGCGCCCAAAGAATTGGGCACTGTCCCGCTGGCGGAAGGTCGCGGCAGCATTGGCAAGCAGAACTGCCAGCGTAGTGGTTTTCATGCCGCCTGCCGTGGAGCCGGGAGAACCGCCGATGAGCATCAGAAGGATCATCACGCCCAACGATGCGCCGGACATGGCGGGTAGATCGACTGTGTTGAAGCCCGCAGTTCTCGGCGTGACCGATTGGAACAGGGCTGCCTGAACCCGCGCTCTGAGGGGAAGGGTACCAAAGTCCACAAAGAAGAAAAACAGCGCCGGAAGGACGATTAGTGCAAGTGTCGTGACAAGAATCACCTTGCTCTGCATTCGATAACGGTGGAAGTGCAGCTTGTTTTCGCAAATGTCATCCCACGTCAAGAAACCGATGCCGCCGGTTATGATCAGCAGCATGATTGTGATATTGATCACCGGATTTTGAACATAACCGGTAAGGGACGGATACAAGTTGTTGTTCGTTCCCAGAATGTCAAACCCCGCGTTGCAAAAGGCGGAGATGGAGTGAAA
>ERZ827156.2877-NODE-2877-length-16618-cov-2.722756_pt1 | contig 16618 bp, 25 predicted proteins | sample MGYA00519919_ERZ827156 | MGnify/ENA primary metagenome ERZ827156 (study PRJEB31778, sample SAMEA3449269) | human gut metagenome | biome: human gut; feature: human-associated habitat; material: faeces | place: United Kingdom | collected 2010/2012 ... | reverse complement strand
CTTGACGATTTCGTCCGACTTAGAAGCATTAAGAATCTTTGTCAACTTGGAATCCGAAATTGCGCCTTTCTGCACAGCTTCCCATTCACGGTCTGTGAACGCAATGCGTGTCTTGCTTCCGCTTGCACCGATTGAATCACGCGCACGCTGCATCTCAACGGAAGAGATCTTCTTGATTTCCTTCTTGTCAAGCTTAGGATCAAGGTCCAGAGCCTGAATCTTTGCCTTAATGTTCGCGTTTGCTATCACCATGGCGCGGCGCTCTTTCGGCTTGTTAGCAATGACAGACTCAAGCTTCGCGTTGATAGAATCAACTTCCGCGCGATACTCTTTGGCAGCCGCAGGGCTGTAAACCAAGCCCTTCATGTTAGCGGCTTCTTTCCGAGCCTGCCGTGCAAGTGCTTTCAGCTCGTTCGAGAAATCTGCATACAGATTCTCCTGCGGTGTACCTGAAGAGAGGGTGCGCGCATCGGGCGTCATGGAAATAAGGCTTACCTTCTGCTGCGCATCAACAAACTCGCCTTTCTTCTTATCGAAATACCGGCGGCCAGACTCTTTGTAGATAAGCTCGCCAGTTTCCTTATCAATGCGGGCACTACCCTTACGTTCGGGGACATATACGGTCTGCTTACGGCGAGACAGCAGTGTGGATGCACCACCAAAGTGTTCAGTGCCGTCCTCATCCACACGGATCTGCCACTTTTTCTTCAGTTCCTGAATACCATTCTCCCGCTCAGACCGCTTGTAATCCAGCTTGTGCTTTTCTGCATCGATGACAACCATCGAATGCTTGACTGCACGAGCAATCTCCTTTTCATCTGCACCGCGGAGGGTCATATCCGTGATGAGGTTAGAGATGATGCCCATCTCTTTCTGCTTTTCTTCCTTCTTCATCAAGCGTACACCATTCGGGTTGCCTTCCGGGACAGCATAAGCAGTCTTAGGGTCAAAGTCTTTCAGGTCTCTCAGTGCAGCTGTCGCTTTGACAGCCACCTTACTGGAAATGGGGATAGCAACGACAGTATCACCATCGAAATCTGCACCAGACAGGCGCTCTGCGACTTTGGAGTTGATACCGATGGCATCCTGAATATTGCCGAAGTTTCGCTTGCCACTGACATTCTTGTTGTTGACTGTAACGATAGGAATCTCAAAAGTACCCGCATGAGGATAACGAATCAGCGCAAGCTGAGTGCCGTTCTCATAGGTCGGGCAGCACTCTTTCTCGCTGATTTTGGTCAGCGGCAGGATGACCTTAGTAGACTGACCGGGGAAAGAAGAAGCCTTTAGAGTCATGGAGTTGCCCTCGCAGGTATCTGCGAAATCAATCAGCAGTTTCTTCTTGATAGTAGGGTTGTCATAGTTCATGATCTCTTCGTACTCAGCCTTGCGGTCAGCCAGAGTAAGATTGAGTTGCTGCTTAATGAGTTTGATGGGCTGCTTGGAGAGGAACTGCGAGGACAAATTTTTTGCCATCGTGTCCCATTCGCCTTCCTCACGTAGCTTATTGATGGGGGAAAGATGCTTCTTTCCGTCGGCACCAATGTACTCGCTTTGTCCAGCCGCAGTAAGAGCTGCACCAAAGGGATTGTCCGGGTCGTCCTTGATGGGCTTGAGCACCTTCATCTTGGGCGTACCAGAGGGTTTGTTCGTATTGAAAACGACATCATATCCATCAGGCACATCGTCAGAATAAACAGCCATGCCCTTGAGATAGTGGCTGTTATCCACCATAATTCGGACCTGCGCATAGTGGCTGTTGCCAAGGCTCAGGTCATCCACGCCGCGGCGAATCTCGATGACACCATCCTTGTCCAGACCACCTTCGTCACCGTAGCAGATCTTAACGCGGTCGGAACTCATGCTGGACGGACGCTGGAGCTTCTGGAATGTCTCACCACCATCATCCGAGTGGTAGTCACCCAAAGACTGAATATCACCCTGATGCTCATACGCATACTTCTGGTTGTACTCGGGCTTTGCCAAAACAGTAACATTCGTCTGCTGGTTGATGTTGGTTGGCTGACGAATACCAACGCCGTAGCGCTGATAACCATACTCAGCCTCGAGGATGTAGATGGCCTCGTCAAGCTTACCTTCGGAGACGCCAAGAACCAGATTTGTGCCTTCAGACACGTCAATCATGCCCTTTTTATCGACTTCCGCCTTCAGCGTCTCGGCGATTTTCTGAGCCTGATTTGCCTTCTCGCCGATGCCGTTGTTGTACATGGAGCGAACAGTAGACTCAGAAAGGCCTAACTTCGCGCCGATTTCAGTGCACTTCAGACCGTCATCTTTCAGAGCGCGAATCTGGTCGTACTGGAGTGCTTTCCGCTCATGAAGAGCCTTCTGCTGAGCAACTCGGAACTCAGTCGTTCCCATCTTGTACTCGTCGGGCAGCGTTGCGTTCATCTGTTCGTGAATCTCTTTCTCGGTGAACTTGCCGGTCTTCTTCAGTTCCTCAACACGGGAAAGAAAATCGCCGGAACGCTGGTAAGGATTCTCATCAGATCCCCACGGATAGCGGCCGGAATGGCGCTTAGTACCATAGTGTTCGAGGCTGTCGGTCTCGTCATCCACGTCATAAAAGAACTTGATGTCTTTTTCAATCGGATTCATGCTGCTTCTCCTAACTTCAATTCCGCAATGATTTTATCGAACTCGATGATTTTGTCCATGATAGGCTTGATTTCGGCCTCGGTCGGGTTGACTGTAAAGACATCATCGTTCTGATAAATGCGGTTTTCAATCTGGATGTCCTGCGGGTGTACGCAGTACTCCAGACAGAAAAGCGCATCATAAATAAAGAGCTGCTCCATATGTGCAGGAACAGCTCCGGTCTTGAGGTCATGGATTCGCAGTAAATTGTTCTTAAAAGTGATAGAATCTGCCGTGCCGAAGCAGTTGCCCGAATAAAAGAGCACCTGTTCGGGTGTCATACGGAAGCCGATGGCATCGTTGACGTAGGCGTTGAGCGTCTTTTTGCTCTTCGGCAGCTTCTGACCAAGAGCAATACACTCTGCCGCAAATGCGTGCAGCCTTGTGCCATTTTCCTTGGCCTGATAGCTGGCATAGGTCTCGACAAGGCGTGTAGCATCATAGTTTATCCAATGATACTTACTCGCACCCAGAAAGGCGTGCTGACCTACGAGCCTGGAATGATCGTTCCAGTTCATTCAGTATCTCCTCCTTGTTCTCCGGGTAGATGAAAGCAGCATAACTCATCTCGTTCATCTTTTCTACATAGTAGTCCTGATTTGGGCGATGAGAGGCTCTCGCTGACTTCTTGCCTTCCAGTGCAGCCCATGTGTCCTCGTACAGAACCACGAGGTCAGGAATACCCTGTATCTCATTAGGGTCTGCGTGGAGCACAATGCAGCCCGGAAAGCGAGACTTCAGCTCTTTCACCAAGCCGGTCTTAAATGTGTTTTCTAACATGTCAACCTCCAAAATAAAAAGGAGTAGAGCACGTCTGAGACGCATTCTACTCCTCCTCATAAAAGAGGCAGATTTTTTTGCGTGAATTTTTCACGCGAGATGGGTTTTTGGGCAAAAAGAAAAGCCCTTGCGTGATTTGCGCAAGGGCTAATAAAATATGTTATCTGCTAGATGAGATTGAAAAATTCCAGGTCATAATTCGGCGCACCTGCCTCGAACATCATGTGGCCAGTTGCATCGGGCATATACTTATACTCGCCGAAATCCTCATGGGGTGCAAGATTGTGTGCCATATAGCTCTCAGGACGGATAGGCCTTGAAAATTCACTGCTGTTCCGGGTAGTCTTGCACTTGGGGCAGTACCACTCCTTATATGCTTCTTCGACCAGTGGTGTGCCGCATTCGCAAATCGGAGCTTTGGTATGTACCTCAGCGAACTTGTCGGCGTAGCAATGTACTTCGTTTCCGAAGCTATCGGTGGTTACCCATTCTTCAATCCCGGCGTCATTGATAAAGGACTTCTCGTAGTCTTTCATTATTTTCACCTCTCGAAAAAGTGCGGTCATCGGTAGTCTTTACTATATGCTCATTGGCAAGTTTATGCAAGTCTACATTATGGACAGAATGTGAATTTTTCGGGCTGTGGCCAAAAGCCCACTTTTTATCGTTAGTTATTATATTATTTTATCAAAATTTTTATTAAATTGAATAAAAAAGTGGGTTTTTGGGCTTTTCATATATTTTTAACGTAAATACGTTAAGTTTTGTGGTCAAAAATATTTTCAAAAGTGGGCAGAAAGTGGGTTTTTGGGTACCAGGGCCTCACTTGACCGGTTAAATCATGCCTTTTTCGCTTAGCCAAATGAAAAGTGATAGCAGTAACATAAGAATCAACGCGCCTACGAGAACCTTTTTTGCTTGTGCATCATGCTCATGCCGCTTCTTCTCTTCAAACTCCATCCGTTTAAGCTCAAGCTCTTTCTGGTTTTCCGATTCCTTGATTCTCGCTTCGTCCACAAACCTATGTGTCTCCTGATAGTCGTCCAGCCGTATCTTCGTCCCGCAATACTCACAGAACATAAAGTCTCGATTGCCGTCTTTCACCATAAGCTCAGCACCGCAGCTAGGACATTTTACAGTTCGTGCCATAAAAGCACCTCCTCGTCATTGAATTAAGAATATCATGTAGGAATCAAAAGGTCAACCCATCAAGAAGCAGGTATCCAAATATACATCTTACATGGGGCATCGCCTCCTTTACTTCTTATCCTAGAATAGAAAAAAAGAAAGAGCCGCAGATTTCTCCACGGCTCGGTGCTTTACTCCATATCTTCTCTCAATAACAGCCATCCCGCCGCATCATACAAAAAGCTCTTGACCGAAACCGACCCATAGTAAACATTTCCCATGACCTCGCACAAGTTTCGCTTTGCCGTTTCATCCGTGCGATAAGCCGCAAAATCTACGGCCCTGCGTATCGCTCGGTCGATAGAGCTGTATGATTGCCCATGCCGCTTACTCAGGCTGATGAAAATATCCGTCTGGTTGATTTTCCTGCCATTCCGAACGTACTCCATCGACTGCTCCAACGTCTCGCCAAGCAGTTCGAAGCCGGTCATTTTGTCCGGAATGCCAAGCCAAAGAAGAAATTCCCGAGTGGAATCGTTCATTCTTTCACCATACTCCCCTTCCGCGTCTGGTCATCTGCCGGCCAAAACGTGTAAATATCATCGAACACCACCGGAATCTTCTTCTGAACCTCCAGCAGCAGCGGGCACATCAGCTCACGCATCTGAGGATGGGCCGCCACAGGAGTACGCAGCTTGAAGATATTGCGCCACTCACGGTAGTTTGCAGTAACCACGATCTCGGTCTTCAGGCACAGCGGTAACACACAACGAGCCTGTTCGGGACGGAGACCGTTAGCGATCATAAGCTTGTAGTCCTTTTCGGCATAAGTCATGGCTTCAAGGAACGAACTCTTGATCGTAACCTCGCTATCGTTCAGTTCACAATACTGCTCGCCACGAATATAAGAAGGCCAGATAAACGTCAACTCCCCGCCAAACTTCTCTCCTGCATAATTGCAGTACCGCGTGCTCTCCTGTGCGAAGCTCGCAATGCGGTGCCGCACCAGCTCATTGGCAATGCCACGGTCACAGGTGAACAGCACGCTCAGCTGGGAATGCTCCAGCATGGCCTCGTGACCCTGCTTGACAAGGAAGTCCACCAGCTTCTTCGCCGACGAGCCATCCGGCGTGATTTTGTCCTCGCTCTTGTAGCAGACCCGGGCCACCCGCTCGATCTGCTGGAGCTCTTTGATGCCGCCCTCAGAAATATCAGTGAGGATTTCGTATTTGGGTTCAACGATTTTCATAATCAAATCTCCTTTTCATCAGTGAATCAACCATTTCGAGCTGACCGAGGCTCTTTCCATTGCCTCTTTGCGGAACTATATATCCGAGATGAGCCATTTGTTTATGGTCACAGGATTTCGCTTTGGGACACTGCTGGCATTTTGGAGCAAGAATGGTAATCGCTCCAAAGTTTTCGTTCATAAACTATCCTCCCGCTTCAACTTACACTCCCAGTTCCCGCAGATGTCACCACAGGCATATTTCTTGGCAAATTTCATGCCCTTTTCAATGGCCTCCTGCTTGTCGGTTGCCCTGACTTCAAAGCTCCGATGCCCACCGCAATTATCTGCGTAAGAAAAAATAAAGGTGTGTTTTTTTCATATCATTCACCTCACAGCAGAATCCGGAACAAAATGAACCAAATCACCTTCAGCGTAAATGCGATGATTATCAGCCACGCGCAGGCCGTGATAGTAACCGCCAGAACGCCGCCAATAAACTTGCCGATTTTTTCATACATACTCATTGCTCCTCCTTCTGGTACCCGACGAAGTCGCCAACGCCGATGTCACCGTTTTGACATGTATGCGCCCTATACAGTCTCGGTGCTAAGGGCATCTCTTTGTGATCCCACTCGAGTTCGCCATTGACCCTGTTCAGGAAATTATTCAGCTCAATATACATGACAGTCTCGGTATGTACCGTCACCGGGCAGAACTCATTCCCACATTTGCGGCAACGATAAATCTGATGATAGTACGTCACAGTATAACACCTCCAGTCAATCTCTCGACCCTGCTCTCCGCAGAGCACAGTTCGAAAATAGCCGCCGACATATGCTCCTGCTCACAGAAGTTGAAGTGGTTCTCCGCAATTTCCAGCTCCCGCAGAGGGTTATAGAATTTATACTTACGGGTATCCTTGAGAATATCCATCATCCAACCGCAGGGCGAGCTGAGCGTCAGGAAGTTGATGACGAAAGCGATAATTTTCTGAAGCATATTTCTTATTCCTTTCATAAAAAATAAAGAGCCAAAGATTTCTCCACGGCTCTGTCTAGAATATCTCTTTGACGAAATCAACGATTTTGCGCAACATAATTTTTACGAAGTCCTCCTTTTTTGCATCCAAATTCTTTTCGGCGACGGTTAATCCATTCAGAAACTTTAGGAGAAAGTGGCGCGCCCTTTTTCACAATCAGAATTGCCTGCACATATTCTTTATGAGCTGGCACATACATCCAACACTGAGTATCGTCATTATGGTCGATTGCATCACCAATCCACAAACGTGCAGGCCAAACATGGTTTGAGTGATAGAATATGCTTCCCTCCAAATAATCGAACCAGAAATACTTATGGACGACCTTTCGATCAATAAGTTTTCGTGTCTTCTTAGACATATTTCTCATTTAATTTTCACCTTTGCTTCCTCGAACTTCATGGGCTTCACAGTTCACTCCCGCATGGTATTAACCGTTGTCGGCATCGGCTATGTCTAGAATATTTCTTTGACGAAATCAATGATTTTGCGCAGCATTTCTACACCTCCACATCTTTGTGACCTGACGAGCCGTGAGCCAGCCCTCAACATCATCATGGCCTAGTAGCTGTGCGCCCATCACCTCGATAAGCCCCTGCTCAAAGCCATAGGAACCCCAACCCCAAACGCCATCCCAGATACGATTTCCAGCAGCATCATATGCAATGATTTGCTCACCGCCATCGAGCCGTCCGCCCGGAAGATACTCCTGACAGTCTTGTCTGTCCATCTCTGGCCAACGACGTCCATAAGTATGCGGAACCTTAGCGTGCTTCAGCAGAATATCCAGCTTCTGCATCTCGGTCATGTAATTCCAAACCCGGAGTTTCCAGGTTTTCTTAGACATGTTTCTCATTTCTGCATTTCCTTTCGTCAGTCTCCATTGCCTTTACGATTTTATGCTGGATATAAAGTACACAGCCAGCCTGACTGTCACACCCAAATGAAGCCAGCAATCCAGCAATAGCATTCAAAGAGTTCAAATCCTCTTCAGCAAATATCATTTAGCGTTCACCGTTCCTCCTGATACTCTACAATTTTGGTCACTTCACTCTGAACCCGGCGTAAGAGATCACACGCACCCAAGCAACCGCATTCCCTCAATGCCTCAGCGATGTCGCCCAAACTGTCCATGTCGGTTCTTGTGAGATTAACTTGAGGAATAACTTCAATGTTCTCCTCTGTGATAAATGGGGTATAGTCCCCACAATGGCAGCATTTAATGTTCATGCGTTGCATACAAGCATCTCCTTCAATGATAAAAATAAAGAGCCGCAGATTTCTCCACGGCTCTCAGTATTTTACTGGCAATACATTTTGCCGATCAATGTCCAAGCTTTTTTGCTGCATTCTATAGAGTGCCACATATGCCATTTCCACATGGCATGCTTATAAGCATTTTTCTGATGCTTATCCCACCATGTGTACATAGCAATATGGTATTCCCATACTGCAATTATCACTCGAATCTTGAATTTATCAAACATAATAATCACCTCCATAAAGGAGTCTGTTATTTTCGCGTCTTCTCCTCGAACTTCAGAGGCTTAACCGTCCCCTCCCGCGCACACTCCGTAAGGCACTCATTGCAAGGCTCGTCCGTCTCCAGCACCTTGAAATTCACGCACTTCGGGCAGTAGGTTGCATAGTCCACTTCGCGCATCCAGTTATTCATCAGTGCTCACCTCGCCCACCTTATAAATACGTGCCACTTCACAGCAATCCGGGCAACGAGTGATAGCACTGTCGCGCTTGAGGCTAAAAGACCATGCGCACATGCGCACCCAGTCATCTTCACTCACAGGCCACTCCTTGCCGCAGTTGGCACATTTGGTCAAGACCATTTTGGCCGCTTTCTTCCCCTTGACCGCAAACCTATCATCCAACTCCGGATGCGTCTCCCGCTGGTTCAGTGCCCACAGCAGGTTCCAGCAGGCAGCACGCAGGTGGTCTTCATCGTCCATACCAACCATGTACTTTGCCAGATGCCGAGAAGCACTGTCCAGAAGCGAATGCAGCGGTATACCCTTATCCACATTGTGCTCGCCATACTTCAGTGCGCCCTCCTCGCAGTGCTTGCTGACCTCCATAATGCCATACCAAGGCAGAAGGTCCATCCGCCCTTTCCCTGCGTGCATATCACGCTTTGCGCCGGTTTCAAATTCGGTGCGATCTCCAGAATCTTTAATCATTTAGTTTCTCCTTCCAATATTGCAGCAGGAATGTCCTGCATCAAAAATGAGTAATCAGATTCTTGCAACTCGTCATTCCACATGTTGATGATTGTGAGAATCGCAGCATCTTCATAGAAGGGTTCTGCCAATTTCTCCTCTCCCATTTTGTAGAGTCTCGATGCAATCTGCTTGGCCTGCCTTGCAAAATGGCATCTCGGATGAAAGAATTGTTCCGGACTTCTAATGACCTGAGCAACTTTTCGCCGAGCACAAGAGCCAGCTAACATATATTTGCATTTGTCGTCAAACAGGTATCCGATGATTTCGCCATCGAGCCTCACAACAAATTTCTTCCAGATTACCGAAAGAGGGCTATCCGGTGCAGGGGTGTACGAAAAGCCGCGCGTGGAAATATACTCTCCACTTTCGCCAAAGTGGTCACTGAGAAGGATGCTTTGAATCTTTTTTCTAGTTTTCTTAGAGATATTCATAATTTACCCTCTATAAAATTTCCTTTCGTTAAACGCTTTCTTTGAGTTCAGCGCCCTTGAAATAGCGAGGTCGATTCCTGCTCGGGACTTTAAGTGGTAATACCAGAGATCCTTATACGGCGTATTCAGTCTGTCGATTCGCCCCGCAGCCTGCTCCATAATCTTATAGGAGTAGTTTTGGCTGTAGAATATAATGGTGTCTGTCTTGATGCAGTTCCAGCCTTCTGCTCCGGCGTTGTACTGCACGAGATAAACCCACCTGTCACCGTCAGGAATTGGCTGATGTTTATGACCATTCCACTGAGCAACCTCAACCCCTGTGCCGTAGTTCAACCCGAGCAGAATATCCAGCTCGTAGTCGAAATTGTAGAATATAATCACTCTTGGCCGCGTCATGCAAATATCAAGGACTTCCTGCTGCCGGCTTTCATCGGAATTGACAAGCTTCCTCAACATATAGCAAAACTCGCTGGCTGTCTCTATTGGTCTATCCTCCCAAGGATTCCAGCGGTTCTTGCAGATTTGCAAATACTTCGGCTTATCGTAGTCTACGAAAATATTCTCATGGTGGGACACTGTGGACCGCTCGAAGTCCATGTCAACCAGAATCCGTTCCCGCAGCCGTATCAGTCGCTGTGTGTTCAAATATCTGTCGATCTTCGGATATTTGGAAAAGCGGCTGTAGACCACATGCTGGTTGTTGAATTCCGTCCGATTTCGGAAGAAACCATTTGCGATGAACACAGGAATATAATCTGTCCAGCAGTCCCCCGGCGTAGCGCTCAGAAGAATCCACTCATTTTCCTTTGCGATTTTCAGGAAAGACTTGACCCATTTACCACTGCCAACGACTCTCTGTTCATCAAATATAACAAACGCATTCTTCACACCTATGTACTTTTCGATGTTATTCCAGGAATCCACCGTTACATTGTGCTCGTAAATATCAAGCTCTGGATCGGTACTCATGTAGAAATGAGCCAACTCTTCGTCCCATTCGCCGGTATCTCGTTTTCGAGCCGTGGTAACGATATAAAGATCCGGTGGTTCTGTCATCCTTGCATATTCTTTTGTGTTTATTTGTCCACCATAGAGTCTGTAGTAAAACGCCAAACTCGTCCTTGATTTTCCGCTCCCAACGCCGCCGCACAAGATGCATCCGATTTTCATTCGGTCTACTGCATCCAACTGGTAGTCATAGAGCGTAACTCCTGCCATCAGCCTGATCACCTCATTTCCAGCATCACATGGATGTCTTTTCCCCGGCAATGATTCTCATACGCCAGAAGTGAAATCGTTGCTTCCTCTTCGTCCTCTCCTTCACCTCGGACAGTATAAGCAAAAAGTTCCTTCCGATTTTTACGAAAAACCTTCCAGATTTCTTTCTTTTTAGTGGAGTCCGTGCTTTTTGCAATAAGCGACATACTGAAGTCCCTCCTTATTTGCCTCGTGCATAATTTCCTGAAGGGTCGGGCCTTTAGACTCCTTTTTGGGTTTCGGTTTGAGCATCTCCAACTCTGCTTTGTCGGCTGCACGCTTCGCACGCTCTCTTGCAACCTTTTCGTCCAGAAGTTCTCTCCTGCGCTTTTTCCTGCATTCGGGGCAGAAGACCGTTGCAACCGGGACGTTTTTCAATTCTTTGCCGCACGATATGCAGGTTTTGTCCGTTTTCATAATACCCATATTACATCATCCTTTACCGTAAATTTATATGGCGGTTTACCACTGGTGGGACAGGCAGGATTTGAACCCGCGATAAACCAGTTATGAGCTGGCTGCTTTGAACCTAACTAAGCTACTATCCCAAAAGAAAAGAGCCGCAGATCTCTCCACGGCTCTTCATGCAGGCTGATTATTTCGTGCCGTCCTCCGGTTTGCAAGGATGAACATCCAGACACATCTTTCCATGCGCGTCTGTCCGAACGGAAAAATCTTCCGGGTCATGGAACAGCTTCTCATACTTCTCAAGAAGCTCCGGACTCAGTGATCCAAAATCATCTTCCGTAAGCCCAACGATCAGGAATGTCCCTACAACGATGTCGTAAGGCACACCAAGTTCAGTTGCGAGAACCCGGTTATAATGCTCCACGGCATCACTATTCAGTTTACCTTCTTCATTGCAGATCAGTGCCACAGGATCATCCCACGGATATACCGCCTGAATCGCTCCTCCAACTTCCTTCTGCAAGGAGTCCAGACCGAGCGGAATCCTGACGATTTCAGGATAGCAATGCGCTTTGATACGGAGAACTTTGATTCGTTTCATGACGTCAACCTCCAAATCATTCATAAATATCAATCGAGCTGTCCCCTGCTGAGAACGCCATTTGCGACGTGGGCACTCATAGGACTGGTGCATTCAACCAGAGACCAACCCTGGCACTCGAAATATCACAGATCAGTAGCCGAAGCAGCTATACTTACGAGCCTCTTTTGTCCGTGCTTCGATGACGTCATGAGCCACATAGCTCAGGCTGATGGTGTAACTGGGAATGCCGTAAGCCTTTGCGACCTGATTCTCGATCGCACAGCCACGGTATGCCTTCTCTCCATCGTACACGCCGATGAAATAGTCGGCCTCCGACAGCATCTTGATGCTTTCGCCGAGACACCAGAGTGCCTGGTTCATGCCACTCGGAGGATCAGGAATATAGGTCTGGATAATCTCCAGCTCTTCGCCGAAGACAGCCTCGGCAATGTTGTGCATCTGCATCATGGTCCCACGGATCTGGGCTTCGGTGCGGTCTTTCATCGGGCAGCTAATAAACAGTTTCTTCATATGCTTCACCTCAGAACGGAATTTCGGTGTGGTCGCTCGGCTCTGCCATGTCTGCTTCAGGAGCTGCAAACCGGGCGTAGCGCTCTGCATACGGATCAGCATCCGCATCCTGCTCAACATACATCACATCCGCATACAGGCTGAACTCGCCCGGGTTGTTGCGCTTCTCGACAAGGTTCGCCTGGAGACAGACGTTCTTGACCCGGATAAAGTCCAGCTGGCCAATCGTATCAATGTTGCAGAGCAACCTCTTGCCGGAAGTAGTGACCCAGTAGACATGCGGGGGCCACTTGGAATCCATATTGATCGTCACCGGCACGAAGTAGGTCGGAACGAACGGCTCGTCGTAGGTGCGCTCAGGATTCGGGTTGGTCTGACGAACCTTCACGCCGAGATCCATGAGGTGATTCACCAGATCCATAGTGGGAATGACCACATTGACGCGGCGCTTGTCCGAGCCAAAGCGGTCACGGCTGGGATCACCGCTGAAGTTGGTGGTAAAGATGAAACGGGTGTCGTCAATATTGACTTTCTGGCGCTTGGTGTACATAAATATCAGTCTCCTTTTACTTGTTGATTTCGATTTCCAGAGCTTTCAGATCCGCCACGAGTGCTGTCATGTGGAGAAGTGCACAAGACTGATTTTCGCTGCTCGCGGCAGTGCTGAGGAACTTCTCAAAATCCTTATTTGCCTCAGAAATGTACTTTTTCAGCGCATCCAGGTCGACAGCTTTTCCAGCAGTGGGGTTCTCGGGATACCTCTTCCCGCTCTTCTCTACCCAATTCCGGATCTCCTTGTAATAGCTGCCATTGTTGCCGCTGCAACGCTTTGCGACTGCCATGGCCAGCCCCTTCTCCGGGTCGAAAACATCCTTCTCGCTGCACTTCACAACGGTCTTGGAACCATCCGACCAGTAAACGATCGTGGCCGGAGGAGCAAAGATAACGTCCTTGATAGCAGCTGCATTCGTAGCAGAAGTGCTCTTCTTATCCGCATTGAGCCCTCCATAACGAATACGCCAATTACCTCCCCGATCAGCGATCAGCTCACCCGGGCGAAATGTGAGTTCGTGGCCAGTATGAAGAATCACCCTCGTCAGGTCGTCGTGCAGATTCTTCTCGACGGTTACGATATAGCCAATCAGCTGTCCTTTGGAATCATACAGCTTGTTCACCATAAAATATCAATCTCCTTATCTTACATTAAAATTCTGTGCAGCTTCTTCCTGCACGTCGTCCCACGGAATATCAGGCTTCTGCCAAGGCGGTTCACCCGAATCGTTGGAAGCGAACTGTTCGAAGTCACCATACTCGGAAATGGCCTCGATAGCTTTCATTGCCATCTTATCAAAATAAGACCGATCAATGGTGTCCTCCAGATGCAGGTTATAGACCATCTCACTTTCCAACCAGCGATAATCTTTCGCACCTGTCACAGAATCATACTTGGTCTCACCGTTGTCTTTCGCACCAGCTTCTCTCACAAGCAGTGCGCCGCCGAATCCGGGTTTGATAGGGCAGAACTGGCCAACGCGCCCGACAAAAATATAATTGTGCTCTCCTTCGGCCAAGTCCTCGTTTTTGTCGAGGTAGATAGCGCCCTTCGACACCGATTTGGTCTCGCAGAGATCGTTGAACACAATATCTTCGTGAGAGAAGAGTGTCTTAAACACATACGGAACCTGAAACTGAGTACCGGTGGCCGTCCACTCTCCGCCTTCCTTCTCGTTATCTCCCGGCACGTATCCATACCGAGCCTTACAGTCAGCTGCGTCCATATACCTTGCAATGTAGACCGCATTGTTCACAAGGCACATCTTCTCGTAGGTAGCCTCATGCTCAAACTGGTAGCCGTACTTTTCTGCAAACTTCATGCAGAAGTCGATGATCTCAGGCGTAGCGCCGGGGATCTTGATGGAGTCGGTCTTGATATGGGCAACCGTGAAACCACGCTGCTGCACCTCGTCCTGCAAAGTGCGCATAAACAAAGCGCCGGGCGACAATATTGTTGGCGTTCTTGGGGTTGCGGAACGGATTGTCGAAGGTCGCACTGGTCAATCCGTACACCGAGTTGATGGCGATCTTCAGTGCCTGTGCCAAAGCTTTCGCCTGTGCAGGGTCATCCAGATACTTGGCCAGCTTCCCGCCAAAGAGCTTCTTGGCCTTGTCGTACTCCTTATGTTTGACATAGATACGTACATCCATAAGGTCATTGAAGTTTTTGGTGTACTCACCAAAGTAGTTCATGGCGACCGCCGAGTGCGGGTGCAGCGATGCCACATCCAGCAGCGCGACATTCCAGTACATGCCCGGTTCGGCATAGACATAGCCGCCCAAACCAAGGTCTGTTCCACGGAACATGTTGTGCATCCGGCCATCGTCGCCTTTGGTCCACTCGTAACCCGGGAAGGCATTGATGATGTTTTTGGACACCAAAATATCAGGCTCGACCTCGGTCAAAGCGTCCTGTTCTCCGGTCGCAAGGTCGGTGTAAACCAGCTTCGGGTGCCTTTCCTTACCAAAGATGATGCGCGTGGTCAATGTGTTGGTCGTGTCGTTGACCGTCAGTCCGGCAATATCTGCCAGGATCTCCCGGGCTACAAAGTCCGCATGACGTGCGTTGAACACGGCTTCTGTTGCCAGAACGTCATTGTCGCAGTATTCCGCGACCTTGTCCCAAAGGCTTTTCGGCACGGGCTGATCCCACGGTAAGCCAAGCTCCTGATGATGAATCCCCAATTCGATTTCGAATTTCTTTAGACTCTGCTTTTTGGCAGAGAAGTCGTAAATATCCGTGTAGGACAGATTATACGCCTCACCGAAGAAACCAGTATGTTCGTTGATGATGCGGTTCGACAGTGCATAGAGCTGCTCCGTCGTCCACCCCAGCATACAAGCCCAAAGCATATGGTTGTCGTACTTGCGGTTATTGAAGCCGACGAGCCGGTAGTTTGTCAGCGCTTCGACCTCGCTGGCGGTAGGATTCACCATGCGATGAACCGGCTTATCCTCGCCCGCCAGTTTCCAGTTGATGAGGAAAAGGTTCGGAAAAACCTCACAGTCAAAGAACGCGATAGGGGCCTCCAAAATATCAGTCTCGCTCTTTGCTTCCTCTTTGGACTTGAAATGCATCTTTGCCACCGTCTTGACGCAAATATCAGCCTGATTCGTGCTGTTTGCGGCAAAGAGCAGGATAGCATTGCGCATATCGTCCACGTCATAGACCACATTGCCCTCGTATGCCTCCTCCATAACATGGGCAATAAAATCCACATTCGGCTTCGTGTAAGGGCTGATCTCCTTGGCAAGTGCCTTTTTGATCAGTATCCTCAGATGCCTTTCGTTCTGGACCTGCTTTGCATCGACCATTTTTTCTCCCTTCAATGGTAGACCACTGCTGATGGACGCCACCGAAATATCATTGCATTTCGACAGCTTTCTCCGCAGTGAAGATTTTCCGGTAAATACTTTGACTTCGATGTTTTCGTCGTAAATGCGGCTGAGCTTTGTAACATCGCCCGTGTAAATATAATGCAGATGGATTCCCGCACCGGATTTACTCAGCTCTGCATAAGTCCGGGGCCATTTGGATGCGGCTTTAAGATTTTTCTCAAAGCACTTCTTTCCGTCCGGTCCCGGGATATCAAAGTCGATGACGATATGCTCCTGCGGGACCCGTACATAATGGAGCCTTGACGTATCAAGCTCAGCCAGCGTCGTGCGGACATCTTCCCATTTATCGGTCGGGGTTCCTCCATCATTGGCATACTGTGCAGGACATCCTGCACAAATATCATCCAGAAGCGAGTGTTGCTCTTTGAACTCGATCCATGACAGAGACGGAGGGTCTTTCTCCTCAGCTTTCCCCTGAGGGGCCTCGGCGAACTCCGGGAACTTGTTCACCTTGAAGCCGCTGTAGTAGCTCCGAACGCGCTCCCCGTTCACATCGGCTTCCCTTTCCTTGTAATCGGAGAAATAGTTCATCAGCTCCTCACGGAATGCTCTGCGCGAATACGGATACTGGACATTCGTTTCGGTGTTGTAGTCCTTGTACATGGCCCACGCACGCTTCAGCGACACGCCGTCCTCCTTCTTAAAAATATAAAAGGAGTCCAGCATAAAGTTATAGAAGTCGTTGGATGCACCAAGCATCCGGGTTGGGATGTAATCGTCGTACTGGCGCGGATTTGCCTCATAGACCTCTTTGCAGTGCCACGCAATGCCGCCAAGCTCAAAATTTACCTTGTTCACAAGGTCAAGATACCTCTTTACAGGCAGCTTATCTCCCGTGGGAGTCACATCGATAAGTCTTCGGATAAGGCCCGATTTCGCATCGGT
>ERZ827156.2876-NODE-2876-length-16622-cov-4.429046_pt1 | contig 16622 bp, 28 predicted proteins | sample MGYA00519919_ERZ827156 | MGnify/ENA primary metagenome ERZ827156 (study PRJEB31778, sample SAMEA3449269) | human gut metagenome | biome: human gut; feature: human-associated habitat; material: faeces | place: United Kingdom | collected 2010/2012 ... | reverse complement strand
TTTATGATACGCGCCTATAATAAGGTTTCTCTTCCGGGTGAGGAATATATTCACGAGAAAGTAGGAACATTGTTTAATCCAAACATAGTAAAAGAAGCTATGGCAGAAACGCGGGAGGGAGATTCTTATGGACGAATTGTGTTGGATGACCAATGTGTGGATGGATCTGTCCTACAACGGAATATGGTGCTCACAAAAGAAGGAATACTTGTTATACAGGATCATTTATTGCCTGGGGCAGGAACGGAAGGTTATACCGCCGGCAGTTTATGGCAACTTTATTCGTTGGATAAAAGCGGTAAGAATTGGTTCAATTCCACAGGAGAGAATAAAAAGTGGAAAGATCGTTCGGGGAAAGATATTGAAACAAATCAACTATTAGTTTACTTTGAGGAACAGAAGGGGCGTCATTTTGGGGCGCAACAACAGGAGTATACAGTCAAGCCTGTTACAACTTTTGCCAAACAAAAGGTAATCCCCGGTTCTGCTGTTACGTTCGTAACTATTATTGTTCCTCACACTGCTTTATGGAAAGCTGAAGACATAGCGAAAGCTATTTCTGCTCAAACGGATGCTACTCATCAACAACACAGATAATCACTCACTTCCATCAGCTGCTTCACACTCCACCGTTCCTTCAAATCCTTCACCAAACACTTCCCAATGAAATCCACACACTCAGCAGACCATTTCTCAGCAGAAAGAGAAGGAGGATCCCTGAAGCAAACCCAATCTTTAATCCTAACCCAGTAAACATCCCTGAAAGGATTCCTTCCTTCAGCCAATTCAATCAGTGTGATGCCAAGGGACCACACATCTCTCTTCAGTTCCTTCTTTCTATTGAATGCTTCGGGTGCCCAATACCATATGGATTGGTCATTCTCAATTGCAGTCGGTAGAGGTGCTAATCCATAATCGCTTAGTTTCACCACCCCCTTTTCACCAATGAACAGATTCGATGGTCTGATGTTCTATTCACTAATCCTTTTCAGCATTCAATTACTCCATGGATAATATGTTGAGAATGAAGGGAATCAAGACCCAAGAGGCAACAACTCGCAATCTCACGTAATGCATCTTCACTTAGCTTCTCATTCATACTCATGTAGTCCTTCAAGGATCCTAATTCACAGTTCTCCATTACAATCTATTCCATGAGACACCCCTTGCTCTCCAACTGTATATTCATTTTCATCTTCACAATACTTCATGTATCTCACCAGATAGGGAGAATCGCAATTATCAAGTCTTCGGAGAGTTGTATGGAATGTACCGTTTTCTTCACCTTTCTTCATCACCTTCATCACTACCACTCTATTACTATTCCGTTCCAATGCTTTGTAGGTTGTTACATTCTCTCTACACATCATTGTCTCAGTTTAACCCAAACAATTTCAAAACCGTTTGAATGATTTTGTACTTATCCGAAAACGACGACTTCATTCTTTCTGCATACTAGCAACACGAATCACTGACCACTCCCCTTTTGGATCCCTCCCCAATAAATAAACTCCCCTCTCAAACAAACAACTCAGCGACGCAAAAGATACAGCAGGTTCTCAACCGTGCGCACCACATTCCTGTATTCCTACACCTAACGCCTCCCCCACGCTCCAACATCATACAGCTTCTTCTCCTCCTCCTCGCCAGCAGGCTCCTGCTTGTAAAACTGGTAGCGCTCCGTCTTCCACTGCATCTATGCCTCGCACCGCTCTCTAACCCCCACCACCAAATCGTTGTTGGCCTTCTCGCTCTCCGTCCAGAGCGGCATGGGCTCCAAACACTCCATCCACTTCCCATCGACGATCTTCTTCGTCTTCTTGTTGAAAACACGGCGAATGGTCTGCAGGGCCGCACTCCGCTGCGAACGCTGTGATTGCAATGACAACTGCACACTCCGCTCTTCTTCCTCTTCCTCTTCCTCCGGCGTCACTACCTCCATCATGTCATCGCTGCTCAGCTCCGACGCGCGGCGCCGACGCGAGAGGCCCTCGCCCTCTCTGCCCATGTTGGCTTCCCACACGCTCGCCGGCACGCCGCAAAAGTCCGTGACCTTGCACCCCTTCACGAACGAGATGATGCCGCGAATGCGCAGCTTCACGCTCTCGAATGCGCCGCGCTTCTCCTCGCACTCCTCGTAGTAGAAGTCCATCAGCTGTAGCTGCAACTTCAGCCGTGGCACCTGCGACCGAATCACTACCAGGCAGATTCCGTCCATGAGCTCGTCCGCGCCCGCCACGCCGAACAGCGTCTCCAGCAGGCGTGTGAGGATGTTGATGGTGTTGTTCAAGCAAGTTACCTTGTCATCCACAAAACGGTACACCGACATAACGCGCAGTTCTACGACTCACCCGCACGCGCACGACCGCACGCTCTACCGCACAGTCCCAAAACTCCTTGTACTGCGAGAGCGTGTAGCGGTTGTCGTGACCCAGACTGGCGAAGGAGATAAAGTGTGACAGGGCGCGGCAGCGAGAGAGGAAGAAGTCGTCGGGCGAGTCCTTGTGGCTTGGCAGGCAGCTGAGCATCTGGAGGTGAGGGGTGCGGAAATCGGGGACTTGTTGGTAACACATGACGTGAATCAGTTTTCGGAGGTACTTGCCGTACGGATCGAATTCTTCAGGCGAGAGAGCCTCCTTCACGAAGGAGTTGATGCGGAGGTTCAGCATCTCCGATCTGATCATCACGCATCATCATCAACTCGCACTGGACCTCTCGCTCCGAGTACGTTGCTTTGGGAGTGATCTCATTCACGCTCGCCACAAACTTCTTGATCCGCACGAACAGCTCGTGATTACCCGCCAGCTTCAGCCATTCCAGAAACTCCTTGTACTTGATTGTTTCTTCTGTGTGTTATGATTATCTCACAAGGTCACGGTTCATTTGTTCATTTGCGTCAATGCTCACTCCCTGTGGGTCGGGAATCGTGTCAATCGATTCCATCTTTGTCGGTTCGTCCCGCTCCATTTGTTTCATTGTGTCCAGGACAGAGGAACAGAAATCGTCCTCGTCTATGCGTCATGTGTGTTCATTCCAGGTACAAGGCGCCTTGGCAATGTCTTGATTCTCGGAGAATGGCAAATCGTGAGTGGATTTCTCAAAGAATGGCAAACCATGAATGGACTCTTCAGAGAATGGCAACCCTTGAATGGACTCTTCAGAGAATGGCAAACCATGAATGGACTCTTCAGAAAACGGCAACTCTCGAATCGACTGAAGACTCTCCACAAGTGCTTGCAGAGAATGCATGGCGGGTGGAATAATCTGTACGGAGTAAATATCCGTGCCAAGTCTCTTCAATCTACGTGATACACGCTCCTCAACCCCACTGGTTCTGATTGGGATGCAACTGATTTGTCAGCTTCAGAATGTTGGATTCCTTGCGCAAAACGGGCCATAGATTCGTCTCCGTCTCCTCATTGGCAGAATCGATCCAATCTGATTTCGATCGTCTCGACTCGTCTAGCAGCTCCTGAAAACTGAATATAAGTCACAACAAACGAGATTACCGCTCATCGGACATTTCTCGCGTCACAACCTTCACATCGTCCGTAGCCTCAGCGCTGAGTGAGGATTTGGGCGTGACCGAGAGAATGATGGGTGTTTCATCGGCGTCAACCTTGGAATCACTCCACTCTCAGAAATCCCAACCAACTCCTTCTTCTGCTTATCCTTCTTCTTTCGGAACAGCGAAAACCCCTTCCGTGAGGACATCTTTGTGCTTGAGGAGAGTTCCGCGGGAATTCCATCAGACTGAATTGCAGTTCAGGTTTTCAGTGTTGAGAAGCAGCACCATTTTGGTTCTCACCCCTTCGCCGTTTCCCCTTCATGAAAGATAGCGCAAGATCGATGACACCAAGGAAAAACGGGGAGTAAGGGTCATTAGGGGAGTGAACGGGAAGGGCATCGACCAGCACAAGCGTCTCGGCCGATTCGCAACGCCAATCTACGCAATCGGCGGAGAAGACTGCGAATCGAATGAGCACGGATATGCATCTGCACGCCTTGTTGTCGCATTACCACGTTGTTTCTCTGACTTGGAGTCACGAATAGAAGCTGTACCCAGAGTCATTGCCTTCCTCCTCCGCTCCCAAGAAGGAGAGTTGCCAAGCTGAAGCCCTTCCCAGGAGCAACACTCCGCAGGAGACGTAGCCTCTCTCCGTAGCCATAATGGTGTAGACAACCGCAGAAGAAGAAAGCACCCAAACCAAAGCACGTGGGACTGTGATAAATGCATGAACGCATAGGAATTGTTGAATTCGAGCTACACCGACTTGATGTCGGGTACGAAACCAAAACCAAAGAAGCGAGAGCAATACTACGATGGATTGTAAATCCGTTACTATCAATTTGTTCAGCAAACACGCCCTAAGCGAAAACAGCGGTTACATGAATACAAGCACAGTCTAACTCCCATCTATTCCTTCGACGCCTTGGATGTCTTCGAGCTATTCCTTCGACGCCTTGGATGTCTTCGAGCGACGGGACCGACGCGATATCTGGATGAAACGAGTGAAGCCGTAGCACATCGGAGCAACCACTAGACCTTAGCAAGCCGGGACAGAAGCACAAATAATGCCGATGCACAACGCGATGATACCACTCCGGATGTACTTCACCCCGTGTATGGGATGAATGAGCAGAAAAATGCCAAAGGCCATGGCAATCTACAATGATAATGGAGGGAAAGCACTACCAGTGAAAAGAGGAGAGTGCACGCAGAGATGACGAGATAACGCCACTTCTCATTCCCGCCCATGCACTTCCTCTTCCGTTTGCTGTACTCTTCCAGATGAATATCGATACTCTACCGAATGACCCAAAGGAGCAAAGTCCACATTCTCCTCCGCAATTTCGTCCACGATGGAATCAACACGTCGCTTTCCCGATTCGGAGATGCTCACATCGTCCTTCTCCTTGGGTTCCATCGTCTCCTCCTTCTGCGTCTTGTCAATCAGCTCCTCTTTGATATGTGCATTATGTTGACGTTTCCTGTACGAATCCATTCTGATATCAATGGAAGGAGCAGTTTTTGTCTTCCCCAAAGAACGGCTGAATTCTCCCCGATTTCTGCCACGCTTTCAAACAGTTCATTCTGTTTTGTGAAGGCGGTGTCTCCATCCCAACGGTGAAACAATGATGATGGACATGGATACGGTCATCATCTGTTGTGTCATTGTGTCGGTGCTGCTGTTGCTATTTCCAGCACTTACGTTGTATAGAGCAGGCGTTCTGCTGCTGCTTTTTGCGGTAATCAACTGTGCTCGTCCTTCATCCACCGTCGTCTTTGCCAATGGAGATTCTGCGAGTCAGGTACGTTTTCTCTTTCTCTGCTCATTTAGGTGCTTGACTTGTCGATGGTTCGGAGCAATGACGTGTTGAAGCTGCAGCGAATGCCGAAGCATTCATCCTTTTCAAAGCTCCTTCGTGAGTGTGTCTTCTTCGTAATCATAATTGCTAGTTTTGGATCCTACGGAAGGATGTGGATGACGCCGCAGTTTTTCGACCGGTTGGTTGCTACTGCAATCGTTATTCTGTTTTCATATCATAATAATTAGATTGAAGTGCGGAGTAATGGACGTATTGGCATTGTCAAGGACGATCAGATGGTTTCCTTCCTCACAGAGATCGTGTATGCGTTTTCCAAGCAATCCACATATAGTTCCTATCGGAAGGACGGCAATGACTTCGGAAGTGCCTATCTCTGCGTTCTCTACCCCCAATCCTTCCGGTACGTTCCTCCCACCTCGTCGATCATAGCGCGGATGTGTGGAAGACGCTTCTCAAGATGAGTCCCACACTGGACAATTCCCTCTTCACCACACAGACCCGCGCCGCCTATCTCTTCGAGGAGCCCGTTGCACGTGAGCCTTCGCCATCCTCCGCCGTGTATCCTCCTGCTCGGCTCTCCAAGAAGCCGCACATTCCCCCGATGGTAAGCGATGTTGCCTCCACGTTCACCGGCTCCTATCATAACTCCGTTTCGTCGATGCGTGAAGAGTATGGCGACTATGCCATCCCCATACGTGCTTCTCCTCCCCTTTCCAACACCCGCTTCTCCTCATCCCTTTCCAACACCCCCTTCACTCCCAACACCCGCTTATCCTCTCCCCCTTCCAACACCCGCTTCTCCTCTCCCCCTCTAAAACCCAAATCCACTCTCCACATTCCCTCTCTCAGCGAAGCCGTGTCCTCTCTCCAACTCTCTCCTGTCGATGAAACCTTCTTTTCCCCCGCACGACGCACGCGCGAAGGAAAGCGGGAAAGAACGGAAACGCTGCGTTCTCACAACTCCCGTGACAGCATGCCCTCACCGCAAGACTCGCCACAGAGTCTCGTGGGGATTTCCAGCGTGGGCCGCGCCAGTCAGCGGAATCTGATCGGCGAGGACAAGACGCGATGTCGGTTTGCGGAAGTGTCGCGGAGTGGTGGAAGGAGGGCGTGATGAGCGTAGGCACGCAGAACCAGAAGAAGCTGGAGTGTTTGCTGAACGACTGGCTAGACGCCAACTGGCGGCAGGAGTATGTGCAGGGCATGCTGGCACTGGCGGGCGTGGTGGTGATGACGGTGGAGAAGAGAGAAGACAGGAGAGACGTGTTGTATATCCTCTGTGTCGTGTTTTGCACCCCTTCACCAAACCCGCGATTATCAACCACTACTACACATCACTGCGCGTGTCGAATAAGGAGGTGTGGGCGCTGTCTCGCATCGCCTATCACCGCTTCCTTCTCCAGTTCTACTCCCCCGCGCTGTTCAGCTACCTGCAGTCAATCCAGGTGGAGGCAGAGCTGTACGTGTGGGACTGGTTCTCGCAGCTGTTCATGGGCGTGTTTCCGCTGCAGCAGAGCTGCGTGATTCTGGACATGCTCATTTCCGTCGGCAACGACGATTTTGTTCTGGTGTGCTTGTCCGTGGCCATTGTGGATGAGATGCGCGAGATGATCATGAGAGTGCTTCTTTCCCTTTTGCGTGAACCATAGAATGATTTTGAAAGGGTCATGTCCTTCTTCGCCGACATGAAAAACAACATCCCTCTGGTCGATTTCAACGCCGCCATCGAAAAGGCGCTCCACATCTACACGACCATGCCCAAGGCCGTTTGGAGGGAGTTTCGACGCGTGGACGAGATGATCAGCAATCACGTGATCACCGAGCAGTTTGACTATAGCAACTATGTCCCCATCATCGACCTTTCTCCGAACGAGTTTCTTACCCTGCGAACGAAGGACCTCAAGCATCTGTTAATCATCGACGTGCAAAACTGCCCATACTCTCACACATAGTGCTTCAATGTGCTCAAGACACGCACAGAGGCACTCTACGGCGTGAAGGGCGCGGAAGTGATGAATGTCCCTGTTTGCGTCTGTGATAACGCCTAGTTCACCGTGGAGGACTTCTCAAGCCACAGCCACGAGCAGCGCGTAGCATTCCGGCCTTTTCCGTTATTGCTAGCTGAAGGACATCTTCCAGTCGCTGGCGGCCTATCACTACAGACTCGTCATCGTCATCGTGGCGTAATGAGCAGCGGGAGCGGTGAACGGTAGACCGACGGAGAACGAGGGCACCTGCCACGCGCTGCTGGAGGCGTTTCGAGTCCATGGCTTCGGGCGCGTGTGTCTGTACCGCGTGAGGGAGGAGGGGAGGAATGAGGCGTAGAGCGTGGCTCTGTGCTTGCAGTAGTGTTGTACCCTATCCTGGTGTTTGTTGCAATCATCCCTCGGAAGGGATGAAGGGATTGCTTCGCCGGACGGAGAGAGCGCAGTTAAGTAATGGAAGGAGAAACGGAGCAAGAATCGAGCAGCTGTCTGCGCATCCCTGTGGTAGCCGAAAACAAGGGTCTGCTGCTCTTGATCACGAACTGCATCATTCCCGGTACACGGAGCTGGGAGTGTGCCATATAGGTCTGGGGACGATGTGCGCAGCGTGCATGGAAAAGGAGAAGGATTCGTGCGACTATGGCGTGTTCATGATCGGCGTTCTTCAGTTTATTCTCGGAGCGCTTCTCGTGGGCTATGTGTGGAGCATCGTGTGGGGCGTGATGATCTACAAGAAATCGAAGCCGGTCATTCGAGTCGTTACAACTGGAGAAAACGCGGGCTGTAACTCTATGTTGATAATCAGGAAACCACTGAACGCTTTTAGTTACACTGAATGAGCATACATAAACAAACCACAAAAAGATTACCACAGCGCACCGGAGACCAGTATGACGCCAGGGAATAGCAACGAGCACTTGACAGGTAAGGTGCAGTACATCCAGGAGAATCAGGGGTTTATCCGGTGCCAAAAGAAGGTATTCAAGAAGAGGGATGTGATATTCTTTACAAAAGATGTCGCCGTGGAAACGAGGCGGCGACTCCAAGTGGGTTGCCACGTGATGTTCCATATTGTTTGCGACTCGACTCGGAGGAATTGCAAAGGAATCGATATCACCCATTGGGCCATGATCGATGCGATCATCGATAATGACGCTACATGCGACCCGGATAGAGAAGTGTGCATATCCAGCGCTTCCTCTACAACAGCAGACAGTTCATTCAGCGAAGACTCCGATTCCCAGCCCGTGGACGTGTTTTCCAATTCCCTGCCACTGGGTCTAAGTGAATACGATGTAATACAGAGGCGAAGGATCATCAGTGATCTCTATTCCACCGTGTACGAATCGCTCTACAAGACGGCGCTGGTAGCGATCACCAATCAATCCTCCCCATATCGCTCCTGCTGGGACATTTCGTAGGAGCCGTAGTTGTTTCTTAGTTTCTGCTACCGTTTTTTTCTTCTTCCTTGTGTTTCTTGTCCCAAACCACGCAGAACACAACGATGGAAGGAGCAGAGACAGTACGCACCAAAAACTGGTGCACTCAATCGCTGAGATTCGTTCTCCTGAGTGTTTTTCAGCTCAAACTCGCTCTTTTCTTGGGGGAAAAACATAGATTCGCGATCTTTTCCTCTTTTAGGATTGCCAATCGCACATTTCATCATGGACGTCGTAGTCTCGTTTTTGCAGAGGAGGCTCGGGGAAAAGGAGTCGAGAAGCGTCATTTGCTACCTGTCTGCCGTGTTGATGCTGTCCATCGTGACTTTGCTCAACTACTTCTATTACAATGCCCTCTCTCCCCTGCTTTCGATCCTCGCCAACGAGTACGGGTTTAACGAGGAGCAGAGAGATTACATGCTTGGTTTGCTTCCTTACGCCGGCTTCACGCGTAGGCAGTCGTCTGAACAGCATCTTTTTCCTCGTCGGCTGCCCCTGCTCGCTCCTCTTTTCCTTTTTTGCGGATTCGCAGAACAAGAAGCCCATCTTCATCGGCATTTCGCTTGCCTGTCACATGTCCTCCTTTCTGCTCCAGTTCTGCTCCTCTTACACCGTTCTATACTGCTGGAGGGGCTTGTCAGGCGCTCTAATCACGTCCACCATGCCCATCTTCCTCTCCATTCTCGGAGACATCTTTCCGAGCAGCCTGCGGTCAATCGCGTCCGTGATCTCGTCGGTGGTCGTGGGCTGCGGCATGCTCCTCGGCCAAACCATCAGCGGCTTCCTGAGCGCTCACTTCGGGTGGCGCTTCTTCTTCCGCATCGTGTCGGCCGTTGGCATCCTCGCTACGTGCTCCCTCTTCTGTGTGTCTCGATGCGCCGCATTACGAATAGACATTCGCTTCCCTTCCAAGGGCGAGGCCGACGGAATGAAGCAGGTGGCAAAGGACGACACGGAGCCTCTCAAGAGCCGGGATTCCGAGATTAACGAGGAAGTGCTGGAAGAGTCGATGGAACTCGAGGCGGAAACCATCCGCTCAGATGCGTCCATCCTGAAGTACGTGTTCACCATTCCCTCCAACATGATGCGTGCGATTGCATGCCGTGTCTGATCCATAGTGTTCCTGCAGGGACTTCCCGGAACGATGCCGTGGGGAGTATACACGATCTATCTGCACAACATTCTCTGTACGGAGAAGAAGATGAGCATCGACATGGTATGCATTGCTGTGGGTGTCAACCGCAGGCCTCGACCCTGATTCTCTCCTTTGGAGCCGGAGCGGCCGTCGGCAGTGCAGTCGCCGGCGTCATCTGCGGATTCTTGTAGATGCGATGTGCATGTCTGACAGCCAGGTGTTCCTTCAACAAATCGCTTCTGCCCGTTGCAGTGGCCGTGTGCTACTTCGTGTCCCTGCCACTCATTTCCTCCATTTTCACGCTGCCCCAAGATGATGGCATGATCACCTTTGCACTTCACATGTTCATCCTCGTGCTCATCGGCCTGTTGTTGAGCATTCCCGGACCATGCATCCGGACGATGCTGATGAACGTAAACCGGCCGCATTGCCGATCGACCGTGATTGCGATCAGCGAAGTGTTCAACAATATCGGGCGCATTTTGGGCCCCGTGTTGTTCGTGTACTACTGCCAGTAAGCGAATGGATGGGGAGTGAGACAAAGGGGAAAGAGTCGAATCGATGCGATGATGGTGATTAGCGAGTTCTTCTATGTCGCGGGCGGAATCTGCTGCGTTCTGTACTTCACGTACGAACGAGACGAAGAGGTGGTGATGGAGTTTATTCAGGGCGTGATGAAGGAGTTGAACCGCGATGCGGAGAAAACCGCGGGAATGGATCGGACTTCTCTGGACGGTCAATTGACGGAATACGAAGCGATTTCGCCGCATCCTGATTCCGACGCGGATAGGGGGTTGGGCCTCACGCCGTCGATGTCGATGGAGTCGTTGCGTGCCGCGGGCGAAGGCGTGAACGTGATGATTCGGAAGGTGAAGAGTGCGTTGGACGAGCTGAAGCGGAATTCCTTCAGGGAGCCTGAAGCGAAGGGGGAGGAGGCGCCGTTGCTTAGCAAGACGACAGTTTAGTTTGCGAGGTGTTTGTTATTACGAAGGGAGAGTGTTTTGAGAGAAGAGAGGGTTGGATTGGTGGGAGGGAAGAGAAGAGGTTTGCATTGGAGAGAGGTTGGATTGGTGGGAGGGAAGAGAAGAGGGTTGAATTGGTGGGAGGGAAGAGAAGGTTGAATTGGTGGGAGGGAAGAGAAGAGGGTTGCATTGGAGAGAGGTTGAATGAGTGGGAAGGAAGAGAAGAGGGTTGAATGGGTGGGAGATATCATTACTCCAAAAGACAACACTTGTATTTGGTGGAAACAGAGAAGAGAAGGAAAAGCAGAAGGAGGAGGAGGAAGAGAAGAGGGAGAAGATACAAAGGGTTGAATTTATAGGAGGAGGAAGAAGAGGGAGAGGGAAGAGGAGGGGGAGAGAGGTTGAAGTAGGAGGACTCGGCAAGGCGTGACTACCGGCAAGAAGAGAGAGAGAGTAATACGGAGAGACGAGGAGATGGGGAGAAGATAGTCGAGAGGATGCATGATTGGGAGTCCCGTTGCAAGGCCGAGAAGATTTGGTTGTGGGCATGTCGGAAGAGGGATGCCAATTCCTACTGCTGAAGAAACACATCGAAAACGACTCGAAGACGACGAATCGCAGAGGGGGATTCCAAGTCCATGGAAATGTGCGTTGCTGTAGCGACGGACGAACAGAACGCAGAAAACGGATAGTTGTTTCCACGCGCAGAGGCGGGAAGCAGATTTCCTTCCTGGCTGAAGAAACGAAGGTACAACAGAAATGCAGAGCCGAACGTGGACGACTCGTTCGGTTTTCTCAGCACAAGAAGACAGTAGAGAACGGAGAGGGGAATGAGGAAATGCAGGTCGTCCAGCACGACTCGGTTCTGAAGCAGGTAGTAGTGAATCACCGCATATAGAGGACGAAAGAGGACGTCCTTCTGGCTCTCTTGGAGAAAGGAGGAGAAGGAGCCATCGCATGTCGCCTCCACACGCACCACCAATCCCACTCCCGTTTTCTATATGTAATGATGTCTAGATGAGGATACGGAGTGCATTGCTTCGTAGTGACGAGCGGAACCATTTCCGACAATTTGAACATTGTAAAACGCATTTGACGCACTGAGGGAAGCATAGATGCGATTCTCGCAGGACAATTCGTCCCCCGCCTGCAAAGGCGAAACGATGAAATCCACATTGCTATTCGGCAGCATTCTACGATCAAAAGCAAATGCAATGACCCACAATCCAGTGGTGGCACTTCCCACTCCAATCCACTGTCCAACCCCGTCCACAGCCGAAAGGACAGTGGAAAAGTCGTCTCGAAGGATGGTTCTTGCCCGTTCTTCGAAGCGATTCAGCGAAAGCCAGCTGGATAGGCAAAGCAACTCTTCCTCTAACCGCTGGGCAGGCTCCATCATCCGGAGCCGTCGCTGCGCCTTGTACAGCCACTCTGGAATGGAATTCTATGGCATCACTTCTGTTCTCCACTCCTGCTTCATCCAGCACTTGCGTGTATTGTTCTTCCATTCCTGCACAATTCCTGCAATTTGATGCAACAAACTACACACCTCCAGCAATTCACTGCAAAACCTTATACACCTCCAGCAATTCACTGCAAAACCCTATACACCTCCAGCAATTCACTACAAAAACCCTATACACCTCCAGCAATTCACTGCAAAACCCTATACACCTCCAGCAATTCACTGCAAAAACCCACCCACGCCCAACAACTAAATACAAAAAAGAAACACACATACAAACTACAAAGCTAAAACTACGACTTGATGGTCGCACCATCATTCCCCTTCTCGGACCGCAGCGGCGACATATTCCCTCCCTCCGTGACAGGGGTGATCATTGCCACAGCCGACGACGACGTGTGCACCAACTCCACCACCTCGCTGTTGATCGGCTTCGCATTGCCCGACAGCGCCGGTGACACCGTCACGTCCTTCACGCCCTCCGGCTTGCGCACCTCCGAATCGAACGAGTACTTCATCGGCGCGAGGCAGCCCGCGGTTTCACGCACAAGAGCAGGTTGAAAGGAGATGGGCATCACGGGCGCGTACGGCGTGTTGAACGGCTCGAACGCCATGGCGGGTCGCGGCAGCTCGCTCGGGACGAACGGCGGGGAGATGGCGGGAAAAGTGGCCTCCTGGGAAACGGAGGGGTAGATGGTGGAGGGGCAGGAAAGAGCGGGGTTGCAGCTGTCACGTGACATTGCGCGGGAAATGGGAATCATGGCGGGAGCGGGGTAGAACGAGGCGGGATACACGTCGGAATAGGGACAGGGCGAGGAGGAATAGGCGCGCATCAGGTCATCGGGACAGACCGGCACAGAATACCCGTAAGGGACACGATCACTGGGTCGAACGGCCACGGCGGGGTAGGAATACGCGGCGGTCTTGGGCGGGAGAATGGCGGGAGAACTCTTGGTGGCGCGGATTTTGGTGGGGTGGCGCGCGGGTTTGAAACTGGCGGCAGGAACCGGGTAGGAAGACGACGAGTGGGAGAAGGAAGCGCTCTGCACGCGGGAGAGACCGGCGCGACTCTTGGACTACGGGTGAGGCGAAGAGGAGGAAGCGACCTTCACGTATGCGAAGTACTGAGGGAAGAGCCAGGTGCGATGCGTCGATGTCTTCATTATGCACTGGCTGGAGAAACTGTCCCATTCCTCGCGGGAGAAGGTGCCCTCCGTGCCGGTGTCGGCCGTTTCCGTGCTGACGGAGGACATGCAGGAATTCGTGTTCATCTCCACGTCCGGCTGCACACCGCAGACGATGGAGTAGGGAGGGACGCTCGTGCTCTTGGCAGCGTCCTCGTCCGCCGCCCGCGCCTCGTGCGCGAATGCACATTGCCAGGCGGTCTGAACGAAGCGAGTGAAGAGATCGCGGAAGAACACAAAGTACTGCTGGCTGTTGACGTTCGCCACGTGCTTCGCCGTCGCCACGTGCTAGCGATCATCATCGGGAAGAATGCCCACTTCGAGGTAGTTATTGAAGGCGACGCGACACAGCTCGCAGTTGCGTGTCTTGGACTGCTTCTTCTTCACGTTCCGTTTGAGGTAGGCTTCCTTCCAGGTCGCATCGCCGATGCGTCCCTCTTTGCGAGCGTTCACGTCGCTCTGCAGGTGATACAGCTTCCGCTTCAAATCGTCGTACATTCTATGCATGAACGGACACGTTAGGATACACTGTTTCCACAATGACTGCGGGATGAACGGAGAGATGCCCTGTGGACAGTCGCGGTTGAAAAACGGAGGGTAGTACGACTCTGCGTCCTGTGGGTGAAAAACAATACGAGCAACAACGAGACTGACGGATTTGTAATGGCCGGTGAGGTCCTTGATGGCCATGCTGCCGCGGGCCTGGTTGTATTGACTCTGCCTGGGAATGTCCCTGCGGATTACGAAACAGAAGCAGACGAACGGGGTATGCTGGACGAGGGGATAACCCATCTGCATTTGCACGTTCATGCAGAGCACGAGAAGGCCTGCTGTTAAGAAACGGATTTTGTTGGGCAAAAGGATATGCTCAATGGGAACGATGTGTTTTTGCTCCATGATCGCACGCCGCATCAAACTGACGTGGTACGCATCCGCGTTCTCCAGAGGAGCACGGCTGTTCGGAAAGACAGCACCCCCAGACAAACACGAGGCGCCATTCGAACTATTCATTATGCACAGGACATGAAATCACCCAGAAAGACAATATATAAAGTGAGTTACATTCGCTGAGTATTCATCGACAACGTCCTACGGATTATCGAGCAATGGTATAGAAGGAACATATCCACACCGACGGAGGACGGATTTCAGTTCATTTACATCGACTCCGTTGTTGTATCCAGCAATTTCGTCGATGAACAGCACCATACTTTTCTTTGATGCACTCAGCATACGTGACTGTCAAGACGAATCAAATGAACTGATCGGGCCTGTTGCTATTCCTATCTATGGCAAAAGAAAGACGACCGATTGTGCGCCACAAATCGAATCGATTTTGATCTCTTTCGTACGAAATAGGGTCCGTTTTTGGAGCAGAGTTACGCTTTCGAGGCAACTGCAAGTATTAGGCAACGAGAAGCGTGTTTTGTTAAAGAAATGAGCGTTGTCACGGACAGCATGATCGTACACTGCTTCGACACGATCATCAGTGATCTGAAGCACGTGGATCCTCCCAAACCCGAGTATGACACGTCGCTGCAATAGTGGGCGTGAAGGACTGCACTCAGTGATAGTGGGATCTTTGTGACGTGGAAGATCCACAAGCGCGGCGAGCTGCAACTGCGTGGATGCATCGGTTGTCTCGTGCCCATTCCTCTGACCGAGATTGAGCACTATGCGCGTGAGAGGTTTGTTTCTTCTCTCCTCCTGAGGGCTAGTGCGTTCAACGATTACCGATTCTATCCCATCAAGGAAAAGGAAATCCCCTCGCTGCAGTGTTCCGTGTCTCTGTTGCATTCCTTCGAAGATGCGAAGGATTACAAGGACTGGGAGGTGGCATTGCACTATGGGACTTACAGGTAGGTCGGGAAGCACGGAATCCGCATCACCTTCCATCACGGAGGACGTGCGTATCGGGCCACCTACCTTCCCGAAGTGGCTCCGGAGCAGGGTAGTTGCAAACAACAAAAGTGAATTGCAGGATGGGACCAGGAAACGACCATTCGACACCTCATCGAGAAGGCGGGCTGCTCCTACGACGCATCGATCCTCCCATCTATCCAACTGCAGCGCTACCAGACAGAAAAGAGGACGATGCAGTATGAGGAGTATGTGTCCTATATCCAGTCCAAAGGACGTCATTCGCTGTTAGAGTTGCCTGTTTGTGGATAGAAACGAGCTATTCTGATGAATTCTGCTTCTTGTGAGTAGAAACGAGTTTTGCTGTTAGACTCTGATGCTTGTGAATGCAAGCAAGCTTGATGCTAAACTCGCCTTAATGAAAACAAACAAGCAACAACTAAAGTGATCACACTCCAATGAACTCAACACTCCCATCACTCCTTCTTCTAGCAACCCCAACACAGAGCAGCAACTCATCAATGAGGATGGCCATTTCGGAGTTCTCCCGGAGATCCATCAGCGCCTTCTCCTTGTTGTCGCTCTCCATGATCTTGACGATGGCTCGCTGGAGGAATGGCTCGTTCAACAGCTCCTTAATGCTCTCTAGAGGGAATCACGCCCTGACGGCACAAACCAGACTCCTTGATCCGCTGCAGTCTTTCCTTCGATATCAAGTTGCCCAGAAGATCGGAATTCTCATCCGAATCCACATCGGAAGCGTCCTCCCCACTCTCCTTCTGCGTTGCTTGTCCAGCAGTACTGCTTTCAGTTGGCGCTGTGCACTGCGTCTAGTCGCTGATTCTCACCCTCATCCCCCACTTTGTGAACTTTGAAGCATGCCACGCTGCAGTAGGGGGATCCACACTTCGGACAGCGATACCTACACTGAAGAAGCACAATCGGACCCTACTTTGACTCCTGTTCCTTGCAGACGACACACAGCGGTTTGGACTCCTTCTGTGAAGGGGATGGCTCTGTCTGCATAGATTCTGTTAATACGGAGTGTCAGTTCCGCGGTTATTCCGGAGATCCTGTGTTCTGCCAATTATTCCTTTATCCTCCGGTAGTTTAGTCCCATGAAACAGTAAACAACTCCATTCTTTCTTGACGGTTAGGATCAAGAACATTTGCTGCGTCGGCGCTGGTTATGTGGGTGGTCCCACGATGGCCATTATTGCTCTCAAGTGCCCCGATATCACGGTCAACGTGGTCGATCTGA